>JAESGJ010000260.1_pt1 | contig 50294 bp, 44 predicted proteins | sample 9266241 | NCBI WGS metagenome assembly JAESGJ01 (sample SAMN14514841, study PRJNA621669) | algae metagenome | isolation source: Brasilonema octagenarum HA4186-MV1 and co-occurring heterotrophs from wet... | place: USA: Manoa Valley, Hawaii | collected 2009-07-20
CCGACCGGCGTTCCCGAGATCACGCCGTTCAGCGTCATCGTGTTGGCGCCGGTGTCGAAGACTGCCGCCGTGGTGCCGAAGCCGGCGCTGGCGCCGAGACGGATCGCATTCGCCAGCGTGACGTTGCTCAGCGCCTGCAAGGTCGTGGCGGTGGCGATGTTGAGCTGCCCGGTGCCGAGCGCCGTACTGCTGCCGAGGCCGAGCGTACCGGCATTGAGGCCGAAGCCGCCGGAGAAGCTGTTGTCGCCGCTGAGGTTCAGCGTGCCGCCATTGTTCTTCTGGAGGCCGCCGACGCCCGAGATCGCGCCGGTCAGCGACAGCGTGTTGTTGTTGGTGACGACGCTGACCGTGCCGTCGAGGATGACCGGGTTGGCCACCGAGACATTGCTCGGCGAGGCGGTCAGCGTGGTGTTGCCGGCCATCCTGAGCGAGCCGGTGCCCAGCGCCGCGGCGTTGCCGATCTGCAGACCGCCGGCGAGGACCGAGAGACCGCCCGCGCCGCTGCCCGCACCGTTCAGGATCAGCGAACCCACACCGGTCTTGCTCAGCAGCCCGGTGAAAGTTGTGGCGCCGTTCAGAGTCAGAGAGTCGGTGTTGTCGATCGTGCCGTTGGCCGCGGTGATCTCGACCGGCCGTGCGAAGGTCGCGACGCTGGTGACACTGAGCTTGCCGCCGTTCAACCTGACGATGTTCGTCGCGGAATCCGTACCGAGATTCTGCGATGCCGTCACGCCCATGCCGCCACCGACCGAGAGCGTTCCTGCCGAGATCACCGTGGCGCCCGAGTAGGTGTTCGGTGCAAGCAGCGTCAGCGTGCCGGTGCCGATTTTCTCGAAGCCACGCGTCGGATTGGCGACGTCGGTGGTTTCGGAGATGACGCCCGATTGCGTGGCGGTGTCGGTGTTGAGGACTTCGAGTTGTTGTGTGTTCGTGGTGATGTTGAGCGCCGTCGCGTCGATAGCGTTGTTTGTGTAGGTTCTGGTCTGGGCAAAAGCGGCTCCGGCCGAGGCGGCCGCCATCGCCAGCACACCGCCGGCGATGGCGGTCTTCTGGACGAAGATGTAGCGAAGGGAGCGATTTTGAGAAGTGAAGATCATAGGCGTATCCCGGCTGGCTGGCGCCGGGAGCGGCAACACCGCGCCTCGTCGCATGGCATGGCCGATACGGCGGCCCGCCTGCCGTGACGGGCCGCGAGATGACGGATCGGGTCTTCAACTGTCCAAGCCGAACCCGACGCGCGTCAGATGTCCCCCGGCTACCGCTACGGAAGCAGAACGTGCACTTGAGCGCTAGCAGCTTGAGGTTGATTGTTTCCGTTTGGTTAACCTAAGTTGCCGAAACGCAACATCCGCGACTCACGGGGGGTGCAATTGCTAGATGCCCCCGGATCATAAATTTGATCTGCACCAAAGATAGTTTTTTATTTCAACAAATGTAAATTCAATATGTGGTCAATTATGGTAATATAATACGATTTTAGAGTTCAAAAAATTTATCTAGGATCTAAAAAATCAAATATTATGAGCGCATATCGGATGTAACGCTTTCAACGGCATTTTTAATATCTTCTAATTCATTATTAAGATATTCAAGCTGAAGTTCGAGTTGCTTGGGTATCAGTTTCGGATTTTCTAGTGCTGACTTGATGTCAGTCAGCGTGAAGCGCTGCTTCGACCGTCGCAAAATCTCGCTGACGCGGCTCTGATCGGCCGGGCTATATAAGCGTACATTGGCCTGATCGCGTTTCGGGTGAATGAGCCCGCGGTCCTCATAGAACCGCAACGCGCGCTTGGTCACGCCAAAAGCAATCTCCATCTCGGCGATTGATCGCCATTCTGATTGTTTCGATCGCCGAATTGTCATTCCCATTGGGTGTGTCTCGCCGTTCACATAGGATGCTGTGTCGCATCCAAAAACTGGCCAAACAAGCCTCAATGTGGTGTTCGGTTTGGACATCGCTTGGCCATGCGCAAGCAATCTTGAATATGGCCAGTTAGCTTCGCTGCTGAGCGGCGGTAACGCGTTTGCATAGCCAATTGCGTCAACAGGGTGGTCGGTCGCCGTTCATGAACATCACCATGCACTATGGCTTTTTCGGCCTTGATAACCTCCTTACCTCTTGCCCTTCTCGACCACACTGATCGCATTGATCAGGACGATGGCCTCGCGCGCGGGCTCTTCGCAATCGAGCGCGCGGGCGAAGGCCTCAGTGTGATCGCCGGCTTGGGCGCGGGCGAGGGCGGCTTCGGTGATCGCGACAGCCTCGGTCAGCCTGGCGCTGATCAGAGGCAGGAGGGTGGCGAGGTCGATCGGGCAGGGGCGTCCTGTCATGGCTTGGGCTCCGGTCGGTGGGTTCGACCAGTGCGTGCTTTGCGGCGACAGTCGAGTGCAATCTGGCGATCGTGGCGCTGAGGTCGCCGATGCGGGCGACGGGCCGCGTCGTCAGGCTGTGCGGGCCCGCCGCAGTGTGATCACGAGCCCGACATGGTCGCTGAGCCGGGCGCCGTCCGCGTCGCGGTTTGCGAGCGGTGCGACCGAGACGGCGGCAAGATCACGACTATGGGCGAGATGATCGATCGTGGGATAGGCGAGGCCGGGGATCGCGCCTTGCGTGGCGAGGTCGAGATGCGGCGCGAGCAGGCCGAGCAGAGCGTCATGCTGGGCCTGGGGCGCACGGGTTCGCGGAACGGTCTGGTTGACGTCGCCGAGCAGGATCGTGTCCGTGAGGGGAGGGCGCCGCGCCAGCACCTGCCCGAGGCCATCGAGATAAAGCCCATGCTCCTGCCAGGGGGCTCGGTCCTGCCGGCCGGTCGCGACCTGGGCCCCCGACCAGGGAATGCAGACGCCGAGAACGGTCAGCACACCGAGCGGGGTCGCAGTCTGCCCGCAGACGAAGCGGCCCGACGGCAGGGCGGCATCGCCTCGGTCATCGACCGCGCTCCAGGGCTGCCGGCTCCAGAGCACGACTTTGCGCCGGGTCGGGCTCATCGGCAGACCGAAGTCGGGATCGGAGCTGATGCGATGCGGAGCGTCGACGAGATCGAGATGGCTCTCGGTCAGACAGATGAGATCGGGATCATGGGCCGCGATCAAGCGGCGGATGGTCTCGCCCGCCGAGGAGCCGGGCTTGCGCCATTGCACATTCCAGAGGACCACGGTCAGCACGGCGCTCATGGCGGGCTCTGCGCGATGAGCCGCGCCAGGCGCGGGCGCAGGCAGGTGACCAAGCGATTGGCGGTGGCGATCAGCCAGGCCTGCTGCGCGGGCTCGTCGAACTCCGGCGTCAGTGGCCGGGTGACGCTGAGCGCCGCCTTGAACGGCTCGTCACTCGCGATCCTGAACACGGGCTCCAGACCGATCTCCAACGCGATCGTCGCGGCGTCAGTGGCGAGCCCGTCATAAAGCGCAGCGCCCGGCTCTCCCGTCAGCGTCAGGACGAAGCCGAGATCGCGGCCACCACGATAGCCGGTCAGGCCCTGGCCGCCCGGCAGGTCGAGCCGGATCCAGTTGTTGCCGCCATGGCGGGCCGCAGGTTGATCGGGATGATCGAAGCGCAAGCGATCGATCACCTCCTGCCAGAAGGCCCGGTTCTGGCCGCGAGCCCCAAGCAGGCCGTCCGACGTCGCCGGCATCACCTCGCGCCGATCATCGCTGGACGAGAGCCGCAACGGCACGCCATCGACCCCGACGACGAGCCGCTGCTCGATCACCTCGGTACGCAAGGGCAGCTGCGGGACCACCAGGATCTGGCCGCCACTGCCGCGCCAGAGCTGGATCTCGACCAGCGCCAGTCGCGCCGCCCCACCCAGCGTCGCATTGAGATAGGAGCCGATCGCCTGGAGGTCGGCGCGGATGCCGTCGCCGGCGATGATCAGATGGAAGTCGCCGAGCGCAAGCGAGCGGGCGACCGCATCGACGAAGGCGGCCTCATCGAGACCCGGCACCGCGGCCCGGGCCAGCTCATAGAGCGGATTCGCAGCGCTGCTGCCGAGCAGGCTCTTCAGCCGCGCGGTCAGATCGGCGAAGCTGAAGCCACGCAGCAGGGCGGCGTACTCGATCAGCTGCGCCACGACCTCGCGGCGCGCCTGGGGATTGCGCCAGAGCTTGCACTCGACCAGCACGAGCCGCCCGCTGCGGGTCACGCCGAGCATATCCAGGAACACGAGCCCGCCCGCGCGGGCCAAGGCGAACTCCCGAAAAACCGGGATGAGCGGACCCGCCCCCGGCTCGATCCGCTCGAGCGGGATCAGCGTCGGCTGAGCGAACAGCCGCTGCTGCAGCCAACGCTCGTCGAAGCCGGGCTCGGTGCCCAAAGCCATGCGGCTGAGCGGCATAGCTTCGCCATCGGCTGCGATCAGCAACGCGCTCACGGGCTGGACCTTTCGACTTCAAGCGAGGCGTCCGGAGAAGAAGTGCGCTCCGGGCAGGGCAGTCATTCCTGCTGTGCGCTTCGTGGTCAAGTCGAAGTTCCAAAGCCAGGCTTCGGGTCATGAGCGAGCGCCTCAAGATCCATCTCGGCCGGGCCGTCCTGGCCGCCCGCAAGCGCTCAGGCCTGACCCAGGAAGCCCTCGCCGAGCGGATCGGGCGCTCGACCGAGAGCGTCTCCAACATCGAGCGTCACGTACACCTGCCGACGCTCGAGACGCTCGACGCGCTCGGTCAGGCGCTCGCCATGCCGGTCACCGAATTCTTCGAAGATCTCGACGACCGCCGCGACACCGACCCGCTCCGCGCCCAACGCGAGCGCAACCTGCGCGAACTCGCCCGACGCCTCTCCGATCGCGATCTCGACCTCGTCACCGCACTCGTCGAGGGTATGGGGAAGCGGATATGATAGTACAAAGTATGGAGTAATACGTAAATTTGTCGGATAAGAGTGTTTGTAATAGTATTAATCCCTGCAGAACTGCATATTGTCATCTAGTATTGAATAAATTAATGATGAAAGGTCCAAATTAAACGTTCACTGATCTGCTTCAAAGCATCGACCGAGTCCGGGCGCTCGCGCGCCAGCACCGTTATCAAGGCGTCGGCCATGGCGAAAGCCGCCGTGGGCGAGTTTGGCAAAAAGCGGTTGCGCGCTGGCGCGAACAACGCGATCTCGGCGATTGCTGCCAGCGGCGACGTAGGGGCGTCAGTTAGCGCCAGCAGCGGCGTGCCCCGCTCTCTCGCGAATTTGGCGAGATCAAGCGTCGTGCGCGAATAACGCGGCAGTGAGATTGCAACGACGACGTCCTCTGGCCCGGCCGACAACATGTGCCGGAGTGCCCGCTCCGGCCCGCCACGCGAGGCGGCGAACACCACGTCCGCCTGCAGATAGAGCGCTAGCCCATCCTCCAGAAACGCTGCAACATGGTGGCTCGCGCCTGATCCGATGATAAAGATGCGGCGCGCCTTGAGAAGCAGCCCGACTGCACGATCGAGCGCCAACTCGTCGAGCCCCTCGAGGGCATCGTCCAGATTTGCAGCGTCGTCCTTAAGCGCTAGCATCATCGTCGAAAAGATCGAACCGGCCGCCACCCGGGCCCCAGCCAGTTCCTCGACCGGCGCTAATGCAAATTTCAGAGCAGTCGAAAGCGAGGCGCGAAAATCGGCGTAGTTGCCATAGCCAAGAGCCCTGACGAAGCGTGTCACTGTGGCGGTCGAGGTGCCGCTACGCGCAGCTAACCCCTCAATCGTCATCGTTGCAGTATCGAGCGGATTATACAGCACGAAATCAGCCGCCTTACGGTGTCCATCGCTCAATGATGGATAAGCCTGGGCGATGCGGGCAGCGAGGTCCGTTGTCGGCTTCAAGGCGCGCGCTATTGGCTTTTCCAAATGACTCGTCTCCCCGCCAATTGACGTTGGATCATTTTCATGATCGCTATCCTGCGAAAATAGAGCTGTCAAAGATGACGGCTAAACCGAGAATGGAGAGGCTAATGCGGCATTCAGGGCTGACTACCATTTTGCTCGGTGCGAGCCTGTTCGCCATACCCGCGTCAGCACAAACCCTGCGGATCGCGCTCGCCTCCGAGCCGACGGCCGTCGATCCGCACTATCACGATCTGACGCCGAACAATGCGCTCGCCATGCATATCTTCGACAGTCTGGTGCTGCAGGACGAGCAGCAGAAGCTGCTGCCCAGCCTCGCGACCGCCTGGGAGAACGACGGCAAGAACCGCTGGACCTTCAAGCTACGTTCGGGCGTCAACTTCTCCAACGGCAAGCCGTTCAGTGCCGAAGACGTGGTCTTCACGTTCTGCCGCACGCTGAAGAACGAGACCAAGGTCTCCGGCTCCTTTGCCGACATCACCGGCAATTTCGCCTCGGTCGAGATGTCCGATCCGCAGACTTTGGTCATCACTACGACCAATCCCGAGCCGCTGCTGCCCAACCTGATGGCGAGCCTGCCGATCCTCTCGGCCTCGATCGTCGCGCACGGCCCGATCAGCTACGACGTCGCCAAGAACTGCGGCGTCACCGGGCCCTGGCCGGTGGTCAGCAACTTCAACGACGGCACGATGGCGATCGGCACCGGCCCCTATAAGCTGACATCCTATGTGCGCGGCTCCGGCATCGAGCTCGAGCGCAATAGCGGCTACTGGGGCAAGGCCGAACCCTGGGCGAGCGTGCGCTTCGTGCCGGTCGGCAACGCCGGCCCGCGGCTCGCCGGCCTGCTCGCCGGCGACTATGACGTGATCGAGAACCCGGCCGCGCGCGATCTCGCCCGCATCAACGGCGACAAGCGCTTCGCCTCGGTCGTCACGCCGTCGAATCGGGTGATCTATTTCCAGCTCGACGTCGCCCGCGAGCCCAGCCCCTTCGTCAAGGCCGACGGCGACAAGAACCCGCTGAAGGATGCGCGGGTGCGCAAGGCGATGTCGCTCGCCATCGACCGCGACGCCATCGTCAAGCGGATCATGGACGGAGCGGCCGAGCCCGCCTACCAGTTCCTGCCGACCGGCATGTTCGGCACGCTGCCGAATCCACCCAAGCTCGCCTACGACCCGGCGGCGGCGAAGAAGCTGCTCGCCGAGGCCGGCTACCCCAACGGCTTCCAGGTCACGCTCTCGGCGACCAACGACCGCTACATCAACGACAGCCAGATCACCCAGGCCGTGGCGCAGTACCTCACCCAGATCGGCATTAAGGCCGAGGTCGACGCGATGACGCGCGCTGTCTATTTCCCGCGCCGCGCCAAGAAGGAGTTCTCGATCGCGATGGGCGGCTGGGGCTCGGGCACCGGCGAGGCCTCGTCCTTCCTACGCCAGTGGCCGCCGACCCCCGACGACGCCAAGACCATCGGCGGCTCGAACTATGGCGGATATAGGAACGACGCCTTCGACAAGGTCATCCGTGAGGCGATCTCGACGCTCGACGACGCCAAGCGCGCCGAGCTGCTGCGCCAGGCTGCGACGCTGGTGCTGGCCGACGGCGCCTTCATCCCGCTCCATTTCGAAAGCTCGATCTGGGCCTCGAAGGCGCAGTACGCCGTCACCGGTCGCGCCGACCAGCTGATGCTGGCGATGTCGGTCAAGCCGGCGAAGTAGGATCGCGGTTCAGGGTTCCCGCCCGAGCCCGTCTCCGTCGAGATGCGCTCCCAACCGAGCACTCCTCAGGATGTGGGCTTTGGGGATGATTGGCGGAGTTTTGAAGCCATGACCGCCTATATCCTCCAGCGGCTAATCCAGAGCGTCTTCGTGCTGCTCGCGGTCTCGCTCGTCGTCTTTTTTGCCGTCTACGGCATTGGCGACCCGATCGAGCTTCTGGTGCCGCCGCAAGCGAGCCAGGCCGAGCGGCTGGCGCTGATTAGGCGGCTCGGCCTCGACCTGCCGGTTTGGCAGCAATACCTCACCTTCATGGGCAATGCGCTGAAGGGCGATCTCGGCCGCTCCTTCGTGCATGGCGTCTCCGCAATCGAGCTGATCCTGGCCCGCGCGCCGGCGACCTTCGAGCTCGTGCTGCTGGCGATGACGCTGGCGGTGGCCGGCGGCGTGCCGCTAGGGCTCGCCGCCGGGCTCGATCCCGAGAGCCGGCGTGCGCGGGCGATCATGGCCGGCACGGTGCTCGGCTATTCGCTGCCGAACTTCTGGAAGGGCATGATGCTGATCCTGCTCTTTTCGGTCGTGCTCGGCTGGCTGCCGACGGCCGGGCGCGGCGAGACCGTGACGATCCTCGGCCTGCGCACCAGCCTGTTCACGCGCGACGGGTTGCAGCACATGATCCTACCGGCGCTAAACCTCGCCATCCCCAATCTCGCGTTGATCATCCGCCTCATCGCGGCCGGCACAAGCGAGGCGATGACGCAGGACTACGTCAAATACGCCCGCGCCAAGGGCGTGCGCCGCCGTCGCATTGTCGGACGACATGTGCTGCGCAACATCCTGATCCCGGTCGTCACCGTGGTCGGCATCGAATTCGGCAGCCTCGTCGCCTTCTCGACCATCACCGAGACGGTCTTCGCCTGGCCCGGCATGGGAAAGCTACTGATCGATTCAGTCTATCAGCTCGACCGGCCGGTGGTCGTGGCTTACGTCCTGCTGGCGACCCTTCTCTTCGTGACCGTCAACTTCCTGGTCGACATCCTCTACGCCGCGCTCGATCCGCGCGTGACCCTCACCGGAGAGCAGGCATGAGCACGGATGCCCGTCTCGCCGGCCCGGCCGTGGCCGACACACCGCTGCGCGCCAAGGTGCTGCGTCGCATCCGCAGCCGGCCGACGACCCGAGGCGCCGCCATTCTGCTCGGCATCATGCTGCTGCTCGCCCTGTTCGCGCCGGTGATCGCGCCGCAGAACCCGCATGATCTCTCGGCGATCAGCGTGATGGACAACCGGCTCGCGCCAGGCGAACGCGGCATGGGCGGCCTAACCTTCTGGCTCGGCAGCGACGCGCAGGGGCGCGACATGCTAAGCGCGATCCTCTACGGGCTGCGCACCAGCCTTATGGTCGGCCTCACCGCCACGGCCGGTGCGCTCTTCGTTGGCATCGCGGCGGGGCTCGCGGCGGCGCAGTTCGGCGGTGTCGTCGATGCGGCGCTGATGCGCGTCGTTGACTTCATGCTCGGCTTCCCATCGATCCTGATCGCGCTCGTGCTGCTGGCCTCGATCGGGCGCGGTGTCGACAAGGTCATTCTGGCCATCGTGCTGGTTCAGTGGGCGCAATATGCCCGGCTTATGCGCGCCGCCGCGCTGGTCGAGCGGCGCAAGGAATACATCGAGGCGGCGGTGAATTTCGGCCTGCCGACGCGCTACATCATGTTGGCGCATCTCCTGCCGAACTCTATCGGCTCGGTCCTGGTCGTGGCCTCGATCAGCGTCGCGAGCGCGATCACGCTGGAGGCTACGCTGTCTTTTCTCGGCGTCGGCGTGCCGGTGACGCAACCCTCGCTGGGGCTCCTGATCGCCAACGGCTTCGAGTTCTTACTCTCAGGCGAATACTGGATCGCGGTCTTCCCTGGCATCGTGCTGGTTCTGCTGATTATGTCGCTCAACCTCGTTGGCGATCGTCTGCGCCGCAGCTTCAGCGTGCGCGCATGAGCCGGGAAGCCTCACCGCTGCTGCAGGTGCGCGGCCTGCGCACCGTCTTCCACGCCCCTGATGGCGCCTGGGCGGCCGTCGACGGCGTTGATCTCTCGGTCGGGCGCGGCGAGGTCTTGGGCCTCGTCGGCGAGTCGGGCTCGGGCAAGTCGGTGACCGGCTTCTCGCTGATACGGCTGATCGATCCGCCCGGCGAGGTCGTCGCTGGCGAGATCCGCTTCGGCGGCATCGATCTCCGGACCATCGACGAGGAGCGCCTGCGGTCCCTGCGCGGCGACCGCATCGCGATGATCTTCCAAGATCCGCTGATGACGCTGAATCCGGTGCTCAGCATCGGCGAGCAGATGGCCGAGGCGATCCTCGAGCACCGCGACATCGGTCGTGCCGAGGCGCTTGACCAGGCTGCGAAGGTGTTGGCGCGCGTGGGCATCTCCTCGGCGCAGGCGCGGCTGAAGCAGTATCCGCACGAGTTCTCCGGCGGCATGCGCCAGCGCGTCGCGATCGCGACCGCGCTCCTGAACAACCCCGAGCTGATCATCGCCGACGAGCCGACGACCGCGCTCGACGTTACCATCCAGTCGCAAATCCTCTACGAGGTGCAGAAGCTCGCGCGCGAGACCGGGGCCGCGGTGATCTGGATCACGCACGACCTCGCCGTCGTCGCCGAGCTCGCCGACCAGATAGCGGTGATGTATGCCGGGCGCATCGTCGAGAGCGGCCCGGTCGAGACCGTGCTCGACCGGCCGCTGCATCCCTATACGCGCGGCCTGCTCAACTCCTCGGCCGCGCTGGTCGAGCCCGGTGGGCGCCTCAACCAGATCGACGGCACGGCGCCGCGCATCGATTCGCGCCCCTCCGGCTGTCCGTTCCGGCCGCGCTGCGCCAACGCCCTGCCGATTTGCACCGAGACCGACCCGGTGCCGCGAGAGTTGGAGGGCAGGGCACTGCGCTGCCACAACCCGGTCGCCATGAAGGTGACTACGTGACCGAGCCGTTGTTCGAACTGCGCGGGGTGACCAGGCATTTCCGCGGCAAGGCGACGCTGGCGCAGCGTCTGCTGAACGCGCTTGGCCGACATCCGCCGCCGCGCCTGCTGCGCGCCGTCGATGGCGTGGATCTCAGCGTCGCCAAAGGCGAAGTGCTCGGCCTCGTCGGCGAATCCGGCTGCGGCAAGTCGACCCTTGCCCGGATCGCGACCGGTATCCTGAAGCCGACCTCAGGCGAGGTGATCTATCGCGGCCGACGGGCGTCTGGCCTAAAGGGTTTGGACCGGCTCGACTACCTCCTCAAGGTCCAGATGATCTTTCAGGATCCTTACGCCTCGCTCGATCCGCGCATGCGGGTCAGCAAGATTGTCGGCGAAGCGCTCAGCGTCCACAAGCTGCTACCGAAGGCCGAGGTCGACGGCGCGGTCGACCGAGCGCTGGTTGAGGTAGGGCTCGATCTCGCCTATCGCGACCGTTATCCGCACCAGTTCTCGGGTGGCCAGCGCCAGCGCATTGGCATCGCCCGGGCGCTGGCGGTTAAGCCCGACTTTTTGGTCTGCGACGAGCCGGTCTCGGCGCTCGACGTCTCGATCCAGGCGCAGGTGATCAACCTGTTCATGGACGTCCGCGCCCGCCACGGCCTGACCTATCTTTTCGTCAGCCATGATCTCGGGCTGGTGCGCCATATCAGCGACCGCGTCGCAATTATGTATCTCGGCCGGATCGTCGAGATCGGGCCTGCCGCCTCCGTCTTCGCCACGCCGGCCCATCCCTATAGCGCCGCCCTGATCAAGGCGATCCCGTCGGCGACGCGGCGCAAGCAGGCTTTCCAGCCGCTCACCGGCGAGCTGCCATCGCCGCTGAACCCGCCGGCCGGCTGCCCGTTCCATCCACGCTGCGAGCACGCCATGACGGTCTGCCGCGAGAGCCGCCCGGTGCTGGCCGAGATCGCGCCCGGGCGCAGCGCCGCCTGCCACCTACACACGATGCCGAAAACCGACGCCGAGGCCGCATGACCAAGCTCACGCTCGATCCGCCTGAAGGCCGCAGCACGCTGCCCTTCGTCGACGCCCGCCATCCGGACCGGCCGCTCGCGGTCAATTGCTACCGCCCGGCCGCGCATCGGCCGGACGACGAGGTCGTGGTCGTCCAGCACGGCATGATGCGCAATGGCGATGACTATCGCGATTTCTGGATCGAGGCGGCGGAGAAGCACAATGTGCTGATCGTCGCCCCGACCTTCGGCAACGAGCATTTCCCGAAGGCCGAGGGCTACAACAACGGCCTCGTCATCGGCGCCGATGGAAATGTATCGCCTTCCGCCGATTGGCTCTACTGCCTGCCGGCGCGCGTGGTCGCGGCGCTGCGGGCGGCCGGCGTCACGCGGCGCGAACGGGTGAAGCTGTTCGGCCATTCGGCCGGCGGGCAGTTCGTCCATCGCCTGCTAGCGACGCAGGATCACGCCCCCTTCGAGGCGGCTACGGCGGCAAATTCCGGCTGGTACACGCTGCCGAGCCTTGAGACCCGCTTCCCCGAGGGATTGGCCGGCCTGAACCTAGACGACGGCGCCCTGGCACGCTGGCTCGCCTTCCCGATGGTGATCCTCGCCGGCGATCGCGATACAAACACCAGCGATCCGAATCTGCCGGCGCAGCCCGAGGCGCTGCGCCAAGGGACAATGCGCTATGCCCGCGCCCATTTCATGCTCGATTTCGCCCGCCGCGAGGCGGCGCGGCGCAGCCTGGTTGTCAGCTGGCGTCTCGTCAGCGCGCCTGGCATCGGCCACGATGGCGCGGCAATGTCGCGCGCCGCAGCGGGACTATGGTTCGAGGGAACGTTGCCGCCCGCCAACAATCTGGTCGGACCAGAAATCTCCGTCGCTTGAGCAGGAGTTCTCTGGGTGCTCCGCCTAGGCTTGCAGCATGGCCGTGTGTTTGACCAAGTTATTGGCCTTAAGATTATTAGGCATCAAGAAAGCGCCATGTGGTAGAATAGCTTATCGTATCGTCGTTTCGTGAAACGGACTCAAAGTTTCGTATCGTTGTATTTACATTATACCACTATATCTAAACGTTAATCTCTGCTTTGAGTTGTACGATTGACGTGTTTATGCGCTCTAATTCAGCTTCCAAATGGCGGATCTGAGCGATGAGGCGGGTTCGCTCAAATTCGTGGCCATCTAACCATGCTGTGATCTCAGCGAGAGTGAAATCCTGCCGTGATCGGTGAAGAATTTTTGCAAGACGCTCCCGATTGGCTGCTGAATATCGCCGCAAGGTTCCAGGTCCGCGTAGCGGAAGCAGCAGGCCATGTTGCTCATAAAATCGCAATGTACGCCGAGTTACGCCAAATTCCTGGCTAACTTCTGCAATTGTCCGCCACGCATTTTTGTTATCGTCATGAGCTGATGTCATGCATCTTACTTCAATTTATGTCGCCGATAAGATCCGATAACATCACCAGATTTACGACCAAGCTTTAGTGATTTTGATAATTTTGACCGCCTTAAAGAGAATTCTGGAGCAACCATCGGATAATCGTCGGGTAAATTCCATTTTTTGCGATATTGCTCCGGTGTCATTTCATAGGCTGATTTCAGATGTTTCCGCATGGATTTGAAATGCTTGCCATCTTCTAAGCAAATAATCGCGTTCGGTGTAATCGAGCGCTCGATCGGAACGGCAGGAAGCGGTCGCTGCGGCGCCCGTTCTTCCAAGCTATTAAGTAAATCTTTTAATACAGATTGTATTATTTCGAGATTTTCTAAGATTGTGATGATAGAATTCTTGTTATTGATTAAATAATCAACCAAATTTTCCTTTGATAGTAGGATAGAGCCATGTTTTTCTGACAGCATAGCCTGACCAACGAATCTGGAATGTCGAATAGTCCTGCGATTTTGGTTCTAGGTCAATGGGGAAGAGCATACCTCGCAAAGCGACGCTCGCCTTAACAATCATCGACAAGCTTTTGGACGAATAAATCCGCGGCGCGGTTCAGGTTGGCGGTGCTCGCGAACCGGGGTGGACGTCTCAGGCACTTCACCCCTTAGCCAGTCGAGCCAGACGCTTCAGAGCGAAGATATTTCTTTAGACGAAAATCATATTGCCGCTTGTCTTCAGCCAATCGCAGAGTTATTCGTCCATCATCGATTTGATGGAGATAAAAATAAAAGCGAGTGGATTCAAATGAGGTATATAAACTGCATATAGGGCCGCTATAATTCATTAAAGAAGTAATATTTGATTTCCAAATTGCGATATATATAATCGGAATTGTATTACAATTTGTACTTATTTGAATTATTGCCTCGTGAGACGAATGTTAATACGGGCCGAATGTTTGGCTGTGAGTACGAAGATCATCTTGCCTTTATCAACGCACCGAGATTTCAGAGTGTTGATTTCAAAGATTTATTTCGCTGAGAAAGCATTCTTTCGCGCTCCATTCCGACGTTTTCCAATCTAGCCTTCATACCTGCCGCTAAACTTCCGGCCGACAGATCTAGTCGAAGAATTCCGACTCATGCCTTGAGCAGGCTTCATTACCCCAACCGTGGAGACAAGAATGCCGGGATTAGCTCGCAGACGCTTCGATGAGGCGCCGCCAAAAAGTGGACTTGCAACCCCCCTGAGCATTCTCAATGATGCAGTGGACCGAGAATTGCCCGCTGAAACTCTGGAGAAGTTGATCGGGCTGCATGAGCGTTGGCAGGCCAATCAAGCCCGCAAAGCCTTCGAGAATTCGCTCGCGGCTGCAAAGGCGAAAATCCCGGTCATCTTCAAAAACCGCGAAGCGCAATTGTCAAATCAGCCTGGAAGATTCGTCTATCGTCACGAGGATCTAGCTGAAATCGCCCGAACGATCACGCCGATCCTGGCAAAGCACGGGTTGTCTTATCGCTTCCGTTCAACGGTCTGCGGCGACCTTGTCACGGTCGTCTGTATCGTTTCGCATCGCGACGGCTATAGCGAAGAGAATGCGTTGTCGGTAGGGCGGGATGAGACCGGTGACAAGAACAGCATCCAGGCGGTCGGCTCCGCCCTAACCTATCTGCAGCGAATGACCCTCAAGGCCTCGCTGGGTCTGGCCGCATCCGATGATGACGACGGCAAGGCTGCTGGCGCAGGGGCGCTCGTCAGCCGCCAACAAGCGCGCGAACTACTCGACCTCATCGACAAGGTCGGCGCCGACAAGGCAGCTCTGTTGAGCTTCTTTCAGATCAAGGGAATCGCCGAGCTGCCCATCGGGCGGTTTCGGCAGGCGCTGACCATGCTGAACTCCAGGAGGCCATACGCATGACCACGATCGAGATCATCGATTGCTTACAAGGATCAGAGGAATGGACCCGCGCGCGGCTGGGCATTCCAACCGCCTCAGAGTTCGCAGCCGTGATGGCGAGGGGCCGTGGCGGCAGCGACAGCAAGACCCGTCAAACCTATCTCCACAAACTCGCTGGCGAGCTCCTCACCGGCCAGCCGATGGAAAGCTTCACCTCGGTTCATATGGAACGCGGCAAGCTCTTGGAGGACGAGGCACGCTCGGTCTACGAGTTCATGACCGGCAAGGCGTGCGACCGCGTTGGCTTCGTCCGCAATGGACGCAAAGGCGCCTCACCCGACTCGCTTGTCGGCACGGACGGACTGGTCGAGATCAAGACCAAGCTGCCGCATCTCATGATTGAGACCATATTGCGCGGTGAGTTTCCGCCCGAGCATAAGGCGCAGTGCCAGGGTCAACTCTGGGTGACCGAGCGCGCCTGGATCGACATCGCGATCTATTGGCCGGGCATGCCGATGTTCATCAGCCGAGCCACCCGGGATGATGCCTTCATCAGCGAGCTCTCGGAGGCAGTCGAGGCATTCAATAGCGAACTCGATCTGATCGTCGACCGGGTCAGATCCTATAGCCTCGCCGAGGCCGCGTGATGGCCAGCCGCAGCGATGTGCAGGCAGCGCTCACCGGCCGAACGCGCAGCGCCCGCCGCCGCGAGTTCAGCCGCGCGCAGAAGATCGAGATGATCAACCGTGCCATGGATAGCACCGGTCGCATCCTCTGTGAGGGCTGCGGCTTGAACATCACCGGCAAAGTCATCGAGTTCGATCACGTCATCCCCGAAGCGCTCGTGCTGGATAAAAACCCTGGTCTGGTTATCGCCGATGGCCGCGTGCTCGGCCGGGACTGTTGCCGCCGCCGGCCCGGAGGCAAGACCGCGACCGACCTAGCCGATATCGCCGAGGCGAAACGCAGAGAAGCCCGGCGGTTCGGGATACGGCGCTCGGATCGAGGTGGCTTCGGTTCATCCAAGCCGCAACGCTCGGCTTCTCGCCCTCTTGCAAAATCGGCGGCCTGGCGTCGCGAGGAGCCGGAGGCTTTCGGGCCGGAATGAGCAACAGGGTCAGATCCGGCAAAGCCAAGAAATGGACCGCAGCAATTGCATAGGCTGCGCCGCGAAATAGCGGCACGCGACCGAGTGGCGCGACGAACAGACGAGGGAATGCTGAATCGGCGTCGACGAAAGCTTGCTCGCTCATGCTGCGAGAAAGGGGCTGTTTTTCAGATGGATCAGCGAAACGCAGCCGGGCGAATACATCCCGGACGCCGCTCAGGCTGACGGCGCTCGCGAACGACCGGCGTATGCGCGGTCAGATATTTCAGTGCCTGGCTGGTCGAGTCGACCTGATCATCCTTTCCACCGGGAAACGCCAAAATCTCCTGCAGATAGGTCGCGAGCCACTCAGCCTCGCGCGGCAGGAAAACCTGGCCGGCCTCGAACCGCGCCGCCTGCGCGAGCAAGCGCGCCGTCTTGTCGAAACGCGGTCTTTGCGAAACCACATAAAGTTCACCGCTACGGCGCAAATCTTGCGCTATCGCTCGGCCAAGCTCGGTGGCCTCGATCAAGGTCGAATCAGCGTCGTAGGTCTTGCTGACATCGACGATCATGCGACGGAGATCGGGCGTTTCCCAGCGCCCACGGATCACCTCGCGCAAATAATAGGTCTGGCCGATCGCGCCCCAGACCGTGCCGGCCGAATAATCAGATCGATCTCTAAGGGTCGAGGCGGTATCCCAAGACACGACGACGCGCTCGAAGGCTTCCGGCTCGTCGTCGTAGAATTTCAGCCATTCGCGCTTGATGACATTGCCCTCGGCTGGCAACGGGTTCTGCTGGTATTGCGCCGAGAAATTCATCGTGCCGAGATTGCGCTTGATGATCTCGAGGTGCTCGCGCGTCTCGCGCTCGGGATGGAGCACGTCGCCCGCACGGCGCTGGTGGATGGCATCCTCGCGGTCGCCGAGGCGATAGAGGGCGTCCTCTGGCGCTATTGCAGGAAGCGACAGGACATCCCAGGCCTCCTTGCCGAGGACATGGCCGACAAGATCGTCTTCGTGAAGGCGCTGCATCACGATCACGATCGCGCCCTTGCTGCGGTCATTCAGGCGCGTATAAAGCGCCGTATCGAAGAACTTGGTGACCTGCTGACGCTTGGCTTCAGACAGGGCGGCATCCAGGCCATTGATCGGGTCGTCGATCACGATCAGGTCGGCGCCCCGCCCGAGCACCGCGCCCCCGATCGAGCCAGCCATGCGGTAGCCGTTCTCGGTGGTGACGAGTTCATCGCGCCGGTCGCTGGTGATTTGAAACTGCGGGAAGGTGCTGCGATACCACGCGCTCGTCACTACGCTACGGAAATCGGCCGCGTGCTTGTGCGACAGCCTGTCGGCATAGGAGATCGCCATGACCCGTTTGCGCGGGTCATGGCCAAGGAACCAGGCGATGAAAGCGATCGTGCAGCAGATCGACTTCGCCGAGCGCGGCGGCACATTGACGATCAGACGCGTGCACTCGCCGCGCGCGACCCGCATCAGTTGATAGGCGATGGCGTGGATATGCCAATTGTCGCGATAGGCGGTGCCGGGCTCGAGCGCGATGAAACAGCGCTCGATGAACCCCGCCAGATCGCGCCGCAGCACCGCCTGCAAGATAGCCTGTCGGTCGTCCATTGCCGGCGCGCCTCAAGTCGTCTGCCGGGCAACAAAGCGTTCGAGCAGGGCGTCCTCCTGCTCGGGCGTCATCCCCTGGTCGATCTGCGCCAACGCTTTCTTGGACAGGCGAAGCTCAGGCTGCATCAACAGCGCGATCGCGCGAGGATCGCCATCTACGCAGCGTTTCACCAACTGGCGCATCACAAGCTCACGGATCGTCATCTTGCGAACGCGACCATCGATCCTGGCGGCCACGACCTCCCCCAGAACCTTCTCGCGGACGTCGTCGTCGGCCGGCGCAGCGACGCGCTTCGGCCGCCCTTTCGGATTGCCGCTTCGGCCCTTCTGGAAACGGCCATCCGCGCGGGGCGCAGGATCGTCGTCCGCCATGGCCGGGGCGGTGTTATCGGTCTCGTCAAGCATCGTCGCCTCCCGCAGCAAGGACGTTCTCGGGCAGGCGATGCGCCGCCATCTCGGCGAAGGTCAGGCCGGTCGCGGCATGGCGGGCCTCGGTCTTGAACAAGGTCTGCCAGCGGCTGATCGTCAAATCGACATAGAGCGGGTCGAGCTCGATCAGATAACCGCGGCGCTTGGTCTTCGCCGCCGCGATCAAGGTCGTGCCGGAGCCGCCGAACGGGTCGAGAATGATGTCTTTCGGGCGCGAGCAATCCTTGATCGCGTCCATCACCATCACGCAGGGCTTCACGGTCGGGTGCGCGGCGAGGTCAGCCATACGGTTACGACCGAAGGCGTTGGCGCCGGCATAAGTCCACAACGTCGTACGATAGCGGCCATGGCGGCCGAGCTCGATATTGTTGATATGGGCCGCCTTGCCCTTCTTCCACAGCGGGATCAGCTCGGTCTGCGAACGATAGAGGCTGCCCATGCCGGCATTGGTCTTGGCCCAGGTGATCACCGTCTTCAGCTCGTCGAAGACGGCGTAGCCGGCGCCGAGCAGCGCATGCAGATGCAGGCTATCGATGCAGGTGAAGGCCAGGGCACCGTCCTGGAGATGGGCTACCATCACGCGGAAAAACCGCACCAGGAGATCGGCGAACTCGGTCTCGTTCAGTTCCCCCGACGCCATCGGGAACGGACGGTGCTGGATCCGGCCTTTGCCGCCAATCGTCGCCGGGGCCAAGTTGTAGGGCGGATCCACGAACATCATCTGGGCGCGCTCGCCGCCGAGAAGCGCCTCATAGCTCGTGTTCTCCAGAGCGTCACCGCAGAAGATGCGGTGCTCGCCCAGGATCCAGCCGTCACCGATCCGGGTGACCGCCGAGGCCGGCACGGCCGGCACCTGGTCGGCGGCATCCTGCTTCGACTGCGGGGCGGCGCCGTTACCCACGATCAAGTCGATCTGCGGCGTCTTGAAACCGGTCAAGTCCATATTGTATTCGATCGCGAGCAGATGCTCGATCTCGATCTTGAGCTTGTCGGGATCCCACTCACCCATCTCCGCCAGGCGGTTGTCGATCAAGCGGTAGGCGCGGGCTTCATCGGCGCTCAAATGGCTGAGCTCGATGGTCGGGACGCTCGTCAGCCCCGCCAAGCCGGCTGCAGCAATACGAGCATCGCCGGCGATGACCTCGCCATGCCCGTCGATCAGCATAGGCACGATGAAGCCGAACCGCCGGATGCTAGCGGCGATCTTCTCGATCTGCTCCTGCGAATGCTTGCGGGCATTGTGCGGCGAGAGTCTGAGCTCGCCGATCGCCCGCTCGACCACATGGAGCTGGCCGGCGAGCCCGATCATGGACGGGGCTACGGCGGTATCGGTCGCGCGCTTTCGCTGACGAATACGGAGAGGGGGAGGTTGAACAATCAGGGTCACGGTGTTCTCCATCGATGGAGAACGACCAAATCAAGTGAGCACTCCGCGCCAAAACACATCCGAAGCAGCGCTGCTTCGGCGGTTCTGGCTGACGAGAGTTTCTCACTTGACGTGAAATGCCTCGAGAGCACCGGACTGATCTGATCGGTCTCGGCTGCTGCCATGCGGCAGCATCGTCACAATATTCGGCCCAACAATCGGCTGCAAGGGCTCAAATGCAGGGAATGCGGCGAAATTGGGGCAACAAATCAATGATCGCAAGCGCATGTTTAAGTGTTCGGCAAAATAATAATAGTACATATTCCAAATTAAATATCATTTATACAAATAAATCGATATCAATTTGAATTCTGAAATCAATATTTGGCTTATTGCTATGTAAATTGTTAGCTGTAGGGCTAGTTCAGACATTGAAACTTCTTATATAAACATGGCTAGGCGGCGACCTACCGCTCCCGAAACGCTCTGTCGAGCTGCGTGTTGATCGGCTTCAGCAAAAATGCCAGCGGCGAGCGAGCAACCGTTTCGATAAAGGCTTCAGCCTGCATCCCGGCCAATACCTTGAGGGGCCGCAGGCGAGCGATTTCTTCATCGCTGACATCGACGCGGATCGTATAGAAGCTAAAGCCCTGTTTGTCGTCGCGGCTGGCGTCAGCGCCGATGCGGAGCACGCTGCCGAGAAGCTCGGGATTGGTCGACTGGTTGCCAGCCTGGATCTTGATCCGCACCGCCTGGCCCGGCGCGATCTGATCGATATCGCTTGGTGCTACCCGAACCTCAAGCTGCAGCGCTTCGCGCACCGGCACGATCAACATCGCCGGCTCGCCTTGCTGAAGCACGCCACCGACCGTGTGCACTGCGAGCTGATGGACAATGCCTGATGCCGGCGCGCGCACATCGACCCGCTTGAGCTGATCCTCGGCTGCGGTCCGGCGCTCGACCAACTCGCCTTCACGAGCTTGGATCTCGCGCAAATCCTTCATCACCTCAGCGCGCTGATCTTCATCGATTTGGATGATTTGAAGCTCGGTTTCGGCAATTTTGCCGGTGGTCTGTGCGATGCTTGCAATGAGCTGACCGCGTTGACCCTCTAAGCTTGCTTGCTCGCGTTGAAGCGCGCTGAGGCGCGGCAATTGAATAAGGTTGCGTCGATAAAGCTCTTCGACGCCGACCAATTCGGTCGCGATGATCGAGGCCTCGCGCTCCTTGGCTCCCTGCTGTGCCTTGAGGCCGATGATTTCGTCCTGAAGCTGCGTGATACGCTTGCGCAATTGCTGGCGCTGACCATCACGGGCGGAGCGACGGATCTCGAACAAGCGGATTTCGGCCGAAAGCAGCCTGTCGATGTCGGGGTTCGATCGACGTGCGGCGAAGGCGGCCGGCACGATCATCTGATCATGCGCATCGCGTTCGGCCTCGAGGCGAAGCGTTCGCGCGGCAAATTCATCGAGCTGTTTTACAACGATCTGATAGCTCGCGCGCGCCATCGTATCGTCGAGCCGCAAGACGGTGTCACCCTGTTCGACCTTGTCACCCTCGCGCACGAGCAGCTCGCCTACGACCCCGCCTTGCGGGTGTTGGACCTTCTTGACCTCGCCTGCGACGACAAATTGACCGCTTGCTGCGACCGCGCCGCGCAATGCCGTCGTCATTGACCAGACACCACCGGCCGCGACGAAAAGGCAGATGACAGCCAGGCCGATCACTTGCAGCCTTCGCAGCACATGGACGTGATCGGGGCTGGTGTCGGCCGCATTGCTGGACGAGGCGCTATTGCCGTTCATAGCGACACCACCCGGGGTTGGCGCGCGCCGGCTTTGGTCTGAGCCAAGCCTTGCAAAATCTCATCGCGGGGACCCATCGCGCTGACCCGCCCGTCTTTTAACACAACAATCTGATTGACGGCCGCAAGCCCGGCCGGCCGATGGGTGATGACGATCGCGATGCCGCCGCGCTCTTTGATCGATCGAAGTGCGGCACTCAAGGCTTCGTCGCCGTCGCGATCGAGATTGGCATTGGGTTCATCCAATACGACCATAAACGGATCGCCATAGAGCGCCCTCGCCAAAGCGATGCGCTGTCGCTGTCCCCCAGACAACGTCGCACCAGCCTCGCCGATCCAGGTATCGTACCCTTCCGCCAAATCGACGATCAGCGCATGTGCGCCGGCAGCTTCGGCCGCGGCCAAGATTGCCGCGGGATCCGGTCGTGTTGCGAAGCGGCTGATATTGTCGGCAACACTGCCCTCAAACAGCTCCGTGTCCTGCGGAAGATAACCGATATGGCTGCCCAATCGTTCGCCCCATTGATCCAGGGCCGCGCCATCCAAGCTGATACGTCCCCGTTGGACCGGCCATACCCCAACCAAAGCTCGGGCGAGGCTAGATTTGCCAGCGCCCGTCGGGCCGATGACGCCAACGACATCACCGGCCGAGAGGCGCAGCGAAATCTGGGTCAGCACCGACTTGGTCGTCCCTGGCGGCACGACGCTGACCCCGTCGATCAGCACCTCGCTCCTCGGCGAGGGCAAAGGCAGATGAGGGGGCGCCGGCGGGACCATGCCGAGGCTGCGCTCTAGGCGGCGGTAGCCCTGACGGGCTGCAACAAAGCCGCGCCAATGCGCCACCGCAGTCTCGATCGGTGCCAGGGCGCGCGACGTCAATATCGAGGCCGCCACAATTGTACCGGCTGAAATTTCGTTATGGATGGCGAGGTAAGCGCCGAGGCCAAGCGAGGCCGACTGCAAAATTTGTCTGAATACCTTGGCAAAGGCGCCAAGACCCGTCGTGACCTCACTGCCGCGCAAGGTCGCGCTGACATGCCTGCTGCTCAAGCCGATATAGCGGCGCAAGAAATCAGGCCGCATCCCCATCGCCGACAAGATTTCGGCATGACGTCGCGTGGTTTCGATCAGATTCTGACGTCTGCTGCCTATCTCCGCAACATCTCGCGCAGGGCCTTGGCTGCGCTGTTCGGTCAGCAATGTCAGGCCTATGATGACCAGGCCGCCTGCCACCGTGAGCCAGCCAAGCCATGGATGAAGCAAAAAAGCGACGCATAAAAAAATCGGCATGAACGGGAAATCGAACAAAGCCGTCGGCCCCAGACCCGATAGGAAGCCTCGGATGAGGTCAAGATCACGGACAGGCGTGATGATCTCAGCGCCGCGAATGCCCTTGAGCGGCAATTGCGCGATGATGTCGTAGACGCGCGGTGCCAGAATTTCATCGAAACGAGCGCCAATCCGCGCCAGCATCCGCATCCGCAGCATATCCAGCGCCCCCTGCAGAAGGAAAGCGGCGAGCACGATCAATGAGAGCGCAACCAGCGTCGCGATCGATCGGCTACTCAGGACCCGGTCATAGACCTGCATCATATAAATCGAGCCGGTCAGGTAGAGCAGGTTCACGACGCCAGAAAAAACCGCAACGGCGATGAACCATGGCCTGCAGCTTCGCAGGGCTGCTGCCGGCTCGAGGGATCGCTGTCCGGCACGATCGGTTTGCGACAGAGCGCTCATGCCGGAGGTGCCACTCTGAGGCGATCGCTCGACATATCGATGAAAGCGCTGCTCACGCCGCGCTCGTCTGCACCGAACAGCGCAGGCCTGCGCTCATGGCCGCAAGGTCCATCGCCCCGGTCGCAAGCCCAGCCATCTACAGCAAGAAATCATCCTGATGCAGCTGCGATGGTGCGACATTGAGCAAGGTGATGCGGTCGCCTCCACCAAAATCGATCACGGTGGTGCCAAGCTGCGGCTGCGACAGCATCGCTTGAAGTTGGGCGAAGGTGTCGAGGCCGGCAACGCCGGTCAAATCGATCTTGTCGAGCGTTCCTGCCCCGGCGACGAAGTCGCTGATGGTATCGGCACCATCGCCGGTCGAGAACACGAAGGTATCGTCAGCGAAAAATCCGCTCTCATCACCGGTCAGGAAATCATTGCCGGCGCCGCCAATCAAGATATCAGCACCTTGACCGCCCTGCAGACCGTCATTGCCAGCGCCGCCCTCCAATCGGTCGGCACCTAAGCCGCCACCAAGGAAATTATCCGCCGCGTTGCCGCGCAAGATGTCGTTGAAATTCGAGCCGCTCAGATTCTCGATATCGATATAGCTGTCACCCGCGGCATCACCCGTATTGTTCGAGGGGCCCCCGAGATCGGCCGTCACTCCCGAGGTGGCGGAACCGTAAGCGGCAAAGTCGTTGCCGGCTCCGCCATCAATCACATCCGCTCCGGCACCACCATCGAGGAAGTCCATCCCGTCGAGCCCGCGCAACACATCGTTGCCGGCGCCGCCCAAGAAATTGTTGGCCCCGGCATGGCCGATGATCGTGTCGTTACCGAAATTGCCGTTAACGAAGACCGAATCTGCAGCCGTCGCCTGCGGAACCAACGTCGCTACACTCAGCATATCGTCGCCGATGCTGCCGGCGACGCTGGGCAGCCCGGTCGGAGGGGTAAATAATTGCACCGCGAGCGGAAGGAAAATGTTCTGCGAGGTTCCGCTTACGGACACCGACAGGCTCTCGACGCTGACATCGATGATGTCGGTGCCGAATGGTGATCCCGGTCGCAGATCCTCGATCTGGTACCCGCCACCTGGAAGCTGAGCGATTGCAAGAATGGACGACGTCACGCCCAAATTGGTGAGCTGCACCGTGACGCCGGTGGCGGTCTGAATTGCAGAAAAGGTGCCGGCGGTCCCAGCCGGCAATTCATAGGCGGCCGTATCTGAGCCGGCATTGCCGATGAGATGGTCGTTGCCGGCGCCGCCCTTCAAATAATCATTGCCGGCGAAACCGATCAGCGTGTCATTGCCCTGCCCGCCATCGATACTGGCAATACCGGCTACGGTTGCACCGCTTCCGTTTGTTCCCGAAACCAGCAGGCCTGGCAGCAACGTCGCGACGTCTAGCGTCTCGTCGGTGATGCCACCGGTGATGCTTCCCGAGAGCGAATCAGGCGCGATGAACACCGTGGCACCGAGCTGAATCGTGAGATTCGTCGCAGGCGAACCCGAGCCGAAGCCGAAGACAACGGTTTCTACGCTGCGAAGGTGATCGGTCCCGTATGTCGAGCTCGTTCGCAGATCGGTCATTTGCCAGCCACCGCTTTCCGGCGCGATCTGGTAGATGGTCGAAGTCACGCCCGCATTGGTTGTATCGACCAGCACGGCGCCATCGACAAAGCGGTAGGACAAGGTGCCGGGCGTCGTGGCGTCCAGACTGACATAAGTCGAATCATTGCCTGCGCCGCCATCGAGAACGTCGTTGCCGCTATCGGTTGCTAGAAAATCGTTTCCGATTCCGGCCTCGAGCTGGTCGTTGCCCGCGCCGCCATTGAGCTGGTCGTCGCCATCGCCGCCTTGGACGAGATCGTTGCCGTCCTCGCCGAACAGCTGGTCGTTGCCGGTCTCGCCACGGAGCGTGTCGTCGCCGGCGCCGCCGCGCAGCGTATCGTTGCCGCCGCGTCCTTCAAGCAGGTCGTTGCCGCCCTCGCCCATCAAGGTATTGGCCTGGGCGTCGCCATAGATGAGGTCGGCTTGATTGCTGCCGCGAACGTTCTCAATCGAGATCAGCGTATCAACGGTGCCAAAGCCGTCCACGGCCCGGCCTAGCGTATCATTAACGTTGCCGTTATCGAGGTCGACCGTGACGCCAGCGAGGCCGCCGCGATTGGCGTCGCGTCGATAATCGACCTCGTCTACGCCGGCGCCACCATCGAGCGTATCGGCCCCGGCTAGACCGCGGAGGCGGTTGTTTTGAGCGTTACCGGTCAGCACATCGTCGTACATCGTGCCACGTAGGCGCTCGATACCGGTATAGCTGTCGGTGAAGCCCCAGGGGTCCAAGAATGTGCCATCCCCATTGGCGCCGAGCGTCAGGGTGATACCGTTTGGTCCGGTCCAGTCCGAATAATCCAGCTCATCGGCATCCGCACCACCATTGATCGTGTCGGTTCCAGCGCCAGGGCGAAAGCCGTCGAAACCGGCGCCGCCGCTCATCGTGTCGTTGCCAGCATAACCGGTGAAGAAATTATCCTGGTTGTCGCCGATGAACGTGTCGTTCTGGTTGGTGCCGCGCGCCTCCTCGATGCCGATCAACGTGTCGGTGTTGCCGAAGCCATCGGTAGCGATGCCGTTGACGTCGGCGACGTTGCCGTTGTCGAGATTGACGGTGACGCCGGCTGTACCACCAGCGGCCGCGTCGAGGTCGTAACGCACCTCGTCGGTCCCGGCGCCACCGTCGAGAATATCGGCGCCGCCCAGGCCGACCAACGAATCGTCGCCGCCTTCCGCTCTGAGCCGGTTCGCAACGCTGCTGCCGATCAGCGTGTCAGTGACGTTAGTGCCGCGCGCGTTCTCGATCGAGATCAGCGTGTCGGTCTGCCCAAAGCCGTCGATCGCCGTGCCCTGGCCAAGATTGACGGTGACGCCGGCTGAACCGCCGACATTGATATCGCGACGGTAATCGACCTCGTCGATCCCTGCTCCGCCATCTATCGTGTCGGCGCCGCCAATGCCGCGGAAGCGGTTGTTCTGAGCGTTACCGGTCAGCGTATCATTGCCGTTCGTGCCGCGGATCTGCTCGATGCTCGTATAGGTGTCGGTGCCACCCCAAGGATTGACGAAAGTGCCGTCGCCTGTAGCGCCGAGCGTAAAGACGATCCCGCCCGAACCGTTCCAGTCGGCATAGTCGAGATCATCGGCGTCGGCACCGCCATTGATGATATTGTTGCCCGGGCCCGGTCTGAATACGTCGAAGCCGGCTCCGCCGCTCATCGTGTCATTGCCGGCAAGACCGGCGAAGTAATTGTCTTGATTGTCGCCGATGAAGGTGTCGTTCTGGCTCGTACCGCGCGCCTCCTCGATGCTGATCAAGGTGTCGGTATTGCCGAAGCCATCTGTAGCGACGCCATTGGCATCTGCCACATTTCCATTGTCGAGATTGATGGTGACGCCTGCCGTCCCGCCCGTCAGCACGTCCTCGTCGTAGCGGACCTGATCGATGCCGACACCGCCATCGAGAATGTCATTGCCGCGTCCACCATAGAGCGCGTCGTCACCGTCACCGCCATAGAGCGCGTCTGAACCGTCGCCGCCATCGAGCCTGTCGTTGCCGCCATAGCCATAAAGCGTGTCGTTGCCGCCATAGCCGTAGATGGCGTCGGCGAGATTGCTGCCGTTAATCGTGTCGGCGGTGTTGGCTCCGAGCACATTGCCGACCGTTGTATTGGAAATCTCGCTGGCGAGTGTCGATCCGGTGTAGTTTGCCGTCGCCTGCGACGTGTCGCCGCTTGCGGCGGCTGCCTGCAGCGCTTGCGCCGCATCGTTTTGCGCGACGGACGCGACCTGGGCGAGCGATTGCAGCAACTGTGTCCCAGTTTGGCCCGATATTGCATTCACGGCAGCGTTCGTCGCGGAAATCACATCGGCTGAAGCGGCTGCGACAGTCTGCGCCGCCGCTACGCTTGCAGCGGAGATCACCGGTGTCGGACCGCTCGACAGCGCGTCGGCGGCATTCGTGATCAAGCTCGAAAGCGCGCTCTGGCTGGCGAGGTCGAGCGCTTGTCCCGCCGGAGCGCTAAACAGCTTGGTACCCAATTGGGCCGCAATGGCGGCCTGGGCCCCAGCCGAGTCGAGCTCGGTGCCGGCCGCTCCGTCGAGAACGGCTGCCGCCTGGATAATGGTGTTTTGAATCTGAATGGCGGCGGCGATCGCTTTGGCGCCAAGCGCCTGCTGGCTGGTATCGGCCGATACCGTGGCGGCGATCGGGTCGAGATTGGCAAGATCGGTCCCCGAAGGCAGGCCAAGTGCAGCCGCAACCTTCTGATTGGCGTCAGCTACGCTGGTCGCGCCGGCGGCGAGCACGGCCGCTACAAGTGTCGTCAGCGGCGTCACGACGGAAGAGCCCGCCGGGGCGCGCATGAAGCCGGTGAAAGGCGAGCCTGTCGAGATGTCGGTTCCGCCGAACATGACGAGTTGGCCCGAACCGCCGACGAGATGGAAATTGCCATTGGCATCGGTCGTGGTCGAAACCTCGCCGGCCGAGAGCAGCCCGTCGCCATTGGCATCCTTGAATACGGTCGCGCCAGCGATGTAGCCATCCGCTGCCACGCCATCATCGACCGCCTGGACCTGAACCGCGACAGCCAGGCTGCTCGTTGCGCCAGCCTTGTCTGTGACTGTGACGGTGACGGTGATCGTCGCGGCATCGCTCCGGCTGACGGCTTGGCCGTCGATCAGCTTGAGGTTGTTGCCGGCGATCTCAAAGCGCGGATCGTCCACCGAATAGCTGAGCGCGTCGCCCAGATCTGGATCGAAAGCTTGAAGCGTCCCGACAATGGCGCCCGGCGTGTCTTCAGCGATCGCCGGCGCTCCTGCGACGGGCGTGGCGGAGGTTAAAGCCAGGCCGCTCGGCGCATCGTTGACGTTGGCGATCGGAGCGGTCGCGGCGCTGGTTACACTCTCAAACGTGCCGTGCCCGTCGATGTAACTGGCGCGAACCGAGATCGCTTTACCGACATCGGCGTCGCCGAGGGTGAAGCTTGCCGCCGTCGCTCCAGCAATCGTCGTACCATCGCGCAGCCATTGATACGAGATGGAGGTGATGCCATCGGCGTCGGCCAGCGTACTTGAGGCGGTGAGGATCTGATCTTCGGTCGCGCTCCCCGAGATCGATATACCTCCCGTCGGTGTGTCGTTGACGTTGACGATCGGAGCTGTCGCAGCGCTGGTCACGCTCTCAAACGTGCCGTGCCCGTCGATGTAGCTTGCGCGCACCGAGATCGCCTTGCCGACATCGGCGTCGCCGAGGGCGAAGGTTGCCGCCGTTGCCCCAATGATGACAGCGCCGTCACGCAGCCATTGATAGGCGACCGTGCCGATGCCATCGGCGTCGCCCAGGGTGTTGGAGGCGGTCAGCATCTGATCTTCGGTCGCGCTGCCCGAGATCGATACGCCCCCCGTCGGTGCGTCGTTGACGTTGACGACCGGAGCTGTCGCAGCGCTTGTCACGCTCTCAGTTGTGCCGTGCCCGTCGGTATAGCTTGCGCGCACCGAGATCGCCTTGCCGACATCGTCATCGCCGAGCGTAAAGCTCGCCGCGGTCGCTCCCGCGATTACCGCACCATTGCGCAGCCATTGATACGAGACGGGCCCCATACCGTCGGCGTCGGCCAAGCTGTTCGAGGCGATCAGCATCTGATCTTCGGTCGCGCTGCCCGAGATCGATACGCCCCCCGTCGGTGCGTCGTTGACGTTGACGATCGGAGCTGTCGCAGCGCTGGTCACGCTCTCAGTCGTGCCGTGCCCGTCGGTATAGCTTGCGCGCACCGAGATCGCCTTACCGACATCGTCATCGCCGAGCGTAAAGCTCGCCGCGGTCGCTCCCGCGATTACCGCGCCATTGCGCAGCCATTGATACGAGACGGGCCCTATACCGTCGGCGTCGCCCAGGGTGTTCGAGGCGGTCAGCACTTGGTCTTCGGTCGCGCTGCCCGAGATCGTAACACCGCCTGTCGGCGCGTCGTTGACGTTGGCGACGGCGACGATCACGGTGCCGGTCGAGGTCAGTCCGCCTGCATCCTTGATGGTGTAAGTGAAGCTCGCGGACCCGACAAAATTGCTGGCCGGCTGGAAGACGATCAAGCCCTGTGCATTGATCGAAACTGACCCGTTTTGGGCGCCCTGAACCGACACGATCGTCCGGGTATCGTTCGCATCTGGGTCGGTATCGTTTGCCAGAAGTGTCGCGGGGGAAATGATCAGCGCGGTGTCTTCGGTCGCATTGACCGCGTCCTGGACGGCAACTGGCGCGGAATTGGCGGCGCCTTCGATAATAATCTCAATACGTTCGAAAGAGGTGATGGTAATATTCAGGCTCTGGAACACGCCCGATGCAGATCCCCGTACCAGCGCAGCTTGGAAACGCGCAATATCGGCTTGGAACGCTGCTGAGTTGAAAATACTCTGACTGACATAAAGTTTCAGCGTATCATTGCCTGATCCGCCATCATAGATGTTTGAGACGCCGATATTCTCTGATGCACGATGGATGACGATATCGTTGCCGCTTCCTGCCGAAACATTGTCGGCACCCGCTCCGCCATCGAGAATATCATCGCCGCTTCCACCACTCAGCGTGTCGTTTCCCGTTCCGCCATACAGGCGATCATTGCCCGATCCACCATCGAGAATGTCATCGTCGGCGCCGCCATCGAGAATATCGTTGCCATTGCCACCATCGAGGAAATCGCGTCCGGCGCCGCCGAGCAGAGTATCGTTACCATTGCCACCATACAGCGCGTCGTTACCGGCGCCGCCATCGATAACATCATCGCCATTGCCGCCAAATAGAATATCGGCCCCACCGCGGCCCGAAATAACATCGTTTCCACCAAGTCCAAAGACAAAATCGTTACTGTCTGATCCGGTGAGAGTATTCGACGAATTCGTGCCGATCTGGAGATTACCAAGAATCAATCCAACGATATTTGTCATGCGACCCCCCGAAACCAAAAGCTGATCGCCTGACTCAAAGCGATATCAGTTACGGCAGCATTATCTTTGAGGCTCAGAGCCTATAGCTTGCCTAGCATCAGTGGCACGATTAACGCAATATTTACTGTGAGAAACATCCACAACTCGCTTAACGCAACGCGATGACCGAACGTCGAGCCCGGGTCGTTTTGCTGTGACGCTTGCGATACCCTTCAGAAATGGGCGGCGTCCGGAATGAAGGTTAAGGCGGTCTTGTAAGGCCTTTCGATGAGCCTTACGGACGGGCCCGTCGCCGGCGAGGGTCAAGCCGCCGGCGACGGTGCCTGTGTCTGATCGTCGTTTTTCCGTATGCGCCGGAACCTGGATGGAGCTTGCGCGTTTTTTTTGCCGCGCTCTTTCCGCAGCCATGGTCCCGTTTGCCTAAATCGTTCTCATAAGGACAGGGCGGCTCATGTCGTTGAGTCCAACGCCCGATAGACCGCCGCCGACATGGCGCAGCCCCGATTTCTGGTTGTGGGTCGCCATCCTTGCCGTCTTGGTGGCCTTCGCCCGCTATTATCCGTAGCGGCGCCCGCGCCCCTTAGAACAGCGTCTCCTTGAACGGTTCGGCGGTCGCCGGATCATCGTCGCCGACGCCGGTCCGGTTCATCCGCTGCGAGACGATCCACTCGCGCAGCTCGCGCGGCGGCTTTTGCAATAAGTCCTTGCCGCCCGAGCCATCGAGCCACGCATCGAAATCAGCAGGCAGCAGCATCGCCGGCATGCGGTCGTGATACTGCGCCATCCACTCGTTCACGTCGCGGGTGATGATGGTGCAGGAGGTGATCTCGTTGCCCTCGAGATCGCGCCAGACCTCCCACAGCCCGGTGAAGCCGAGGAGCTGGCCGTCCGGCGCCGTGAAGTAGTGCGGCACGCGTTCGGCCTTGGGGCCGGTCCATTCATAGAAGCCCGAGGCCGGAATGATGCAGCGGCGCTTGACATAGGCTTGCTTGAACATGCCGCTGCTATCGATTGTCTCGATGCGGGCGTTGAAGGTCGCGCCGGTCTCGCTCGGCTTCTTCTTCCACCAGGACGGGATGAGGCCCCAGCGCGCCTTGCGCAGCTCACGGCCCGCCTCGGTGCGGATGATGATGTCCACCATCGTTGTCGGGGCGATGTTGTAGCGCGGCTGGAGATTGCCGCGATCGGCGGGCACGGTCATCGGCCTGCTGAAGGTCACAATCTCGTCCCAAGTATAGGCCTGACTGAAGCGTCCGCACATGGCTGGGATCCTATTCGCCAAAGTCTATATCGGATCGATACATCGCATCAAACCGCGGGTCGCGCCCATTCGCATCCAACACGCGGTTGAACTGGCTGTGCGCCAGATGCAGCGCGAAGTTCAGCACGTCGAGCGCGATGCAGATATCCGAGCCGATCGGGATTTCGCTCGGCCAGATACGAACGCGATGATGGAACACCTTCGCCTCCGCCTGCATCCGCGCGGCTTTGTCCGGTGACATGCTGCGCTTCGAGCGCTGGACCATCGCTTATGGACCGGCTGCGATCAGCGCCTCGACATCGCTCGGGATCTCGCCGTAGCGCGCGATGACTACGGCGTCGGCAAACACCTCCTCATGGAGATCCCCGGTGCGCGAGAACGCCACGGCGCCCGCATGCGCCGTTGCCAATCGCGCGGCGCGGCTGCGGGCAATCAGCTCCGAGGGAGCTTCGACCGCCTTGCCGGCATAGAGGTTCCCGTCATCATCCCGGCCAAACGGCAAGGCCACGAAATAGGTCACGCATGCCATGGCCTTGCCTCCGATATAAGAACAAAACTAGAACGACGGTCAGCGGCGGGAGTCAAGCGCGCTAAAACCGGAGGGTGGTTGCGCGTGGCCGTCGTCTTTGGCACGTAAGCAAGCCGTTACATGGACATAGGCCAATAGGAGGAGGCCGTGGACATCAAGACGATCAGGCGTGGCGGCGCCGATCCGCTTGTCACGCTCATCCCCTGGTATGAAGCAAGCGACTTCGCCCGATTGCGCGAACTCGCGGACCAGGACGGGGGGATGCCCGGCAGCTACCAACAATGGCGGACGCAAATCGACCGCGCCACGCAAACCCTGCTCGCGCACGGCAAAGTCGTGCAGTTCGTCACCATCCGTCCTGACGACTATTGCGCCTGGCTCGCGCAAACCGGCCGATCCAATACGCGGGCGGCGCGCGCCCGATATTTTCTGCATCTCGCGGCGCGGAATGGCGCTAACATTGCAGTCATTCGCGGCGGCGGCACGTCTGTGCCGCAAAAGCACGCCTCGCCGTGAGGCCTTGGTCAGGATAATTGTGCCGCTATTACGAAGAATATTGAGGGAGGCAGCATGAACCGCACGCGATCTCTCGTCCCGCAAATCACCATCCGCACGCGGCGCGACGCTGAGGCCTTCGTCCATCGCATCTCCGAATTGCGTCTCGATGCGCATCGGCAGGGTTACGGGACGCTCGCGCACCTCCTCGATGCTGCGTTGAGCGAGGCGATCGTGCAAGCCGATCAGGAGGTGCATGATCAGCGAACGAAGAACGCCTCTCCAATGGATTTGCGGCTGTTTGTTCGTGACGCCTAGGGTTGCTGACCGTCGACGCGCCGCACAAAAAATTGCGCTCGATCCTGGCCGCGGAATAAGGCCTGTCGTTAAGGCGAGATATGACTACGGGATTTTCGACGGAGCGGTTGCCAAACTTCGCTTTGCGCGCATAGCCGAAAATGTCCGCAGGACTCCAGATAGAGCAAACGAGGTACAGATAAAGGTGATCACGTGTGGCGTTGCGGTTGTCCTTGCTGATACACTAAGAATGGAATTACGATCTTGATCAATCTGTACATACAGAAGTAATTGTTCATTCAAATATACGATTATTCTCGTGTAAATCTAGATGTTTTCGCTATATTTATATGCAGATGATAGTAATAATAGTCTTGTCTTGGCTTCCAAGGCCATCTCCTCCGACACGATGAAGCTGATCAGGAAGGTCCACCTGCTCCGCTGGTTTCTGACGCCTGATCACGACGCAAAGCGAGCCTGATCATGCTCCTGTTCGCCCCTGTTAATGATCGCAGCTTGAGCGACCAATTCGGCATCGGTTGCTGCACCAAAGAACCATTGCACCAGCCAATTAGATCGTCATCCTCGGCACGCCGCGCGCCTGCTCTGCTTTCAAATCTTATCAGTAACAGGGGTTATCAGGCTGAGCAGGGCCACCGTGGCGTCGGTCGGCGAATGCCGGATCGTTGCACCGGTGCTTCGCCGGCGACGTTGCCGCCATCTTCCCCTACGCCACCCACCATGCGAGGCTGCCCGTCGAAACGCCGGCAAGGGAGTGCGCCATGGGCTGGGTCATCCTCGGGCTTATCGCAGCGATCGTGGTCTATCTCATCATCACCTATAACGGCCTCGTCGCGATGCGGCAGCGCGTCGGCCAGGCCTTCGCCGACATCGACGTGCAGTTGAAGCAGCGCCACGACCTGATCCCGAACCTGATCGAGACGGTGAAGGGCTATGCGATCCATGAGAAGTCGACGCTCGATGCGGTGATCGCCGCGCGCAATGCCGCGCAGGGAGCGGGCAGCGTCCAGGACAAGGCCGCGGCCGAGCAGCAGCTCTCCGGCGCGGTGGGGCGGCTGCTGGCGCTGGGCGAGGCCTATCCCGACCTCAAGGCCAGCGCCAATTTCCAGCAGCTCCAAGTCGATCTCGGTAATGTCGAGGACAAGCTGGCCGCCGCCCGACGCTTCTTCAACAATGCGGTCGGCGAGTTCAACGCCGCGATCCAGGCCTTCCCCGCCGTGCTGTTCGCGCCGCAGATGGGCTTCACCCAGCGCGAGTTCTTCGATGTCGGCGAAACCTCCCGCGCCCAGCTCGAGGTCGCGCCGACCGTGAAGTTCTGAGCTCGACGAGCAGCGGCAACAGCGGGAGGCGGCGGCCATGGTCGGCCAGGCCTTCGGGCTCTACACCCACCAGCGCAACAACCGGATCAGGTCGGGCTTCCTGCTCGCCGGGCTGTTCCTGCTGATCTATCTCACCGTCTGGGGGTTGATGCTGGTCGCCTATGGCTATGGCGGCGTGCCGCGCGGGCGCACGGCCCTCGGTGAGGCCGGCCGGATGTTCTGGCGCTGGTGGCCGCTGATCACCGCTGGGGCGGCGCTTTGGATATTCATCGGCTTCCGCATCAATGTCGGCCTGATCGCGGCGGCCGCCGGCGCCAAGGGCGTGACCCGCGAGGAGAGCCCGAAACTCTACCGGATGCTGGAGAACCTCTGCATCTCGCGTGGCCTGACCATGCCCAAGCTCGCCATCGTCGAGAGCGAGGCGCTCAACGCCTTCGCCAGCGGCGTCAACGACCAGCAGTTCACGGTGACGGTGACGCGCGGCTTGCTCGAACAGCTCGACGATGCCGAGGTCGAGGCGGTGCTGGCGCATGAACTCACCCATATCCGCAACGGCGACGTCCGGCTGATGGTGATCGCGGTGGTGATCGCTGGCGTCATATCCTTAGTCGGCGAGATCATCTTCCGCAATTTCGGGCGGGTGCGGGTCTCTTCCGACGACGCCAAGAAGGGCAATGTCGTCGCGATCCTGATCGGCTTCGCGGTGATCGCGATCGCCTGGCTGCTCGCCGTGCTGATCCGGCTCTCGTTGTCGCGCTCGCGCGAATATCTGGCGGATGCCGGCGCGGTCGAGCTGACCAAGAACCCCGACGCGATGATTTCGGCCCTGCTCAAGATCGCGGGACGTGCCGATATCGAGGGCGCGCCGTCCGGCGTGATGGACATGTGCTTCGAGAACGATCCGGACGATTTCGCCGACCTGTTCTCGACCCATCCCTCGATCACCAAGCGCGTTCAGGCTCTGGTCGACACCGCCGGCGGCCGCGTCCCTCTGATGCCGCCGCAACCGCCGAAGCTCGCTGAGCGCCAGGACCTGCCGACCATGGTCGAGGAGAGCGCGGCGCGCGGCCCTTGGGCGCGGCGGCAGACGGGCGGCGGCAGCGTCAGCCCTTGAACCCCACCGCCGGCGATGCTGCCTGTATCGGTGGTGAATCCCGCGGGACCGCCGCTATTGCAGGAACTCGATCCCCCGGCCGAGCCGGTAGCCTTCCAGCATCGGCTCCGAAGCATAGAAGACATTCAGCGGGATATAGTCCGATCGGGTGGTCCGATCGATCGGGAAACGCTGGAAAATCACCGGCTGGTCCGCCTGCTCCGTCTGCAGGCGATAGGGCGCGTAATCGAACTGCGCGAGGAATTGCGCGATCCCCGCCGCGTCGGATTTCTCCGTCATGATCAGGGGCCGGTGCCGGGCGATCGTGTGACCGAGGCCGGTCAGGACGCGCAGCTCCGCTCCCTCGACATCGATCTTGATGACCTCTGGCGCCAATTTCAGGCTGTCGCCCTGCCTGAGCTCGATGACCTGCTCGAACAGGCTGACCTCGGACCCTTTGGCGATCTCCTCGGTGGCGAAGTGATGCATCGAGCCGCCCGGTTCGAAGACACCGGGATCGAGCGAGGTGAGCGGCGTCACCAGCAACCCGTCGATGACCGGCGTGTAGATCGGCAGGCTCTCGAAACGGTCGCTCAGGCCGAAATTGAGCACCGTGCATCCCGCATAGAGCTTCGCCACCTTGTCGGCGATCGAGAAGCTGATGGGATTGGGCTCGAAGGACTTGATCGCGACATCGCCCGCGACCGACCGGAAAGACATGATCGACTGGCCGCAATTGGCGCCGACATCCATGATCAAGGTTGCATCGTTGAATTGACGAAACGCAAAGAAGTGAGGTTCGTGGGGTTCTGATTGTGAAAGCTGCGTAAAGACGTTCCTTTGTGACGAACCGTTGTTGTCTTTTGGATCAATGATACCGCTCCACGACTTGATATGATGCGTAGCCGGCGCAGAGGAAAGCAATTCGGCTTTCGAAATCATTCGCATGGATCGATACTCTTTACACAACGGGCCTATCTCACCATAGGTCAGCCTCCTGCGCGTCGCAACCGCACCGCAGCCTGAATGGGAAGCGACGAAAGCCGAAATGCGTCGCAATGAGAGAAAGTTGTAAACGCAATTTGAGCGGCGGATTGGATATTTGATCGACTTGCTGGAGCTGGTCTCGGTCTGGTCGTCGCGGGTGATCGAACCGAGCCCGCTCTGTTGCTCGGATTCGGATCAGGAAGGGACGGCAGGGGGATGTCGCGGATGAAGATCGGTATCGTCGGCTATTTCGGCTACGGCAACTACGGCGACGAGTTGTTTCTGGAGGCCTACAGGAAATATTTCTACGATTGCGACATCACCGTTCTCAGCAAGAATCCTCCCATCTCCGCGGATGCGACAAAATTCATCGACGATCCATCGAAAGTCGATCGGATCATCATCGGTGGAGGCGATCTTTTCATCCCGAAGTATTTCGCGTCGGAGTATTTCGACGATGATTTTCTGACGAAGCCGGTTTATTTCCACGGGGTCGGCGTGCCGCTCTGGATCGGCGAGGATGCCGATGTCGTCCAGCGCATGGCGAGGTTCGTGCAGCATCCCAATGTCCGCAGGATCAATGTCCGCGACATCGAGAGCGCCGACTGGATCAGAACGCACTTGGCTCCCAAAATAGGCGTCGACAACAGCGCCGACATGGTCTTTTCGCTCGATTTCCCGGCCGTCGCCCGCGATCCCGCGAAGAAGGTCCTCGGTCTGATCACGCGCAAATTACTGCCGGGCGAGATGCGTTGGGACCATCTGACGACCCTGTGCGAACGGGCGCGCGGCTATGGCTACGAGATCCACAACATCGTGCTAGGGACCGGTCCGACCCGCGCCGACGATCTCGAAGGGCTTCGGGAATTCGACTATCCGCACATGACCCTGGTCGATCCCGACGATCTGCATCAGCTCACTCGGGCGATCGCGGCCTGCGACGTGATCGCCAGCACCAAATTCCATGGCTGCGTCGTCGCGACCGCCTATGGCATCCCGGCGATCACGCTCACCACCACCGACAAGTTCAACAGCCTCTACCGGATGATCGAGCGGGAGGATCTGATCGGCCATTTCATCAATCCGGATATCGCCGAGCGCTTGCCGAAATACATCGCCCGCGTCCCGCGCAGCACCACGCGCGTCCTCAAGGACACGGCACATGCGGCGATGGTTGATCTGCGGCGCCAGATGCTCGGGGAGTTGCGCTAGAGCATGTTCGAGCGGACCGGACACTGCTTCGCGTGACACAAAAAAACGGGCCGCCTCGCGGCAGCCCGTTCTTCGATCGCGGTTCCGACCGGGGTCAGACCTTGTCGATCACCTTCTTGACGGCGTCCTTGCCCTTGCCGATCGCCTGCTGGGCCTCGCCCTTGCGCTCCTGCGCCATGCCCTCGGCTTCGAGCTCGGGCTTGTTCATCGCCTTGCCGGCGGCCTGCTTGACGTTGCCGGCGGCCTCGTTGGCGAGACCCTTGACCTTGTCCATCGTGCTGCCCATCGGACTGCTCCTCTCGGTGAATGACTGACCCGCGTCATGCGGTTTCGGCCGATCAACCGGGCAGCGGAGGAAAGGTTCCAGTCTTCATTCCACTGTTTCGGCAGCCACCGCGGCCATCGCCCGCAAGGCCTCCGCCGTCTCGGCGTTCGCCGGGAAGAAGGTCTCCAGCGCCAGTTCCGAAAGCGTGATGTCGACCGGTGTCCCGAAGACGGTGGTGGTCGAGATGAAGGCGAGGAGCCGGTCGCCGAGCCGCAATTGCAGCGGCACGACGATCCCCGGCTCGCCCTCGGGCTCGGGCGCATGGCTCCTGCGGGCCGGCACGGCCGGGGCCGGATAGGCGAGCAGCTCCGACAGCAGTTCGGCCAGGATCGGATCGGCGGTCGCCCTGATCTGCTGGCGCAGCCTGGCGACGATGTGGCTGCGCCATTCCGCCAGATTGACGATGTGCGGCGCGAGCCCGCCCGGATGGAGCGACAGCCTGAGCACATTGACCGGCGGCCGCAGCAGTTCGGCCTCGGCCGCGAGCCCGATCAGCGGCGCGACGGCCGTGTTGGCTGCGAGCAGGGTCCAGTGCCGGTCGACGGCCAGCGCCGGATAGGGCTCGTGGCCCCTGAGCACGAGATCGATCGCCGTCTTCGCGGCGCGCAGGGCCGGGTCCTCCAGCGCCCGTTCGAGATAGACCGGCGCATAGCCCGCCGCGAGCAGCAGGCCGTTGCGCTCGCGCAGCGGCACGCCGAGGGTCTCAGCCAGCAGCAGCACCATGTCGCGGCTCGGCTGCGAGCGGCCGCTCTCGATGAAGCTGAGATGCTTTTGCGAAATCTCCGCCTCGAGCGCGAGATCGAGCTGGCTCAGCCGGCGCAATTGGCGCCAGTCGCGGATGAGGGTGCCGACCAGGGGCTGATGATGTCTGTTCATGGCGCCAACCTAGCGAGGCGGGGCGGCAGCGTTCAATTACCTCGCGCTTAGTCGACGGCGCGCCGCGTCGTCGTCAGCATCATCGCCATCGACAACCGGCCGGGCCGCCGAGATGGCGCCCGCCAAGCCAAGGAGACGATGCCATGTCGACGATCCAGTCCTCGCGCTTCCTGAAGAATGCGCTCGCCCTCGATGCCGCGGCCTGCGCCGCGACCGGGCTGCTGCTCGCGCTGGCGACCTCGCCACTGTCGGGTCTGCTCGGCTTCCCCGTAGGCTTCCTGCGCGGCGCCGGCCTCCTGCTGCTGCCCTGCGCCGCCGCGCTCGCCTGGTTCGCGGCGCGCGAAACCCTACCACGGCTGGCGGTTCATGCCGTGATCGGCGTCAACCTGCTCTGGATCGCGGACAGCGTCGCGATCCTGCTCGCAGGCTGGTTCCAGCCGACCGGGCTCGGCATCGCCTTCGTGCTGGCCCAGGCGGCCGCGATCGCGGTGGTGACGGAGCTCGAGGTCATCGGGCTCAAGCGGTCGGCAAGCTCAGCCGCCGGCCGGATCGCCGCCTGAGACCGTAGCCACGGCGTCGGACGAAAAAAGCCCCGGATGCTCGCGCATCCGGGGCAGGCGCCTGGCCGTGACGGACCAGGTGGGGAGGAAGCGGTCACCAGCCGGCGAGCACTGAGCCCTTGAAGCGCTCGGCGACGAAGGTCTTGATCTCCGGGGTGTGGTAGGTCTCGACCAGCGCTTTGACCCAGGGCTTGTCCTTGTCGGCCTCGCGCACAGCGATCAGGTTGACATAGGGGCCCTTGGGGTCCTCGCGCAGGATCGCCGAGGTCGGCTCGATCTTGGCGTCGACCGCGTAGTTGGTGTTGATCGCGGCGGCCGCGACGTCCTGCAGCGAGCGCGGCGTCTGGGCAGCCTCGATCTCGATGATCTTGAGCTTCTTGGGGTTGGCGGTGATGTCGGCGACGGTCGGCTTGAAGCCGACGCCGTCCTTGAGCTTGATGATGCCCTTGTCCTGCAGCAGCAGGAGCGAGCGGCCGCCATTGGTCGGGTCGTTCTGGATCGCGATGGTCGCGCCGTCGGGCACCTCGGTCCAGCTCTTGTACTTGGCCGAATAGATGCCGAGCGGGAAGTTCACGGTCAGCCCGACATTGACCAGCTTGTAGCCGCGATCCTTGATCTGGTTGTCGAGATAGGGCTGGTTCTGGAAGGAGTTGGCCTCCAGCTCGCCGGCGTCGAGCGCCTGATTGGGCACGACATAGTCGGAGAACTCGACGATCTTGAGGTCGAGGCCCTTCTGCGCGGCCAGTGGCTTCAGCTTCTCCAGGATCTCGGCATGGGGGCCGGGCGAGGCGCCGATGCGCACGACCTGCCTCTGCTGGGCGAAAGCGGGGACGGCGAGCGCCAGAGCCACTGCGGCGGAGGCGGCGAGTGCGGCGCGGCGGGTGATGGTCGACATGGCGTGGTTCCTTGGTTTGGACGGCGAGATGGATGGACGGGGAGGCAAATGGGATCAGGCCTGGCGCAGGCGTTTGTTCAGCCGGCGCGAGAGCTGGTCGCCGACGCTCTGCACGGTCTGGACGAGGACGATCAGCACGGCGACAACGGCGGCCATCACGTCGGGCATGAAGCGCTGGTAGCCGTAGCGAATGCCGAGATCGCCCAGGCCGCCGCCGCCGACCGCGCCGACCATGGCCGAGAAGCCGATCAGGCTGACGATCGCGAGCGTCAGGCCGAGCGCGATCGCCGGCAGGGCCTCGGGCACCAGCACCTTGCGCACGATCTGCACGGGCGTCGCGCCCATGGCCCGGGCCGCCTCGACCAGGCCCTGGTCGACCTCGCGGATCGCGCCCTCGATCAGCCGGGCGATGAACGGCGTCGCCGCGACGCTCAGCGGCACGATCGCGGCGGTGGTGCCGATCGAGGTGCCGGCCAGCAGCCGCGTGAACGGGATGATCGCGACGACGAGGATGATGAACGGCGTCGAGCGTGTCGCGTTGACGAGCGCGCCGAGCACCGCGTTGAGCGCCGGCGCGGCGAACAGCTCGCCGCGCTTGCTGGTGGCGAGGAAGACGCCGAGCGGCAGGCCGAGCAGCGTGCCCAGGCCGGCCGCGACTGCGACCATGGTCAGCGTGTTCAGGGTCGCCTGGACGATGAGGCGGATGATTTCAGGAGACATGGCCGATGACCTCCGCCCCGAGTTCGAGGCTCTTCAGCGCGCCGAGCACTGCGGCGAGTTCCGGCTGCTGCGCCGGGATCGAGACCAGCAGGCTGCCGAAGGGCCTGCCGGCGATCGCGTCGATGCGGCCGGCCAGGATGTTGACGTCGACGCCGATGGTCGAGGACAGGCGGCTGATCACCGGCGCGGTCGCGTTCTCGCCGGTGAAGGTGATGCGCAGCACCGCCTGGTCGCCGGGTCGCGGTTCGGCGTGCAGGCGCGCGGCGAGATAGTCCGGCAGCTCGACGCCGGTCACCGCCTCGACGAAGCGCGCGGTCGTGGGATGCCGCGGCCGGGTCAGCACCGAGAAGACGTCGCCCTCCTCGACGATGCGGCCGGCCTCGATCACCGCGACGCGGTCGCAGATCTCCTTGATCACCGGGATCTCGTGCGTGATCAGCAGGATGGTGACGCCGAGCTCGCGGTTGACCTGCTTCAGCAAGGCGAGGATCGACCGGGTCGTCTCGGGATCGAGCGCCGAGGTCGCCTCGTCGCAGAGCAGCACCTTCGGCCCGGTCGCCAGCGCCCGGGCGATGCCGACGCGCTGCTTCTGCCCGCCCGAGAGCTCGGCCGGATAGCGCCCGCTCTTGTCGGAGAGGCCGACCAGATCCAGCAGTGTCGCGACGCGGGCGACGATCTCCGTTTTCGGGGCGCCGGCGATCTCGAGCGGCAGCGCGACATTGTCGAAGACGGTGCGCGACGACAGCAGGTTGAAGTGCTGGAAGATCATGCCTGTCGTCCGGCGACGGGCGCGCCAACCGGCCTCGCTCAGGGCCGTGACGTCCTCGCCGTCGATCAGGATGCAGCCCGTGGTCGCCCGCTCCAGCCCGTTGACCAGGCGGATCAGTGTCGACTTGCCGGCACCGGAGCGGCCGATGACACCGAGGATCGCGCCTTGGGGCACGTCGAGATCGATATCGGCGAGCGCGGTCACGGCAGCCTGCCCGGTGCGGCCGGGAAAGCTCTTGCCGAGGCGCTCGAAGCGGATGATCGGCGGTGCGGCCGACGGGATGTCGAACCCGACGCGGAAGGCGCCGGGCTTCAAGGGGGCGTTCATGGAAACCTCGGAGATGGGTGATCTCAAATGTGAGTGTGGCTCGACCAGCGCGAGACGCCGAACTGCTCCAGCGTCACCGCGCCGATGGCCCGGCGGCGCGCCTCGTCGATCTCGGGCGAGGGCGCCGGCAGCAGCCGGGCCCGGATTCGCGAAACAGGGTGAGGAGCGTCGCCATGGCGGTCAGGCTGCGAGCCGGGTCGCACCCGGCCGGCGAGCCAAGCCGAGCCGCCGGGCCGCGAGTTCAGCCGCGCTCGGTGTGGCGAAGCGGCGTCCGTCGAGGGCGTCGAACGCCGCCGAGGCCGAGATGAAGGTGAAATGGCGCTCGTCGGGCGCGCGGCTGACGAGCCCGGCCTGGGTCTCGCCGACCTCGATCACATAGGCGACCGAACGGGCCGGCGGCGAATGGGCGATCGGGTTCAGCAGCTGCGAGCCGCCATGGGTCTGGAACTGGGACATGGGACATCTCCGCCGCCTGCCGCGGCACTCTCGAAAGCGATCTCGGGTGGATGGGGGCGGGTGGCCGGCCCCGCTGCAAGATCAGCGTCGACAGCAGCCCATCTGATGGGCGCGGAGAATCTCGGGGTGCGGGTTCGTCTGCGTCATGGTCTTCTCCATCGATCCGGAGCCCACGACGTCGTCGTGGCGCTTTAGCGTTTGGTGACGCGGTGCAAGCTGCTCGCTCAAATCCCCGCGGCCATCCGGCATGGCCCGATGACGAGGCTCAATCTGAGATCGGTCGTCCTCTTTGTCAACCTGTGCGTTCTTTTAAAGAAACGCTGTTTGGCGAAAGAACCTTGCCCTGCGGCGCATGGCGAGAGCAGAAAGCTCCCTGCCGGCTGCAGGGAGGCGCTGCCGGAACCGATCACTGCGACATCCGGTGGCTTGACGTAGCCTCTCGCCAAAGCGCATCTGCCGGCGATGTCGTCCCGCCCGCCTTTGCTCGCCGGCCTGCGCCGCTCCCTGCTGGGAGCCTGGCTCTCCTGCGCCTACGGGCTGGCCATACTGGCAGGCGCGCTCGCGCCCGCAATGGCGGCGGCCCATGCGCCGCTGCGCGACGCCGTGCTCTGCTCCGGGCTGGCCACGCCCGGCCAGGATGCGCCGGAGACCGGCGGAGAGGCGAGCCATTGCAAGGGCTGCCCGGTCAATCCGCTGCTGGCTGCGCCGGCTTGCGCTGGCGGCCTCATTGCGCTCCGCACGCCGGTCCGACTTCAGCAGGTGGAATTTGCCGGCAATGTCGCGCCTGAGCGTGGCCGCCTCGGCCTGCCGCCATCGCGCGGGCCGCCCCGGGCCTGAGCCCGATCCATCATTCGTTTTGCCGCGCGCCCTGCCGACCATGGTCGGGATGCGCGTTCGCGCTGCCGCAGGCGGCGCTCCACCTTTTCAGGACCACCTTCCATGAACCAGCCCATCCACTATCTCGCAGCTATTGCGCTGACCCTGACCAGCACCATCGCGGTCGCTCATGAATACAAGGCCGGCGCCCTGAAGATCGGCCATCCCTGGTCGCGGGCCACGCCCGGCGGCGCCAAGGTCGGCGGCGGCTATCTCTCGATCGAAAACACCGGCACGACACCCGACCGGCTCGTCTCCGTCTCGGCGCCCTTCGCCGGCAAGACCGAAATGCACGAGATGGCGACGACCAACGGCGTGATGACGATGCGGCCGCTCGATGCCGGCGTCACGATCGCGCCTGGCGCCAAGGTCGAGTTCAAGCCCGGCGGCTACCACATCATGTTCATGGAGCTGAAGCAGCCGCTGAAGCAGGGCGAACGACCCAAGGGCACCCTGACCTTCGAGAAGGCCGGCCCGGTCGAGGTCGAGTTCGCGGTCGAGGCGGTCGGCTCGAAGGGTGAGGAGCCTGCGGCTCACAAGCATTGAGGCGCAGCATCGCCCGAGATGGCCGGGCTCGTCCCGGCCATTGACCGAACCTGGTGTTCAAGGCGCGGGCACTGCCGGCAAGGGCGGACGCTTCGGCGGTATCCGGCGGTCAATCCTGAAGGAACTGGTTGCCGGCCCGCTCGGCGCCCAGTGTGCTCGCAGGCCCATGACCAGGCAGGAACTGGACGTCGTCGCCCAAAGGCAGCAGCTTGGTTCTGATGCCGGCGATCAGCGTGTCGTGGTCGCCATAAGGAAAGTCGGTGCGGCCGACCGAGCCCGCGAAGACGGTGTCGCCCGCCAGCAGGAAGCGCACCTCGTCCTGGAAAAAGGTGACGTGCCCCGGCGTATGGCCGGGCACGTGCTGGACCGAGAAAGCGACGTCGCCGATCTTGATCGTGTCGCCTTCGTCGAGCCAGCGCGTCGGAGAAACCGGCCGCACGTCGCGCATGTCGAAGCGCAGGCCCGAGGCCGCCAGCTCGTCGAGCAGGAACTTGTCCGCCTCGTGCGGGCCGATGACGGGCAACGAGAGCGCCTCGGCTAGCTCCGCCGCGCCGCCGGCATGGTCGATATGGCCGTGCGTCAGCCAGATCGCCGCCGGCTCGACCGAAAGCTCTCCAAGCGCACGCCTGATCTGCGGGACGTCGCCGCCGGGATCGACGATCGCGGCCTGCATCGTCTTCGTGCACCAGACGATCGAGCAGTTCTGCTGGAACGGCGTCACCGGAACGACGGCGATGCCGAGGGGCGATTGCGGCTGGTCGGTCATCTGACGCCTTTCGGTCGGGTCGAAGGTCAGCGCTTGCCGCAGCGGTTCGCGAGCAGCGTGCGATAATCGGCGAGTTCGGAATCCATCTGGCGTACGTTCTGCTCGCGCTCGGCACCGTTCTGGCAGGTCGCGAAGACGGCACGCGACTTCTGCAGCCAGCCGACATAGTCGCGGAAGGCGCGGCACTGCGTCGGCTGGTCGGCGCTGGCGGCCTGGGTCAGCCGCGTCTGCTGCTGGCGCAAGCCCGCCTCGTTCTGGAACAGGTCGCGCGAGCAGGTCGAGGGCCGGCCCTGGGCGAGCGCGTGAGCTGCGGCGAGGCAGAGCAACACGGCGAGGGCGAACCTCATCCGAGGTTCAGCTCCTTGAAGAAGTCGTTGCCCTTGTCGTCGATCACGATGAAGGCCGGGAAATCCTCGACCTCGATGCGCCAGACCGCCTCCATGCCGAGCTCGGGATATTCCAGCACCTCGACCTTGCGGATGCAGTCCTGCGCCAGCCGTGCCGCCGGGCCGCCGATCGAGCCGAGATAGAAGCCGCCATGGCGCTTGCAGGCTTCGCGCACCGCGGCCGAACGGTTGCCCTTGGCGAGCATCACCATCGAGCCGCCGAAGGACTGGAACTGGTCGACGAAGCTGTCCATCCGCCCGGCCGTGGTCGGCCCGAACGAGCCCGAGGCCATGCCGTCGGGCGTCTTGGCCGGGCCGGCATAGTACACCGGGTGGTTTTTGAAATAGTCGGGCATGCCCTGCCCGGTCTCCAGCCGCTCGCGGATTTTGGCGTGGGCCGAATCGCGCGCGACGATGATCGTGCCGGTCAGCGACAGCCTGGTCTTGACCGGATACTGGCTCAGCGTCTTCAGGACCTCGCTCATCGGCCGGTTGAGGTCGACCTTCACGACCTCGCCGCCGAGCGAGGCGTCCTCGACCTCGGGCAGATATTTCGACGGGTCGGTCTCGAGCGCCTCGAGGAAGATGCCATCCTTCGTGATCTTGCCCTTGGCTTGGCGGTCGGCCGAGCAGGAGACGCCGAGCCCGATCGGCAGCGAAGCGCCATGGCGCGGCAGACGGACGACGCGGACATCGTGGCAGAAATACTTGCCGCCGAATTGCGCGCCGACACCGAGCGACTGCGTCAGCTTGTGAACCTCCTCCTCCATCTCGAGATCGCGGAAGGCATGGCCGGAGGGCGATCCCTTGGTCGGCAGCGCGTCGAGATATTTGGTCGAGGCGAGCTTGACGGTCTTGAGGTTCTGCTCGGCCGAGGTGCCGCCGATGACGATGGCGAGGTGATAGGGCGGGCAGGCCGCCGTGCCGAGCGTCAGGATCTTCTCCTTCAGGAAGGCGATCATGCGATCCTTGGTCAGGAGCGAGGGCGTCGCCTGGAACAGGAAGGTCTTGTTGGCCGAGCCGCCGCCCTTGGCGACGAAAAGGAATTTGTAGGCGTCCTCGCCTTCGGCATAGATGTCGATCTGCGCCGGCAGGTTGGTCGCGGTGTTCTTCTCCTCGAACATCGAGAGCGGCGCGACCTGCGAATAGCGCAGATTGCGCTTGAAATAGGCGTCGGCGACGCCCTCGCCGAGCGCCGCCTCGTCGCCGCCATCTGTCCAGACCTTGCGGCCCTTCTTGCCCATGATGATCGCGGTGCCGGTGTCCTGGCACATCGGCAGCACGCCGCCGGCAGAGATGTTGGCGTTCTTCAGCAGGTCGTAGGCGACGAACTTGTCGTTCGAGGTCGCCTCGGGATCGTCGAGGATCTTGGCAAGCTGGGCGAGATGGGCCGGGCGCAGCAGGTGGTTGATGTCGATGAAGGCCTGCTCGGAGAGCTTCCGGATCGCCTCGCGCGAGACGCTCAGGACTTCGCGGTCGCCGAGCTTTTCGACCGTGACGCCGTCGGTGCCGAGCTTGCGGTAGGGCGTCGCGTCGTCGCCGAGCGGGAAGAGATCGACATGGGTATAGGCCATGGGTGGCTCCGGAACAGCTTGTCAGCCGCGCTCAGGCCCAAGCCGGCGCGACGCCATTGTGCATGGCGTCATAGCGGCTCGCCATCACCAGTCCAAGTCCACTCTCGACCGATTCCAGTCAGGCGGCCTCTTCCGGTCAGGCCGCCTTGGCCGCCGAATCGGCCAGGATCGCGTAGATCGCCGCCGGATCGTGGGCGCTGCGGACCTGTTCGAGGACGGCGTGGTTGCGCAGCACGCGGGCGACGCGGGCGAGCGCCTTGAGATGGTCGGCGCCGGCGCCCTCCGGCGCGATCAGCACGAAGACGATGTCGACCGGCTGGCCGTCGAGCGCGTCGAAGTCGATCGGCTTCTCGGCGCGCGCGAAGAGGCCGACCAGGCGATCGATGCCCGGCATCCGGCCATGGGGAATGGCGATCCCGTCTCCGATGCCGGTGGAGCCGAGCCGCTCGCGCTGCAGCAGCGCCTCGAACAGGTCGCGCTCGGGCAGTCCGGTGACGGTCGCGGCGTGCTGGGCCAGTTCCTGAAGAGCCTGCTTCTTGCTGTTCGCGCGCAGCGGCGAGATCACCGCGGCGGGACTCAGGAGATCGATCAGCGTCATGCTGCAATCCATGCATGTCCCGTGCCGAGCATGGGGCGTTTCGGCACGGGTGAAAGTGACAGCCGCGGCTGTCACCCGCCGGCTCAGGACAGCGATGCCGGCGGATCGATCCAGCCGATATTGCCGTCGCGGCGGCGATATACGACGTTCATGCGGCCATTGCCAGCATGGCGGAAGATCACGACAGGGGCGCCGGTCATGTCGAGTTCGGCGACGGCGTCGACAACGGTCAAAAGATGCAGGGATTTGGTCGATTCGGCGACGATCACCGGGTTGTCGCCGTCGGAACCGGCCTCGAAATCCTCGATCTCGTCGTCCGGGGCCGCGATCACATAACTGGGGATTTCGATCGCGCCGTCGCGGCCATTGGCCGAGGCCGAGCGGTCCTTCAGCCTGCGCTTGTAACGCCTTAGCCGCTTTTCGATGCGCTCGGCCATCTTGTCGAGGCTGGCATAGGCGTCATGCGCGGTGCCCGAAGCCTCGAGCGTGATGCCGGAGGAGAGATGCAGGACGCCGTCGGTCTTGAAGGCGGTGCCGTCCTTGCCGACGGTGACGTGGCCTTGGTAGCCGCCCTCGTAATATTTGCTGAGCGCGGCTGCGACGCGGGCCTCGGCCTGCCCCCGCAGGGCCTCGCCGACATCGATGTTCTTGCCGGAGATTCGCAAGCTCATGGAGTGCTTCCCCTGGTTAGCCATGGCCAGTCGTCGGCCATCTATCGGAGCTAAGAACTGGGTAGGGGGTATGTCAATGCGCGAGCCGGACTTCGTTGGCCGGCTTGGCGATGGCGCGCGACGGATTTTCGGTGCGTGACGCGAGCTCGTCATGCCGGTGCCTCACGCAGGCATGTTGCCGATCCGCAACTGTCGCGATCTCGGTTAACCAATCGGAAACAATCAGCCGCAAGTTGCTGTTCAATTCGTATGCAATCTGCTTCCGTAGCGGTAGCCGGGGGACATCTGACGCGCGTCGGGTTCGGCTTGGACAGTTGAAGACCCGATCCGTCGTCTCGCGGCCCGTCACGGCAAGCGGGCCGCCGCATCGGCCATGCCATGCGACGAGACGCGGTGTTGCCGCTCCCGGCGCCAGCCAGCCGGGATACGCCTATGACGAAGGTCTCGCACGCCGCCTGCCGCCACTCCGCGCTTCTGCGGGGGACGGCCCTCGTCGGCGGTTCGCTGGCCGTGATGCTGCTCGCAGGCGCAGCGCCTGCGGTTGCGCAGACGTATTATTGGATCGGCAACTCGACCGCCGGCAATGCGGGCATCGCCGCGGACTGGAACACCGCCTCGAACTGGGGCGGCGGCGTCGTCCCGCCGACGAATGCGACCGTCGGTTTCCGTGCGGCAGGCTTCGGCGCCGATACGCTATCCAATGCGAACCTGAGCACCACCAGCCTGGCGCTGTCGAGCCTGACGCTCGCCAGTCGCAACCTCAACCTGAACAACTCGGACATCACCGTCTCGGGCATCCTGACGATCCAGCAAGAAGCGACGATCACGGCCGGTCCAGTCGCGAGCTCGATCTCGGTCGGCAACTACGTCAATATCCAAGGCACCACGCGGGAAGGCGGCACGGCCGACGCCGGCACGGCGCCGATCATCTTCCTGCAGACGAATTCCGGCCGGACGGCGGAAATCCGCGGCACGAGTCTGTTCTACAAAGCCAGCAATGAAGCCACCGCCAGCAACCACGTCACGCCGATCTTCGGCGGCAGGATCGTCACCGGCAGCTTCACCCAGAACGGTAACACGCAGACTGCCGTCCCCGGCAACTTCTCGATCGGTATCCAGCACGGCGTCACGCTGACGCTGACGGGGCCGCTCAGCAGCAACACGATCACGAGTTCGCGCTTCACCGTGACGGCCGAGCCGAATAGCGCCAACGTGCCGAACTTCGTCGGCAAGACCATCCTCAGCGGCGACAACAGCGCCTGGGTCGGCGGGGCCGATGTCGTCAAGGGCACGCTGCAGTTCGGAGACGGTGCCGGGGTCCTCAGCGGTACGCTGAACAACCGCTTCATCGGCGGCAGCCTCACCGTCGCGAGCGGCGCGACGATCGCGTTCAACCACACCGACACGGTGACGCTGAACAATCAGATCTCCGGCGCCGGCGCGATCGCCAAGCTCGGCTCCGGCCTGCTGACGCTGACCAATCTCACCGGCTTCACCGGCGCGATCAATGTCGGCGCGGGGACCTTGACGCTCGGCAACGGAGTCACCCTGGCGAATTCCAGCACGGTCACGGTGGCCGATGGCGCTTCCTTCATCTACGGCAACAATCTGCAGGTGGCGCAGCTCACCGGGGCGTCGCTCGGCACGAGCGACCTGATCGTCGCGTCGTCGTCCAACGAGACCTTCGCCAACGGCATTACCGGCGCCCGCAAGCTCGAGAAGAAGAGCGACGGGACGCTGACACTTTCGGGCGTGCTCGACTATACTGGCCTGACCACCATCACCGGCGGCACGCTGACGCTGACCAACCCCAACAACACCCTGACCGGCGGCATCATCGTCAACGGCAAGCTGATCATCGGCGCGACGGGCGCGACCGGCGGCGCGGGCAACACGATCACCACGACCGGCTCGGTGATCAGCTATGCCAACGGCGTCACCAGCGCGACGCCGATCAACATCAACTCGAACACAACGCAGCTCGAAGTCCTCAACGCCGACGCCGCCACGCAAACGGGCGTGATCTCGGAGACCACCGATGTCGCCAATCCCACGCGCGGCTTCGAGAAGATCGGCACCGGCACGCTGACGCTCGCCGGCAACAACACCTATTCCGGCGCCACGGTGATCTCGGCCGGCACGCTGGTCGCCGGATCGACCTTCAACGGCGTCACGCCCTCGGCCGCACTCGGCAATGATTCGGCCACGAACGTGGTCCGGCTCAACGGCGGCACGCTCCAGATCGACAACCAGGTCGCGACCTTCGCACGGCCGGTCGAGATCACGGCCGCCAACGGTACGATCAACAACGTCGCCAATCTCACCCTGAACGGCGCGACGACCTTCACGGGTCTGCTGAGCAAGACCGGTGTGGGTTCGCTGATCCTGAACGGTGCGGGCAGCGGCGCGGGCGGTCTCTCGGTCCTCGCCGGCGGTCTGCAGATCGGCAACGCCGCGGCGCTGGGCACCGGCTCGCTCCGAATGGCCGCAGGCACCACGCTGACCGCGGCTCCAGGCTCCGTCTCGGTGGCCAACGCCGTCATCCTCGACGGCAACATCAGCGTCATCACCAACAACAACACGTTGTCGCTGACCGGCGCGATCTCGGGCGTCGGCGGCCTCCAGAAGAACAATGGCGGCACGCTGAACCTCAGCGGCGACAACAGCTTCTCCGGCGGCTTCGGCCTCAATGCCGGCACGCTCGGCCTCGGCAGCAACACGGCGCTCGGCACCGGGCAGCTCAGCATCGCCACCGCCACGACCTTGCAGGCGTTGGGCAACGTCACGCTGGCGAATGCGATCCGTCTCGGCGCCAGCGCCGGCTTCGGCACCACGGCGGCAGTCTTCGACACCGGCGCCAACACGATGACGCTGAACGGCGTAATCTCGGGAACGCCGGTCGG
>JAESGJ010000261.1_pt1 | contig 50201 bp, 43 predicted proteins | sample 9266241 | NCBI WGS metagenome assembly JAESGJ01 (sample SAMN14514841, study PRJNA621669) | algae metagenome | isolation source: Brasilonema octagenarum HA4186-MV1 and co-occurring heterotrophs from wet... | place: USA: Manoa Valley, Hawaii | collected 2009-07-20
ATCCTGGCCCGAACGTCCTCGCTGCGCTTGGTGTCGTGGGTGGTCAGCGTAACCATCGCCGACGGCCAGAGGCGTGCCCGCGTCGCCGCGGCATGGTGGAATTCCGCCGCCCCGACGCCGAAGCGGTCCGGCTCGCCACCCACCTCGTTCAGCGAGACCAGGCGGGCGTCGCGGTAGAACAGGCAGTCCTCGACCGACTTCGCGGTCACGGCGCCGCAGAGCTGCTGCAGCCGGGTGGCGGGCTCCAGGTGGTTCAACGCGGCCGCGACGATCAGCAGCGGTTGGCTGAGATCGGGTGCGGCCGAGGCTGTTTCGGCCAGTGCCGTCGGCATCACCGCGGCCAGATCGCGGTAGTCGGACCGGTACACGCCGAGATGGGAGAGCAGGGCGGCTGCGGCGTCGGGAATCAGTGGGTGGTCGGTTCCGACCGCCGCCACGATCGCCCGATGCAGCCGGGCCAACTCGCTGGCCAGGGTGGTGGTCGCGGTGGCGACCTTCAACTCCCGGGTGACCTCCTCGAGCGGGTCGGCGTCGCCGGCGCCGGCGGGGTCAACGAGTAGTCCACCGATCTCGCGGAGGGCGTCGTATCCGGTGGTGCCCGCGACGGGAAGCGACGGCTCGAGGGCCTCGTCCGGAGCCAGGATCTTCTCGATGACGATCCAGGCGTCGGGGCCGACCGTCTCCCGCAACCACTCGAGATAGCCTGCGGGATCGGCTAATCCGTCGGGATGGTCGATGCGCAGCCCGTCGACGAGGCCCTCGGTGAACCACCTCTTGACCTCGACGTGGGTGGCGTCGAACACAGTCCTGTCCTCCTGGCGCAGCGCCGCCAGTGAGGTGATCGAGAAGAAGCGGCGGTAGCCGCACACGTTGTGCTTCCAGCCGATCAGCGCGTAGTGCTGCCGGGCGTAGACCTCGGCCGGTGTGCCCGTACCGGTGCCCGGCGCGATGGGCCACGTGCGGTCGCCGAGACGCAGGACGTCGCCGTCGATCTCGAGATCTGCCAGGTCGCCGTCGTCGCCGAGCACGGGCAGCACGACCCGCTGGTCGGGGTTCAACGACCAGTCGATGTCGAAGAACGAGGCGTACGCGGAGTCGCGGCCATGCGTGAGAACGTCCCACCACCAGGCATTCTGGGTCGGATCGTCCACGCCGACGTGGTTGGGGACGATGTCGACGACCAGTCCCATGCCGCGGGACCGTGCCGCCTCCGACAGGCGGGCCAGCCCCTCGGGCCCGCCGAGTTCGGCCGAGACCGCAGTGGGGTCGGTGACGTCGTAGCCGTGCGACGAGCCGGTGGCGGCGGTCAGGATGGGGGACAGGTAGAGATGTGAGACGCCCAGTGCGGCAAGGTAGTCGAGCTGTTGCACTGCATCGTCGAAGGTGAAGGACTGGCCACTGGCCGCGCCGCGCATCTGCAGCCGGTAGGTGGAGAGGATCGTCGCCACGGCGTCAGGCCGTCTTGCGGAGCACGAGGACCGACCGGCCCTGGAGGGTGAACGTCTCGCCGGCCTTGACCTTCAGGTCGGTGCTGCCCGTCGGCGCGTCCGAGTCGAGCTCACCGGTCCACTCGTCGGCGAAATCGCCTTCGGCGGCGGTGAATTCGACCGGGTCGGCATGAGCGTTGAAGCACAGCAGGAAGGTGTCGTCGACCACGCGTTCGCCTCTCGCGTTGGGCGCGGGGATGGCCTCGCCGTTGAGGAAGACCGCGAGCGACTTGAACCCGGCGTTCCAGTCCTCGGGCGTCATCGGGATCCCGCCCGCGGTCAACCACGCGATGTCGCGGATCTCCTCGTCGCCGTTGCGAATCAGCTTGCCGTCGAAGAACCGTCGGCGGCGGAACACCGGATGCGCCTTGCGCAGCGATGTCACCATGCGGGCGAACGTCATCAGGTCGGCGTTGGTCTCGCACATCGACCAGTCCATCCACGAGATCTCGGAGTCCTGGCAGTACACGTTGTTGTTGCCGCGCTGCGTACGACCGAACTCGTCGCCATGGCTGATCATCGGCGTGCCCTGGCTCAGCATCAGCGTGGCGAGGATATTGCGCGTCTGCTTGGCGCGCAGCGCGAGGATCTCCGGATCGTCGGTGGGACCCTCGACGCCGCAGTTCCACGACCGGTTGTGGCTCTCGCCGTCGCGGTTGTCCTCGCCGTTGGCCTCGTTGTGTTTCTCGTTGTAGGACACCAGGTCCGCCAACGTGAAGCCGTCGTGGGCGGTGACGAAGTTGATGCTGGCACTTGGCCTGCGTCCGGTCGCCTCGTACAGGTCGGATGAGCCCGTCAGCCGCGAGGCGAACTCGTTGAGTGTCGCGGGTTCGCCCCGCCAGTAGTCACGCACAGTGTCGCGGTATTGCCCATTCCACTCGGTCCACAAACCTGGGAAGTTGCCGACCTGGTAACCGCCCTCGCCGACGTCCCACGGCTCGGCGATGAGCTTCACCTGACTGATGACCGGATCCTGCTGCACCAGGTCGAAGAACGCCGAGAGCCGGTCCACTTCGTAGAACTCACGCGCCAGGGTGGAGGCGAGGTCGAACCGGAACCCGTCGACGTGCATCTCGATCACCCAGTAGCGCAGCGAGTCCATGATGAGCTGCAGGGTGTGCGGATGCCGCGGGTTGAGGCTGTTGCCCGTGCCGGTGAAGTCGCGGTAGAGCCGCCGGTCGTCGTCCATCAACCGGTAGTAGGCGGCGTTGTCGATGCCGCGGAAGTTGATCGTGGGACCGAGGTGGTTGCCCTCGGCGGTGTGGTTGTAGACGACGTCGAGGATCACCTCGATGCCTGCCTCGTGGAACGCCCGCACCATGGACTTGAACTCGGCGACCGCACCGCCCGCCGTCTGGTTGGCCGCGTACTGGTAGTGCGGAGCCAGGAAGCCGAAGGTGTTGTATCCCCAGTAGTTTCGCAGGCCGAGGTCGAGCAGGCGGTGATCGTGCATGAACTGGTGGACGGGCATCAGCTCGATGGCCGTCACGTTCAGCGACTTCAGGTGGTCGATGATGACCGGGTGCGCCAGCCCGGCGTACGTCCCGCGCTGATCCTCGGGGATGCCGGGGTGGGTTTGCGTCATCCCCTTGACGTGCGCCTCGTAGATCACCGTCTCGTGGTACGGGGTGTTCGGTGCGCGGTCGGACTGCCAGTTGAAGAACGGGTTGATCACGACGCTGGTCATGGTGTGGCCCAGCGAGTCGATCTCCGGCGGCGTGCCACCGGAGGCGAGGTCATCGGCCTTCAGGTCGTACGAGTACAGCGCCTGGCTGAAGTCGAACTCGCCGTAGAACGACTTGCCGTACGGATCGAGCAGCAGCTTGCTGGGGTCGCACCGCAATCCCTGGCTGGGATTCCACGGCCCGTGGACGCGGAAGCCGTACCGCTGTCCCGGCGTGACGGTGGGCAGATAGGCGTGCCAGACGTAGCCGTCGACCTCGTCGAGGTCGACCCGCTCCTCCTTGCCGTCCGAGCCGATCAGGCAGAGCTCGACCTTGTCGGCAACCTCGGAGAACAGCGAGAAGTTGGTCCCCGCACCGTCATACGTGGCGCCCAGGGGGTAGGCGGTACCTGGCCAGATCGCGGAGACCATCGGCTCAATTGCTCCTCACGCAAAGGTCACCACCAGCCGGTGGCGGCGGCGATCTGTCGGCCCAGCTCGTTGGTCATGGTCCGCATATAGGTTGCGGAGATGTGGTGAGAATCGTGATATAGCAACACATTTCCCTCCACTGCGCGACAGTAGTCCTCGCGGCAGACCGCGTCACTCATGTCGAGCGGCTTCAGCAGCGGGAAGCGCGCGACGAAATCCAGCGTTGGGTTGTGGTCGGACAGTACCTCGGAGCGCTTGATGCCGCACGAAATGGCGTCGCCGCCGTCGGCGAGACAGTCGGCGGGGAAGAACGGCTTGCCGTCCTTGACCAGCCACGGGGTGTCGCGCATCGCCAGCACGGGGATGCCTGCATCGGCGAAGTCCTGCCAGATGCCGATGTAGAAGCCCGGCATGACGTCGCCGTCCTTGATGTTCCACGGCCGCGTCGACGTGGTGAAGACGTAGTCCGGGTGATCGGCGATCAGTCGGGGCATCACCTTCTGATTCCATTCGCGGCAATTGGGATACGGCCGGTTGTCGCCCATGACGAGGGGGTTCTCCTCGGTGGTCAGCGGGCAGCCCATCTTCAGGTAGGTGACGATCTTGAAGTGGTGCATGCGGCCCAGCAGATCCAGCGCGGTGATCCAGTGCTCGGCGTGCGAACCGCCCGCCACGGCGATGGTCCTGGTCGCCGTCTCGTCGCCGTACGTGCAGTTGATGATGTCGACGTTGGAGAAGTCGCTGATGCACCCCTGCGTGGTGGAGATCGGTACGTCGTCCTTGGCCTCCAGGACGGTGGGCCGCATCGGGAGCTTGGGCACCCGGACGTGGTTGATCAGCGCCCGTGCTCCTGGATAGTCGCGCGAGGAGAGGCCGGCCAGTTCCTTGCCGTTGGCGCGCTGGATCGTCATGTGCTCGCGCCAGGTGAACGACGTTGCCGTCAGCGCTACCCCCAGCAACGTCACGGCCGAACCCAGCACGATGGTCGGGCGTCGCAACCGCGTCCGGAGCGGGATCACGATCGAGGGCCTCGGCGCGGCGGCACTGGCGGACGCGCGCAGTCGCAGTGGCTCCTCGATGTACTTCGTCGTCAGCCATGCCAGCACGCCCGAGACGAGCAGGACGCCTGCGCCCTCGACGAAGTTCGCGTGTGAGTGTCCCGAATACGCGAGCCAGAAGATCAGCAGCGGCCAGTGCCAGAGGTACAGCGAGTAGGCCATCGACCCCAGTGACACGAACGGCTTGGTCGCCAGTAGCCGGTTGACCGCGGGCAGCCTGCCATCGGCATCGGTCAGGTGCGGATCGGCCATCCGGTTGGCGCCACTGAGGATGAACAGCATCGTGGCGCCGACCGGCACCAGCGCCCACGGCCCGGGAAACTCCTTGACGCCGTCGATGACGGCGCCGCACGACAGGATGGCCGCGAGTGCCACGACCGCGATCGTGGAGCGCAGCCACATCGGCCACTTCACGTAGGGCACCACGGCGCCCACCAGTGCACCGAGCAACAGCTCCCAGCCCCGCGCGAAGCTGTTGTAGTAGGCCGTGGACTGGTCGGCGTCGTGGGCGATGATCGCGTAGACGAACGACGCGACCGTCAGGACGCTCAGCAGGACGATCAGCGCCAACCGGGTACGTCGTCCCAGCCGGTCGCGGAGCAGGACCGCGAAGCCGAAGATCATCGCGAGGAACGCGATGTAGAACTGCCCCTGCACCGACATCGACCAGATGTGCTGCAGCGGGCTGACGGCCTCGCCCGCGCGCAGATAGTTCGAGGCGGTGTTGGCCAGCTCCCAGTTCTGGTAGTAGCCCAGGCTGGCGAGGCTCTGGTCGGCGAAGGTCTCCCACCGCGTCTCTGGCTGGATCAGGATCGTCAGGACCGTCGAGGCGGCGAGCACCACGACGAGGGCGGGAAGCAGTCGACGGACGAGCCGCTTGACCTCGGGCACGGGCGACAGCGACGAGCCAGGGTTCAGCGCCGTGCGCAGGAGCCGGCCGCCGAAGAAGAAGCCCGACAGCGCGAGGAACACGTCGACACCGCCGGAGACCCTGCCGAACCAGATGTGGAACATCGCCACCAGCACGATGGCGATGCCGCGGAGCCCGTCGAGATCGTGCCGGTAGAAGCCGGACGTCCGGGTGCCCATCTGAGGCTGCCCGGCGGCGCGCTCAGAGGAACCGGAACCGGTCGCTGGGGCCGTTCGGGCTGGGGAGAGGGTCAACATGGTCGTCGGACAATCTACCCAACGCAAGGCGTTACGGTCTTTTCGAGATGAGCCGCCGCCTCGAGAAAGCTGGTTCCATGCCGCCGCTGACGCCCGCCGAGATCAGCGCCATCGACGCCGCCCACGTCTGGCATCCGTACAGCAGGATCTCAGCCGACGCGGTTCCGCCCGTGGTGGCGGTCGCGGCGCGTGGAACGTCGATCGAGGTGATCCACGACGGACGGCGCGTCGAGGTGATCGACGCGATGAGCTCGTGGTGGACGGCCATCCACGGCCACGGCCATCCCGTCCTGGACGCGGCGATCACGCGCCAGCTCGCCACGATGAACCACGTGATGTTCGGGGGGTTGACCCACGAGCCCGCGGCGCGTCTGGCCCAGTTGCTCGTCGACATCACCCCCGACGGCCTCGACACGGTGTTCTTCAGCGACTCGGGTTCGGTCGCGGTGGAGGTCGCGGCGAAAATGGCACTGCAGTACCAGCGCAGTCGCGGCAAGCCCGCGAAGCACCGCCTGATGACGTGGCGCGGGGGCTACCACGGCGACACGTTCACCCCGATGAGCGTGTGCGACCCCGAGGGCGGGATGCACTCGATCTGGGCTGACGTCCTGGTTCCGCAGGTGTTCGCGCCGCAGGTGCCCCGCGACTACGACCCCGAGTACAGCGCCGCGTTCGAGGAGCTGCTCGCCGAGCACGCCGACGACGTTGCCGCCGTGATCGTCGAACCCGTGGTGCAGGGCGCGGGCGGCATGCGGTTCCACGACCCGCGCTACCTGACCGACCTCCGCGATGCCTGCACGCGCCATGACGTGCTGCTGATCTTCGACGAGATCGCCACCGGCTTCGGCAGGACGGGTGAGCTGTTCGCCGCCGACCACGCCGGCGTCACGCCGGACGTCATGTGCGTCGGCAAGGCGTTGACCGGGGGCTACGTCACGCTGGCCGCCACGCTGTGCACCGCGGACGTCGCCGCGACCATCAGCTCCGGGGACCCGGGTGCGCTCATGCACGGGCCGACGTTCATGGCCAACGCGCTCGCCTGTGCGGTATCCGTGGCGTCGGTCGAGCTGCTGCTGTCGCAGGATTGGCGACAGCGGGTGGGCGACATCGAGGCAGGCCTCGCCGAGGGGCTCGCTCGCGCCCGCGACCTCTCCGCGGTCGCGGACGTGCGGGTGCTCGGCGCGATCGGCGTGATCGAGATGCGTGCACCCGTCGACATGCGGGTGGCGACCGAGGCGGCGCTGCAGCACGGTATCTGGCTGCGTCCGTTCCGCAATCTGGTCTATGCGATGCCGCCCTACGTCTGCACCCCCGACGAGGTGGCCTCGATCGGCTCCGCGATGGTGGGCGTGGCGCGTGCGCTAACCTGAACGGCGTTCAAGTTCGGAGGATGCCATGGTGACACGTGCAGTGACCTCGCCGCTGGGGTGGCTCGACGACGTCGAGCGGCAGCGGCGCTCCGCCGGTCTGAGGCGCTCGCTGCGCGTGCGGCAGCCCGACGCCGCCGAACTCGACCTGGCCTCCAACGACTACCTGGGGCTGTCGCAGCACCCGCACGTCGTCGACGGCGCCGTCCGCGCGGTGCAGACCTGGGGCGCGGGCTCGACGGGCTCACGACTGGTCACCGGCAACACGGCGCTACACGAGGCCTTCGAAACCGCGCTGGCGGACTTCGTCGGCGCGGAATCTGCTCTGGTCTTCTCGTCCGGCTACGCCGCCAACCTCGGCGCCGTGGTCGCGCTGTCCGGGCCCGGCTCGCTCCTGCTGTCCGATGCGCTGACCCACGCCTCCCTTGTCGACGCGTGCCGCTTGTCGCGGGCGCGCGTCGTGGTCACCCCACACCGCGACGTCGACGCCGTGGACGCCGCCCTGCGGCACCGCGCCGAGGAGCGTGCGGTGGTGGTCACCGATTCGGTCTTCAGCGCCGACGGCGTCATGGCGCCGCTGCGCGAACTGTCCGACGTCTGCCGACGCCACGGTGCGCTACTGCTCGTCGACGAGGCCCACGGCCTCGGCGTGCGCGGCGACGGCGGCCGCGGACTGGTCGCCGAGGTCGGTCTGGCCGGGGCGCCCGACGTCGTGGTCACGACGACGCTGTCCAAGGCGTTGGGCAGTCAGGGTGGCGTCGTGCTCGGGCCCGCCGCCGTGCGCGCCCACCTGATCGACGCCGCCCGCCCCTTCATCTTCGACACGGGCATCGCGCCCGCGGCGGTCGGTGCGGCGCTCGCCGCGCTGGAGGTGCTGATCGACGAACCGTGGCGTGCCGGTGCCGTGCTCGAGCATGCGGGCGTGCTGGCCCGGACGTGCGGCGTGACCGAGGTGCCCGAGTCGGCGGTCGTTTCGGTCATCCTCGGCGAGCCCGAGGTGGCGCTCGCTGCGGCCACCGCCTGCCTGGACCGCGGTGTCAGGGTCGGCTGCTTCCGTCCGCCGACGGTGCCTGCAGGCACGTCACGACTGCGGCTCACCGCGCGCGCCTCGTTGTCCACCGACGACCTGGACACGGCCCACCGCGTGCTCACCGACGTCCTGCGCGAGGCACGCGCCAGGTGAGCATCCTCGTCGTCACCGGCACCGACACCGGTGTCGGCAAGACCATCGCGACCGCTGCACTTGCGTGTCATGCCCGGCTGGCGGGCCGGGACGTCGCGGTCTGCAAGCCGGTGCAGACGGGAGTCGCCGACGGGGACGACGACCTGCGCGAGGTGGGTCTGCTGTCCGGCGTCGACACGCTGGTGTCGGGCTGGCGGTACCCGGAACCGCTCGGCCCCGTCGCCGCCGCCGAGCGCGCGGGCCTGCCGCTGCCCACCAGGGCAGAGTTGGTCGACCTCGTCACCGGCGTCGACCGCCCTCACCGACTGACCGTCGTCGAGGGTGCCGGCGGGCTCCTGGTCGAGATCGGCACGGACGGCGTGACGCTACGGGACCTCGCCTCGGATGTCGGCGCCGCCGTGCTCGTCGTCGTGAGGGCCGGGCTCGGCACGCTCAACCACACCGCCCTCACGGTGGAAGCACTTGGCACGCGGGGTGTTCGGTGTGCCGGATTGGTGATCGGCAGCTGGCCGTCGGAGCCGGCAGTGGTCGAACGGTCGAATCGGGAGGCGCTCGCCAGGATCGCCGCGGTCCGCGCCGTCCTGCCTGCTGAGGCGGGGCGGTCGACGCCCGCCGAATTCGGTGAGCTCAGTGAACACGCATTCGGCACCGACTGGGTGCAGAGTCTCTAGCCATGGTCCACTCCGTCGAGTTGCTGTTCGACCAGGGCACCGAGGCCGCCATCCGGCGGGAGTGGACGGCGCTCGCCGATGCGGGCTTGCCGAGCCAGGCGCGTCACACGTCGCCGAGCAACCGGCCCCACGTCACCCTTCTGGTTGCGCAGCGGATCGACCCGGCCGTGGACGCGGCGCTCTGGGAGCCGGCCAGACAGCTCCCACTCGACTGCCTGGTCGGCGCGCCGATGTTGTTCGGCCGCGAGGCGTTGACGCTCGTCCGGCTGATCGTGCCGGCCGCCGGTCTGCTGCGACTGCACGAATCGGTCGACTCGATCTGTGCGCGGTACCTGGCGCCGGGACCGCTCCCGCACGTGCGGCCGGGGCGCTGGACGCCGCACGTGACGCTGGCGCGGCGACTGTCACCCGCCGACCTGCCTGCGGCGCTGGCCGCGATCGACGCCGACGGGGTCGCGGGCACGTTCGCCCGGCTACGGCGCTGGGACAGCGACGCCAGGGTCGACACCGTGATCGCCTGAACCCGCGCGCTGGGCGGCGATGCCGTCGATCAGCAGACCGAGCCCAAAGGTGAAGCGGCCGTTGGGGTTCGTCGCCATCACCGACTGGTCGTCCGACAGTGCGCCTGCAGCGTCCCACTGCAGCCGGGACTGTTCGTCAGCGGTGAAGCCCAGCACGTAGTACAGCACCGTCCTGGCGGCCAGATCGGCCTTGGGCGCTGCGATGCCCGCGCGGCACGCCGTGGCGGTGAGCCGTTCGAGGATCTCGGCCATCCGCTCGGACTTGCCCGCGGCGAAACTCGCCGACACGAGCTCGGCGCCATCGGTGGCCGACAGCAGCGCGTCGCGCAGCCCGGCGCAGATGGCGAGCACACCGTCCGCCCACCGGTCGGGCATGGTCACTGCGGCGGCAGGCTCGAGGATGCGGTCGGCGACGGCGCCGAGGAGGGCCTGCTTGTCGGCGAAGTGCCAGTAGAGCGCGCCAGGGGTGACGCTCAGCTCGCGGGCGAGCCGTCGCATCGTGAGGTCGGCGATTCCGTAGTCGTCGAGGAGCTGGGTGGCCTTGTCGACCACGTCGCGTCGATGCAGCTGCACCCCTGTAGCCTAAACACCGTTCAAGTTCTTTGGCGCAGGAGGTATGTCCGGGTGACGCAGGCAACGACCGACGTGTTGAGTCTGGCGCGGGAGCAGGTGCTCGAGCGGGGCGAGGGCCTGAGCCAGGATCAGGTGCTGTCCGTGCTGCAGCTGGACGACGACCGGCTCGAGGATCTGCTGGCGCTGGCGCACGAGGTCCGCATGAAGTGGTGCGGACCCGAGGTCGAGGTCGAGGGCATCATCAGCCTCAAGACCGGCGGCTGCCCCGAGGACTGCCACTTCTGTTCGCAGTCGGGGCTCTTCGCCTCACCGGTGCGCAGCGCCTGGCTCGACATCCCCAGCCTCGTCGAGGCCGCCAAACAGACCGCGAAGTCCGGCGCCACCGAGTTCTGCATCGTCGCAGCCGTCCGCGGTCCCGACGAGCGATTGCTCGCACAGGTCGCCGCGGGCATCGAGGCGATCCGCAACGAGGTCGACATCCAGATCGCGTGCTCGCTGGGCATGCTGACCCAGGAGCAGGTCGACCGTCTCTCCGAGATGGGCGTGCACCGCTACAACCACAATCTCGAGACCGCGCGTTCTTTCTTCACCAACGTCGTCACCACCCACACCTGGGAGGAGCGCTGGGGCACGCTCGAGATGGTGCGCGACGCTGGCATGGAGGTCTGCTGCGGCGGCATCCTCGGGATGGGTGAGTCGCTGGAGCAGCGGGCCGAGTTCGCCGCGAACCTCGCCGAATTGAACCCGCACGAGGTGCCCTTGAACTTCCTCAACCCGCGACCGGGCACGCCGTTCGGCGATCTGGAGGTGCTTCCGGCCGCAGAGGCGCTGAAGGCGGTCGCCGCGTTCCGGTTGGCCATGCCGCGCACCATGCTGCGGTTCGCGGGCGGCCGCGAGATCACCCTCGGCGACCTGGGCGCCAAGCAGGGCATCCTCGGCGGCATCAACGCGGTGATCGTCGGCAACTACCTCACCACGCTGGGTCGCCCCGCCGAGTCGGACCTCGAACTGCTCAACGACCTGCAGATGCCGATCAAGGCGCTGAACGCCACCATCTAGATGTCGTCCACGTTCAACGTCTATACGGGCGAACCCGAGGGCGGCGATATTCCCGTCGCCGCACAGTTGGGTCTCGAGCCACCCAGGTACTGCGCAGACTGCGGTCGGAGAATGATCGTTCAGGTGCGTCCAGACGGCTGGTCGGCACGGTGCTCGCGGCATGGCGAGTTGGATTCGAAGGACCTGGAGAGCCACCGATGAGCGCTTGCGCGAAGAGCAGAGTGTGCCGATGAGCGCTTGCGCGAAGAGCAGTGTGTGCCGATGAGCGCTTGCGCGAAGAGCAGTGTGTGCCGATGAGCGCTTGCGCGACGAGCAGTGTGTGCCGATGACTCTGCCCGACGTGTCGCCGTCTCCGCTGAACGTGGTTGAGCCGCCGCGTCTTTCGCTGCGTCAGGCCACGTTCAGGACCGTGATCGGCCTCGCGGTCCTCGGAGCGTTGCTCGGCGCGCTGTGGGCGTGGTTGGCGCCGCCGATCCAGATCGTCATCGCGCTGACCAAGGACGGCGACCGGGTGCGCGGTTATCTCGGCGACGAGTCCGACCATCTGTTCCTCGGCGCGTTCCTGATGACCGGTCTGCTGTTCGTGCTCGGGGTGACGGCCGCCGTCGCCGCGTGGCAGTGGCGTCCACACCGGGGGCCGGTCATGGTCGGCGCACTGTCGCTCGGCGCGCTGGGCGCGGCGGGCGCCGCAGCAGGCGTCGGAGCGGCGCTGGTCCGATGGCGGTACGGCGCCGTCGATGTCGGGGCCGTGCCGGTGACACCGGAGCACCGGGTGTTCTACACGCGCGAGGCGCCCGCGGTGTTCTTCGGCCACAGTCCATGGCAGATCGCGGCATCGCTCATCGTGCCGGTTGGCGTGGCGGCGCTGGTGTACGCGATGTGCGCGCTGTCAGCCCGGCGGGACGACCTGGGTGCCTGGCCACCCATCGAGGTGGCCTACCCGGTGGTGCCTAGCGGTCCAGCTCCGACAGCGGCTGCCGATCCACTCGTCGACCCGTCATCACCTTGGCAGAGATCAGACCCAATCTGAGCATTCCGCGGTAGGTCGACGGGTTCAGCAGCGTCGGCCACTTGGTCCTCGCCCGGTTGCTCGACGAGGGACGTCCCGCGAAGCGGTCGCGCAGCCAGCGCAGCGTCATCGGCGCCGACATCGGGTGCAGCAGCAGATGCTCGCTGAGCATGTCCCGGTGATAGGTCACGTCGGTGCCGCCCGCCGAGTAGGTCTCGGCGAGTTCGTCGATGTCCGCGTCGGAGATCATCTCATCGTGAACGGCCTGGACGATCAGCACCGGCACGGTCGGGGCGGCGGTGCCCAGCTTGATGCTGTCGAAGACGTGGCGGACCGCCGGGCTCTCGAGGATCTCCTCGAGCGGCTGGTCGACGAGCGTGTCCATGTCCTTGCGCGCCATCCGCAGCATGGCGCCCGACGTGGTCATCGACTCGATGCTGCGCAGCATCTCCTTGCCCTCGTCGGTGGCGTGCTCGGCGATCACGCGGTCGAGGTCCGGGTAGACGTGGGACAGAGCGGCGACCACCAGTGCGGGCAACCCCGAGAAGATCGTGCCGTTGAGTCGGCGGAACGTGTGCCCGAGGTCGCCGACGGGCGAGCCGAGGACTGCACCGACCACGTTGAGCTCCGGTGCGTAGTCGGCGTAGACCTCGGTGGCCCACGCGGTGGCGAGTCCGCCGCCGGAGTAGCCCCACAGGCCGATGGGGGCGTCGGACGAGAGCGCGAGCGGCTCGTGGTTGAGTGCCGCGCGCAAGCCGTCGAGTACGTGGTAGCCGGGCTCGTGGGGGGCACCCCAGATGCCTTGCGGGCCTTCGTGATCGGGGATCGACACCGTCCACCCCTCGGCCAGTGCGGCCGAGACGAGGAGGAATTCGAACTGGGCGACCGCGCCAACGGCCTTGGCGCCACGGCGCAGCGCATACGAGGGGAAGCACCGTGCGGCGACCGCGTCGATCGCGCACTGATAGGACAGGATCGGGCCTTTGCTCCCCGCGGCCCGCTCGGCGGGGACCACGATGGTGGTGACCGCGGCCTGCGGCAGCCCGTTGAGATCGGTCGAGCGGTAGAGCAGCTGGGTGGCCGTCAGCTTCTGCGGGACGAGGCCCATGAAGGCCAGCTCGACGTCGCGCGACCGAAGGACCGTGCCTGGCCTGGCGTGCTCGAAGCCCGCCGGCGGTACGTAGAAGGGGTCCTCGCTGGGCAACTGGGGTCGCGTCTTGCGCCGCAACTCCTCGTGGGGTGGTCGACCGATCCATTCGGCACCGGTCGAGACGGCGGCGTTGCCCAAGTCCATCCGCCCATTGTCTCTTAAGGAATCCTTAAAACCAATTAGGGGTGCTGCGTGTCATGTCGGCGGACGCAGAGCCGCGAACTCGTCGGTGACGCGATACTGGGCTTCGGTGAACCGGTAGAGCGCCGCTGGCCGTCCGCCGCTGCGGCCGGACTTGGCGGTGGTTCCGGTCGGGGTGATGACGCCACGGCGGGTCAGTACGCGCTGCAGGTTGGTGGCGTCGACCTGGTAGCCGAGCGCGGCGTCGTAGACCTCCTTCAGCGTGGACACCGCGAATTCCCTTGGTGCCAAGGCAAACCCGATATTCGTGTAGGACAGCTTCGCGACCAGCCGTGCGTGGGCGTGGGTGATCATCGGCCGATGGTCGAATGCCATCGGCGGCAGCGCGGCCACGGGATGCCAGCGGGTGTCGGGTGGTAGTTCGGGGGTGGCGGGGGAGGGCACCAACCCGAGGAACGTCGAGGCGATGGTCCTGGGGCCGGGGACCCGGTGTGGGTCGGAGAACACCGCGAGTTGTTCGAGGTGGGTCAGCTCACGGAGGTCCACCTTCTCGGCGAGTTGACGGCGAACTGAACTCGTCATGTCCTCGTCGTGCCGGAGGGCTCCGCCAGGCAGGGACCACGCTCCGCGCTGCGGTTCCATCGCCCGTTCCCACAACAGCACGCTGAGCTGCGGGTTTCGCGACGAGAGCTGCCGAACCTGAAACACGACGGCGAGCACCTCGTGTGCGGTGCTAGTATTGGGCATGTTTTCGATCATAAGTCGAAAACCCCGTCAGGATCAAAGGAGACGACCATGACGGTATTGGACCTCACCACCGAGATCCGCGACGGCTGGGCGGCACGAATCACCAACGGCCCCGGCGGGTATGCCGGCGTGATCGCCGACGAGGAGTGGGCCGCCGAGGTACGGCGACTCGCGGACCTGCGCAACGCGACGCTGCTCGCGCACAACTACCAGCTGCCCGCCATCCAGGACGTAGCCGATCACGTCGGCGACTCGCTGGCGCTGTCGCGCATCGCAGCCGAGGCGTCCGAGGACACCATCGTGTTCTGCGGGGTCCACTTCATGGCCGAGACGGCGAAGATCCTCAGCCCCGACAAGACCGTGCTCATCCCTGATCAGCGCGCAGGCTGCTCGCTGGCCGACTCGATCAGCGCCGACGAGCTGCGCGCGTGGAAGGACGAGTTCCCCGACGCCGTGGTGGTGTCCTACGTCAACACCACCGCAGCCGTGAAGGCGCTCACGGACATCTGCTGCACGTCGTCCAACGCCGTCGAGGTGGTGCAGTCGATCCCCGCCGACCGCGAGGTGCTGTTCTGCCCCGACCAGTTCCTCGGGGCCCACGTCCGGCGGATGACCGGACGCACGAACCTGCACGTCTGGGCTGGCGAGTGCCACGTGCACGCCGGCATCAACGGCGACGAGCTCGCCGCGCAGGCGAAGGCGCACCCGGACGCCGATCTTTTCGTCCACCCCGAGTGCGGCTGCGCCACCTCGGCGCTGTACCTCGCAGGCGAGGGGGCGTTCCCCGACGACCGTGTGAAGATCCTCTCCACCGGCGGCATGCTGGACGCTGCCAGGGCGACCCATGCCAGTCAGGTGCTGGTGGCCACCGAGGTCGGCATGCTGCACCAGTTGCGCAGGGCCGCACCGGACGTGGACTTCCGCGCCGTCAACGACAGGGCCTCCTGCCGGTACATGAAGATGATCACCCCCGCGGCGCTGCTCCGTTGCCTAGTCGAAGGCGCCGACGAGGTGCACGTCGACCCGGAGACCGCGCGACTCGCCAGTGCGAGCGTGCAGCGCATGATCGAGATCGGGCAACCCGGCGGCGGGGAATGACCGCCACCAGCCCGGCGTGCGGTGGCAGCGGTCACTGGCAACAGCGGGCTGACGTCGTCGTCGTCGGCACCGGCGTGGCTGGCCTGGCGGCCGCACTGGCGGCTCACCGTGCCGGCAGGCGGGTCGTGCTCCTCAGCAAGGCCCACGAGACGGCGACGTTCTATGCCCAGGGCGGCATCGCCGTGGTGGTGCCGCGAACGGACGACTCGATCGAGGCACACGTCGCCGACACCCTCGCTGCAGGCGGCGGCCTGTGCGACCCCGAGGCCGTGACGTCGATCGTCGCCGACGGTTTCGCCGCCGTCGCCGAGTTGGTCGACTTCGGCGCGCGGTTCGACGAGGAGTCTCCGGGGCAGTGGTCGATGACACGCGAGGGCGGGCACTCCCGTCGTCGCATCATCCACGCCGGGGGAGACGCCACCGGCGCCGAGGTGCAGCGCGCCCTCGACCACGCCGCGGCCACGCTGGACCTCAGGCGCAACCACGTGGCCCTCGAGGTGCTGCACGACGCCGGTGCCGTCACGGGCGTGCTCGTCCGCAACGACGACGGCCTCGGGGTGATTCACGCGCCATCGGTGATCCTGGCCACCGGTGGGCTCGGACACCTGTACTCGTCCACCACCAATCCGGAGGGGTCGACGGGCGACGGCATCGCCCTCGCACTCTGGGCGGGCCTCCCGGTCGGCGACATCGAGTTCGTCCAGTTCCACCCGACCATGCTGTTCGACGGTCAGGAGGGCGGACGACGGCCGCTGATCACCGAGGCGCTCCGAGGTGAGGGCGCGATTCTGGTTGACTCCCATGGTGATTCGGTGACGGTTGGCATTCACCCGATGGGCGATCTGGCGCCCCGCGACGTGGTGGCCGCTGCCATCGACGCGCGGCTGGCGCAGACCGGTGACCCCTGCGTGTTCCTCGACGCGCGTGCGGTACCGGACTTCGCCCGCCGCTTCCCCACGGTGAACGCGGCGTGCCTGGCCGCGGGAGTAGATGCCACCCGCAGGTTGATCCCCGTCGTGCCTGGCGCCCATTACAGCTGTGGTGGAGTCGTCACCGACGTGTACGGGCGTACCGAACTGGCCGGGCTGTTCGCCGCGGGCGAGGTGGCCCGCACCGGCATGCACGGCGCGAACCGCCTGGCGTCCAACAGCCTGCTGGAAGGACTCGTCGTCGGCAGGCGCGCGGGCGACGGAGCCGCGGCGCACGCGGTGGACGCCCCGGCCCCGCGCGCCACCGTCGAGCCGGTCCGCCGGGCGACGTTGCCGCGGGACGAACTGCAACGGGTCATGACGAGGAACGTCTCGGTCGTGCGCGACGCCGTCGGACTCGGCCACGTCGTCGAGCTGCTCGGCACGGCGCGGCCACGAGAACTGTTCAGCCGCACCGCCTTCGAGGACGCGGCACTGACGGCCACGGCATCCGCGGTCGCCGTCGCGGCGCTCGACCGGCTCGAGTCACGCGGCTGCCACCACCGCGCTGACCACCGGGACGTCGATCCGGCCCTGGCCACCAGCACGACCGTCCGGCTCGACGTGACGGGCGTGCCCACGGTGGCCCGAGCGGCGGAGGTGTGCTGCTGATGGAACTCAACGACGACGAGGTCGCCGAGGCCCGCGCGACGATCGCCCGTGGGCTCGCGGAGGACCTGCGTTACGGGCCCGACGTCACGTCCCTGGCCACGGTGCCTGCGGACGCCACCACGAAGGCGTCGATGGTGAGCCGTCAGCCCGGGGTAGCGGCCGGAGTGGACGTCGCCCTGCTGGTGCTCGACCAGGTGATCGGCGCCGGGGAGTACGGCGTGCTCTCCCGGGTGACGGACGGCACCCGGCTCGAACCCGGCGACGCCCTGCTGGTGCTGGAGGCCCCGACCCGGGATCTGCTCACCGCCGAGCGCACGATGCTCAACCTCGTCTGTCACCTCTCCGGCATCGCCAGCACGACGGCGGCCTGGGTCGAGGCGGTCGAGGGCACCGGCGCCAGGATCCGCGACACCCGCAAGACACTGCCCGGGCTGCGCGTGCTGCAGAAGTACGCCGTCCGCGTCGGCGGCGGCGTCAATCACCGCATGGGGCTTGGCGATGCGGCGCTGATCAAGGACAATCACGTGGCGGCGGCAGGCTCGGTGGTGGCCGCCCTGCGAGCGGTCCGCGAGCTGGCGCCCGACGTACCGGTCGAGGTGGAGGTCGACTCCCTCGAACAACTCGACGACGTTCTCGGTGAGGACCTGGGTCGCGCCCCCTTGATCCTGCTGGACAACTTCCCGGTCTGGATGACGCAGATGGCCGTGCAGCGGCGCGGCGCCAGGGCGCCGCACGTGCAGCTCGAGTCCTCGGGCAGCCTGTCGCTGGAGAACGCCGCCGCGTACGCCGGCACCGGCGTCGACTACCTCGCCGTCGGAGCGCTCACCCACTCGGTGCGCGTTCTCGACGTCGGCCTAGACCTGTAGTCGGCGCGCGTTTCGCGGCCGGGCGCCGAGGAACCGACGTCTACGATCGCGTCATGTCGTCGCCCGAGGAACCCCGGACCCATCATTCCGACCCTTCGCCACGGCGAGGTGGAGTCGTCGCGGTGATCGCTCTGGTGCTGGCGCTCGCGGCCCTGGGGCTCTCGGCGTGGACGGCCTTTCGACCCGCCCGCGGCGCGGCCGACCAGACCTATTCGGCAGGCCAGCAGAACGATGCGAAGTCCGGTGTCTGCGCGGCGGCGGACACGGTCCGCAAGGGGGTTTCGCTCAACACGAACTTGCAGAGCCCCGGCGGCGAAGGTGACGTGACGGGTTCCCTCGCCGTGGCGGCGAACGCGCGGCTGGCGCTGTCCGACGGTGGTCAGTATCTGATCGCCCGACTGGATCCCGCGACGCCCTCCGACGTGGCGGCTGCCGTCAAGACGTTTGCCAACGCGCTCATGGACATCGGCGCTGCCGCCACCGCGGGCATCCCCAATACCGACCCGGTTCAGGCCGCCCGACTGCATGATGCCGATGCGGCGAACGCGAAGGTCGCCGACCTCTGCAAGTAACGACGCGCCATCGGACTAGCCGTCAGCCGTCGGATCCCTTGGCCCCCTTGGTGCTCCCCGTGCCGCCTTCTCCGCCGGAGCCACCCGCGGCTGCTCCCGTCGTCGTCGACGACGTCGCGGGCCCGCCGTTGCCGCCGTTGCCACCCTTGCCGGTCTGAGCGTTACCGCCCTTGCCGCCTGCACCGCCGCGCGCCGTAGTCGCGCCCGTCGCGGAGCCACCGTTGCCTCCCGTGCCGCCGTTGCCGGTGGCACCCGCGTCGCCACCGGTGCCGCCGGCCCCGCCGCCCGCATCGCCGACGGTGCTCTCGGCCAACCCGCCCGCGCCGCCCGCGCCGCCGTTCCCCGAGACCGAGCCACCCTTGCCGCCCGTCCCGCCGTTGCCTGCGGTCGCCGTTCCGTTCAGGGTGTAGGCCACGCCGCCGTCGCCGCCCTGCCCGCCGTTACCCGCGAGAAGTCCTCCGCTGCCGCCGTTTCCGCCGTTTCCGGCCTTTGCGGGACCGGTGACGACGACGCTGAGGGATCCGGTGCCGCCGGTGCCGCCGTTGCCGAGCAGGCCAGCGTTGCCGCCGTTGCCGCCGGCACCGCCGCGCGCACCAGCCGCCCCGTTGCCGCCGTTGCCGAGGAGCAGTCCGCCGTTGCCGCCGTTCTGACCGGGCAGCAACCCATCGCCGCCGTTGCCGATCAACAGACCGCCGTTCTGTCCGGGCGCCCCATTGCTGACGAAGATTCCGTACACCGAGCCGACGAAATCGCCGATGGCCTGGTCGGGGGTCGTGGTCGGATCCACCACGGCCGGGATCACCGCGGCATCGCGCTGCGTCGTGCCGCCGCCGGTCGAGGCGGCCGAGCGCGAGACGACGGCCGCAGGGGTGAACTTGTTGGGTCCGGTCGACGTGGCGGCGACGGTGCGCTGGCTGGCGGTCGAGGACTCCGTGGGGGTCACCGTGAGCACCGGAGGTGCTGACCGGGGCGCGGGGACCTCCGCGCCACCGAGGATGAGCGCGCCGGCTGACTCCGTGGCGACCGACACTGGGTCGGGCAACACCCGGGTGGTGCTCGCAGCAAGTGCGGGCGCGTAGAAGAGCGGCGGCACGTTCGGTTGCCTGACCTCATGCCTGGCCGGTGGCTCGGTCGTCGGGGACGCTCCTGCTGCCGTCACCAGCAATCCCGCCGTGACGGCGGCAGTGAACACGTTCTTTCGCTGGGTGGTGGTCATCGAAGAGGTTCTCCAGAGGTTGATGCAGTCGATTGGCTAGGGGCCTGTACCACCGATGAAGATGCACTAAACATCACGTTCGAAGTGCGCATAGTTAATTTGCCAGAAGTGAACGCGGGCGACAAGTCGAGGCCCCGGCGCGCCGGTCGGGGTCAGGTGACGGCTGCGCGCCGGACCAGCGACAGCACCACTGCAGCGGCAGCGAAGAGGCACGAGAACACGCGGTTGACCGCGGTCTGCTGACGTGGGGTGCGCAGTCGCTCGACGAGGCGCGCCGCCAGTCCGGCGTAGAGGCCCATCACGACGAGGTCGACGGCGATCATCGTGGCGCCGATGGCGAGGTACTGCGGGAGCAGCGGTGCGGTCGGGATCACGAACTGTGGGAGGACCGCCAGAAAGAACACGATGCTCTTCGGGTTGGTCGCGTTGACCAGGAAGCCGCGGACGTACAGCGACAGCCGGTGGCCATCGGCAGCCGTGTCGAGGTGTTCGCGCAGATCGGTGGCGACCGAACGCCACTGACGAATGGCGAGGTATCCGAGATAGGCCACGCCGATCCACTTGATCACGGTGAAGGCCACGATCGAACTGGCAACGGCCGCACCGAGTCCGACGGCGACGAGGGTCAGCTGGAGCATCAACCCGGTCTCGAGGCCGAAGATCGTCCAGTAGCTGCGCCGAACTCCGTGGGTCAGGCCGGTGGCCATCGTCTGGACCGCCCCGGCGCCGGGGGACAGGGCGATGAGGATCGCCGCCCCGACGAACGCGAGCCACACCTCGAATGCCATGGTCCGCAGTCTGGCAGGCGACCGGTGGTCAGCTCAATCGAGTTCGACGTCCGCGACGAAGGTGCCCTGGCGCTTGGCCAACATCTGCGGAATGCGGGGCAGCGTGGGGTCGACAGTGCCTGCAGGCAGCACTCGCGGGTTCACCAGGTGGAGGTCGCGCTTTCCGACGTGGATGTCGGCCTCGCCGGCCGCCAGCACGTTCTTCACCCAGTTGGTCTTGCCGTGCATCAGCCCGATCGCCAGCACGGAGTCCTTGCGATAGGCGGTCACGATGGTCTCGAACACCTTGCCCGACGTGCGACCGCGGTGCGTGATGACGGCGAAGCCCGGCATCCGCTTGGAAAGTGGCCGGAGCAGCGGATTGACGTACTTGATCTGGAAACGCTCGAGCCACACCGGCATCAGCATGGGGACGCCAGGTGCGTTGTTGGCGTGTTGTTCGCGTGACATGGCGGCTCCCGGATTCTGATTTGTGCTGCTCTGGGACAATAGACGGCGTGACTGACTCGCCCGTGCTCGTGTCCCGCATCGACTTGCGGGGTGAGCAGCTGTCCGCGGCCCGGCTCCGCGCCGTGCTACCGCGCGGCGGGGTCGACGTCGACGCGGTGGTGCCGAAGGTGCGGCCCATCGTCGATGCCGTGGCCGCCCGCGGAGCCGAGGCGGCACTCGAATACGGCGAGACCTTCGACGGGGTGCGCCCCGACACCGTCCGGGTTCCGCAGGCCCGCCTCGACGCCGCGCTCGCCGAGCTCGACGCCGACGTCCGCGCGGCCCTCGAGGTCGCGATCGAACGCACGCGCGCCGTGCACGCCGACCAGAGGCGCACGGACAGCACCACGACGCTCGCGCCTGGTGCGACGGTCACGGAGCGCTGGGTGCCCGTCGAGCGGGTCGGGCTCTACGTGCCCGGCGGCAACGCCGTCTACCCCTCGAGCGTCGTGATGAACGTGGTGCCCGCGCAGACCGCCGGGGTCGACGGCTTGGTGATCGCCAGCCCGCCGCAGGCCGGGTTCGGGGGCCTTCCGCACCCCACGATCCTGGCGGCCGCCGCCATGCTGGGGGTCGACGAGGTGTGGGCCGTCGGCGGCGCGCAGGCCGTCGCGCTGCTCGCCCACGGCGGCACCGACACCGACGGTGCCGAGCTCGCCCCGGTCGACATGATCACCGGCCCCGGCAACATCTACGTCACGGCCGCCAAACGGATCTGCCGCTCGCAGGTCGGCATCGACGCCGAGGCCGGGCCGACGGAGATCGCGATCCTGGCCGACCACTCCGCGGACCCGGTACACGTCGCCGCCGACCTGATCAGCCAGGCTGAGCACGACGAGATGGCCGCCTCCGTGCTCGTCACCACCAGCGTCCAGCTCGCGGACGCCACCGACGCCGAGCTGGCGGCGCAGCTGGAGACCACCGTGCACCGCGAGCGCGTCGCGACCGCACTGTCGGGCAGGCAGTCTGCGATCGTGCTGGTGGACGACCTCGAGGCCGGGCTGCGGACCGTCAACGCCTATGCCGCCGAGCACCTCGAGATCCAGACCGTGGACGCCGCCGCGGTCGCGGGCCGCGTGCGCTCCGCCGGTGCGGTCTTCGTCGGGGCCTGGTCTCCGGTCAGCCTTGGCGACTACTGCGCGGGCTCCAACCACGTCCTGCCGACCGCTGGGTGTGCGAGGCACTCCAGTGGCCTCTCGGTGCAGACGTTCCTGCGTGGAATCCACGTCGTCGACTACACGGAGGCGGCGCTGAAGGACGTGTCGGGCTACGTGATCACCCTGGCTCAGGCCGAGAACCTGCCTGCTCACGGCGAGGCGGTCCGACGGAGGTTCGAGAAGTGACGGAGACGGGTGCGCGGAAGATCACCCTCGAGGATCTTCCGTTGCGGGACAACCTGCGGGGCAAGTCGCCGTACGGCGCTCCTCAACTCGCGGTTCCGGTGCGGCTCAACACGAACGAGAATCCGCATCCGCCGACCCAGGCGCTCGTCGATGACGTGGCTGCCTCCGTGCGCGACGCCGCATCGGACCTGCACAGGTACCCGGACCGGGACGCGGTGAGCCTGCGGGCCGACCTGGCGTCCTATCTGCAGGCTCAGACCGGCGTTGAGCTCACCACTGAGAACCTCTGGGCGGCAAACGGTTCCAACGAGATCCTGCAGCAGCTGCTGCAGGCGTTCGGCGGGCCGGGGCGCAGCGCCATCGGCTTCGTCCCCTCCTACTCGATGCACCCGATCATCTCCGACGGCACCCAGACCGACTGGCTGGAGGCCAAGCGCTCCGAGGACTTCGGGCTCGACGTGGACGTCGCGGTGGCCGCGATCACCGACCGCCGACCGGACGTCGTCTTCCTTGCGAGCCCGAACAACCCGTCGGGTCAGAGCGTGTCCCTGGAGGACCTGCGGCGACTGCTCGACGTGGCTCCCGGCGTCGTGATCGTCGACGAGGCGTACGGCGAGTTCTCCTCGCAGCCGAGTGCGGTCCGACTTCTCGCGGACTACCCGGCCACGCTGATCGTCACCCGCACCATGAGCAAGGCATTCGCGTTCGCAGGCGGTAGGCTCGGCTACCTGGTGGCCGATCCCGCCGTGATCGACGCGCTGCTGCTGGTCCGGCTGCCGTACCACCTGTCCTCGATCACCCAGGCGGCCGCCCGTGCTGCCCTCAGGCATGCGGACGACACGCTCGGCAGCGTCGCGATGCTGATCGACGAGCGCAACCGGGTGTCGAAGGCATTGTCGGACATGGGATTCCGCGTGATTCCCAGCGACGCCAACTTCATTCTCTTCGGTGGTTTCGCGGACGCGCCCCGTGCGTGGCAGCGATACCTGGACGCCGGCGTGCTCATCAGGGACGTCGGGATCGCAGGGTTCCTACGTGCCACCACCGGTCTGGCCGACGAGAACGACGTGCTTCTCGACATCAGCGCCGACGTCGCCGAAACCGAACTCGCCCCAGCCCACACCAGCAGCCCAGTAGGAGCATCGTGACTCGCCGCGCCCGCGTCGAACGCAAGACCAAGGAATCCGACATCGTCGTCGAGCTCGATCTCGACGGCACCGGAAAGACCGACATCAGCACCGGCGTCCCGTTCTACGACCACATGCTGAACTCGCTGGGCAGCCACGCGAGCTTCGACCTGACGGTGCATGCCACGGGTGACGTCGACATCGAGGCACACCACACGGTCGAGGACACCGCCATCGTGCTGGGACAGGCGCTCGGCGAGGCGCTCGGTGACAAGAAGGGCATCCGTCGCTTCGGTGACGCCTTCATCCCAATGGACGAGACGCTGGCTCACGCCTCCGTCGACGTGTCGGGCAGGCCCTACTGCGTGCACACCGGCGAGCCGGATCACATGCTGCACAGCACGATTGCCGGCAGCTCGGTGCCATATCACACGGTGATCAACCGGCACGTCTTCGAGTCGCTGGCAATGAACGCACGGATCGCGCTGCACGTGCGCACCCTCTACGGCCGCGACCCGCACCACATCACCGAGGCGCAGTACAAGGCCGTGGCCAGGGCTCTTCGCCAGGCCGTCGAGCCCGATCCCCGCGTGACGGGCGTGCCGTCGACGAAGGGCAGTTTGTGACGACGAAAGTCGTTGTCCTCGATTATGGTTCGGGCAATCTCCGGTCCGCCCAGCGGGCCCTCGAGAGAGTCGGCGCGCAGGTCGAGGTGACTGCCGACCCCGATGCGGCCGCAGCCGCCGATGGTCTGGTGGTGCCCGGCGTCGGCGCCTACGAGGCGTGCATGACCGGCTTGCGGGCGGTCCGCGGCGAGGCGATCGTCGCCGACCGGTTGGCCAAGGGACATCCCGTGCTCGGCATCTGCGTGGGCATGCAGATCCTGTTCAGCCGCGGCGTGGAGTTCGGCGTCGAGAGCGCCGGGTGCGGTCAGTGGCCGGGTTCGGTGGTGCGCCTCGATGCGCCCGTCATCCCGCACATGGGGTGGAACGTCGTCGACGCCGCGCCGGGTAGCGGACTGTTCAAGGGCCTCGACGCCGACACCCGGTTCTACTTCGTGCATTCGTACGCGGCGCAGCAGTGGGAGGGCGATCCCGGTGCGTTGCTCACGTGGGCGACGCACCACGTCCCGTTCCTCGCGGCCGTCGAGGATGGCGCCTTGAGCGCCACGCAGTTTCATCCGGAGAAGAGCGGCGACGCCGGTGCGACGCTGCTCGCCAATTGGGTCGAGGGGCTCTGATCGTGAGTAACGTTCCACTGATTCTCCTGCCTGCAGTCGACGTGGTCGACGGCAAGGCGGTTCGCCTGGTCCAGGGTGTGGCGGGTAGCGAGACCGACTACGGCTCGGCGCTCGATGCCGCGATGGGCTGGCAGACCGACGGCGCGGAGTGGATCCACCTCGTCGACCTCGACGCCGCCTTCGGTCGGGGGTCCAACCGCGAACTTCTGGCCGAGGTCATCGGCAAGCTCGACGTCGCCGTGGAGCTGTCCGGAGGCATCCGCGACGACGACTCGCTGGCTGCTGCGCTCGACGCCGGTTGCGCCAGAGTCAATCTCGGCACTGCGGCACTCGAGAATCCGCAGTGGTGCGCGCGGGTCATCGCCGAGCACGGTGACAAGGTCGCGGTCGGGCTCGACGTGAAGCTCGTCGACGGGCAGTACCAGCTGCGGGGGCGCGGCTGGGAGACCGAGGGCGGGGATCTGTGGCCCGTTTTGGAACGCCTCGACGCCGAGGGATGTTCGCGATTCGTCGTCACCGACGTGACCAAGGACGGCACCCTCAACGGGCCCAGTCTGGAACTGCTCGCCAGCGTGGCGGAGCGGACCGATGCCCCCGTCATCGCCTCTGGCGGCGTGTCGAGCCTCGACGACCTGCGCGCCATCGCCACGCTCACCGGCGCGGGGGTCGAGGGAGCCATCGTCGGAAAGGCGTTGTACGCAGGACGATTTACGCTTCCCGAGGCGCTCGCCGCGGTGAGTCGGTAGTTCGCGATGGCGCTGGACGACGCTGATCTCGAGGGACTTGTCGCCGCGGCGACGGTGATCCTCGACGCCGCCGCCAAGCCCTTCGTCGCAGGCCATGCCGCCGAGCCCGCCGTTGCGAAGAAGGGCAACGACTTCGCCACCGAGGTCGACCTCGCGATCGAGCGCCAGGTGGTGCGTGCGCTGGAGGAGGCCACCGGGATCGGAGTGCACGGCGAGGAGTTCGGCGGCGCTCCCGTGGACTCGCCACTGGTGTGGATCCTCGATCCCATCGACGGCACCTTCAACTACGCGGCGGGCCTGCCGACGGCCGCCATCCTCCTCGGCCTCCTGCAGGACGGCGTGCCGGTCGCCGGGCTGACCTGGCTACCGTTCACCGACGTCCGGTACACCGCGATCGTCGGGGGAGCGTTGTACGCCAACGGAATTGCCCAGCCCGCTCTGAAGCCCGCCGAGCTGAGCGACTCGATCTTCGGGATCGGGACCTTCAACGTCGACTCCCGCGGCGCTTTCCCTGGGCGGTATCGGATGGCCGTGCTGGAACAGCTGAGCCGCAAGTGTTCCCGGGTGCGGATGCACGGGTCGACCGGGATCGACCTCGCCTACACCGGGGCCGGGGTGCTCGGGGGCGCCATAAGCTTCGGCCATCACGTGTGGGACCACGCTGCCGGTGTCGCGTTGGTCCGTGCGGCGGGCGGCATCGTCACCGACCTCGCGGGCGAGGAGTGGACGCCGACGTCGCGGTCGGCACTGGCGGGCGAGCCGCACCTGCACGCCCAGCTCCTCGACATCGTGCATGCCGTCGGCGGACCTGGGGAGTACTGAGATGGACGTCGCAGTTCGTGTGATCCCGTGTCTCGACGTCGACGCCGGTCGGGTGGTCAAGGGCGTGAACTTCGAGAACCTCAGGGATGCAGGCGATCCCGTGGAGCTCGCGGCGGTCTACGACGCCGAGGGCGCCGATGAGCTGACCTTCCTGGACGTCACGGCGTCGTCGGCGGGCCGGTCGACGATGCTCGAGGTCGTGCGCCGTACCGCCGAGCAGGTGTTCATCCCTCTGACGGTCGGGGGCGGCGTCCGCTCGGTCGCCGACGTCGACACCCTGCTGCGGGCGGGAGCCGACAAGGTGTCGGTGAACACCGCTGCCATCGCACGCCCGGAGCTGCTCGGCGAGTTGTCCCGGCAGTTCGGGTCGCAGTGCATCGTGCTGTCCGTCGACGCGCGCACCGTCCCCGAGGGTTGCGAGCCGACGGCGTCGGGCTGGGAGGTCACCACGCACGGCGGCAGGCGCGGGACGGGTATCGACGCCGTCGAGTGGGCCCGCCGCGGCGCCGAACTCGGCGTCGGCGAGATCCTGCTCAACTCGATGGACGCCGACGGCACCAAGGCCGGTTTCGACCTGCCGATGCTGCGCGCCGTCCGCGACGCGGTGACCGTCCCGGTGATCGCCAGCGGTGGCGCGGGCGCGGTCGAGCACTTCGCCCCCGCCGTGCACGCCGGCGCGGATGCGGTGTTGGCCGCCACCATCTTTCACTTCAAGGAGCTCACCATCGGCCAGGTGAAGGCGGCGATGGCGCAGGAAGGCATCGTGGTGCGATGACGTTGGACGAATCGATCGCCACCCGGCTCAAACGCGACGCCAACGGCTTGTTCGCCGCCGTCGCGCAGGAGCGCGGCACCGGTCGGGTGCTGATGGTCGCCTGGATGAACGACGACGCGCTCGCGCAGACGCTGGCGACCCGCAAGGCGACGTACTACTCCCGGTCGCGGGGCGCCCAGTGGGTGAAGGGCGAGACGTCCGGCCACACCCAGTACGTGCACTCGGTGCGGCTGGACTGCGACGGGGACACCGTGCTCCTGGAAGTCGACCAGGTCGGGGCGGCATGCCACACGGGTGACCACACGTGCTTCGACGCCGACGAACTGTTGGCCCCGGAGACCTGACGCGCGAGGGGCCGCACCCTGCGTGAGACGCCGGGTGTCGGCGCATCGTCGCGTCTGCTCGCGGGGGCGGACCTGGCTCAGACGTCCATGCGAGATGCCTTGGCGCGCGCCGTCCACCGGCCGTCGTGGTAACCCACCAGGACCGGGTGCGAGAAGGCCGCGGTCACGTTGTCGGTGGTGACCGTCTCGCGCGCCGTGCCGCTGGCCACCGTGCGCCCCTCCGCGATGAGCAGGGCGTGGGTCGTCGTGCTCGGCAGCTCCTCGAGGTGGTGCGTGACCAGGATCGAGGCGACGTCAGGGTGCGCCTCGCCGAGCGAGTCGATGGTCTCCAGCAGTTGCTCACGCGCGGCGACGTCCAGTCCGGTGGACGGCTCGTCGAGGAGCAGCAGCCGGGGGCCGGAGATGAGGGCACGCGCAATGAGCGTTCGGCCCCGCTCACCCTGGGACAGCGTCGGCCACACGCTGTCGGCGATGCGCGTCAGCCCGACCGTCTCGATCATCGCGTCGGCCCGCGCGACCTCGTCGGCCGTGGGTGTCCATCGCAGCGGCAGGTCGTTGGTGCCGGTGATGCCCGTCTCCACGACCTCGCGCACGGTGCGCGGGTGTTGCAGGCGGTGTCGCGGGTTGACGTGACCGATCGAGCGGCGCAGAGCGGCGAGATCGGTGCGGCCCATCTGCTCGCCGAGCACGCGGACGCTTCCCGAACTGGGGAAGGTCACGGCGCCGCAGAAGCCGAGCAGCGTGCTCTTGCCCGCGCCGTTGGGGCCGAGCAGCGCCCAGTGTTCGCCTTCGTTGACGGTCAGCGAGATGCCATCGATGATCTGCTTGCCGTCGCGGCGAAACGTCACATCCTCAAGCTGGAGAACGGGTTTCACTGTGAACGCAACACCTCGAGTGCCTTGTCCGCGTGACTGTCCATGCTCAGCTCGCTGGCGATGACGTCGAGGACGGTGCGGTCGGTGTCGATGACGAAGGTGGTCCGCTTCACCGGCATCAGCTTGCCGAGCAGTCCACGCTTGACGCCGAACTGCGTGGCCACGGCGCCCTCGACGTCCGACAGCAGGGGATAGTCGAACTCCTGCATCTCCGAGAACTTGGCCTGTTTGTCCACGGCGTCGGTGGAGATGCCGACCCGGTTGGCTCCGACCGCCGCGAACTCCGAGGCCAGATCGCGGAAGTGGCAGGCCTCCTTGGTGCAGCCCGGCGTCATCGCCGCGGGATAGAAGAACAAGACGATCGGGCCGTCCGCGAGCAGGCTCGTCAGACTGCGCACGGTGCCGGTCTGATCGGGGAGTTCGAACTCGGCAACCTGGTCACCACGCTTCATGGGGGTCACGCTACCTCTGCCTCCCGAAGCCCGTCTGGGAGGATTGACCCCGTGCACGCCCAATCCACCGTCGCTTCACCCACCTCGGGAGCGACCGCCGACCTCGCCATCACCACCTCCCGCGAGGACTTCCGTGCGCTGGCCGCCGAGCATCGCGTGGTTCCCGTGACCCGAAAGGTGCTCGCGGACAGCGAGACACCGCTGTCGGCCTATCGCAAGCTCGCCGCCAACCGCCCTGGGACGTTCCTGCTGGAGTCCGCCGAGAACGGGCGGTCGTGGTCGAGGTGGTCCTTCATCGGCGCGGGCGCTCCGTCGGCGCTCACGGTGCGTGGCGACGAAGCGGTGTGGCTCGGCGTGACGCCGCAGGGCGCCCCCAGCGGCGGTGACCCGCTCACGGCCGTGCGCACCACCCTCGACGTCCTCGAGACGGCGGCCATGCCGGGTCTGCCCCCGCTGTCCAGCGGGCTGGTCGGCTTCTTCGCCTATGACATGGTCCGCAGGCTCGAACGCCTGCCCGAGATCGCGGTCGACGACCTGAAGCTGCCGGACATGTTGCTGCTCCTGGCCACCGACATCGCCGCCGTCGACCACCACGAGGGCACCATCACGCTGATCGCCAATGCCGTGAACTGGAACGGCACCGACGAGCGGGTGGACTGGGCCTACGACGACGCGGTCGCGCGCCTGGACGTGATGACGAAGGCGCTCGGTGAGCCGCTGCCGTCCGCCGTCGCGACCTTCAGCAGGCCGTCTCCCGTCCACCGGTCACAGCGCACGGTCGAGGAGTACTCGGCCATCGTCGACAAGCTCGTCGGCGACATCGAGGCGGGCGAGGCGTTTCAGGTCGTGCCGTCGCAGCGATTCGAGATGGACACCCCCGCCGACCCCATCGACGTCTACCGGATGCTGCGGGTGACCAATCCGAGCCCGTACATGTATATGCTGAACGTCCCGAACGATGCTGGGGGACTGGACTTCTCGATCGTGGGATCCAGCCCTGAGGCGCTCGTCACGGTTGTTGACGGCAAGGCGACCACCCATCCGATCGCGGGCACCCGCTGGCGTGGCGCCTCCGAGGAGGAGGACGTGCTGCTGGAGAAGGAGCTGCTCTCCGACGAAAAGGAACGCGCCGAGCACCTCATGTTGGTCGACCTCGGCCGCAACGACCTCGGTCGCGTCTGCGTGCCGGGCACGGTGCGGGTCGAGGACTACAGCCACATCGAGCGCTACAGCCACGTGATGCACCTGGTGTCGACCGTGACGGGCCATCTCGCCGAGGGCAGGACCGCGCTCGACGCCGTCACCGCGTGCTTCCCGGCGGGAACGCTGTCCGGCGCGCCCAAGGTCAGGGCGATGGAGCTCATCGAGGAGGTCGAGAAGACCCGCCGCGGTCTCTACGGCGGAGTGCTCGGCTATCTCGACTTCGCGGGCAACGCCGACTTCGCCATCGCCATCCGGACGGCGCTGATGCGGGACGGTACGGCATACGTGCAGGCGGGCGGAGGTGTCGTCGCCGACTCGAAAGGTCCGTACGAGTACAACGAGTCAGCCAACAAGGCCAAGGCGGTGCTCAACGCCGTCGCCGCGGCGGAGACCCTCGCGCAGCCGTCGCTTCGCTCGGACCCCTCGGAATCGTGACCCGCGCCGCTCAACTGCTCCTGGTGCTCTCGGCACTGGCGCTGTGGATCGCGTCCCGGATGCCCTGGGTAGACATCACGTCCTTCGACGGTCTGGGCCAACCCAAGTCGACGACGTTGAACGGTGCGACCTGGTCGACGGCACTCGTTCCGCTCGCCCTGGTCGCGCTCGCCGCCGCGATCGCCGCACTGGCGGTCCGCGGGTGGGTGTTGCGGTTGGTCGCCGTCCTGGTGGCCGTGGCGACCGTCGGGATGGGCTATCTGGGCATCGGATTGTGGGTCATCCGCGACGTGGCCGTCCGCGCGGCCGAGCTGGCACAGATCCCCGTGCACGCCTTGACGGGCACGCCGCAGCGTCATCACGGGGGCGCGGTGCTGACACTGGTGGCGGCGGTCTGTGCGCTCGCGGGTGCGGTGCTGCTGCTGCGGTCGGTGTCGAAGGCCGCATCGGGTTCCGCGGCATCCACTGGGAAGTACCTGGCACCGGCGGCGAAACGGGAGGCCGCACGGCAGGACCCCCCCGAGGAGGGGATGTCCGAACGCATGATCTGGGATGCGCTCGACGAGGGTCGCGACCCGACGACTCCGGACAACGAGGGGCGGTGACAGCCCGTGCGGCGCTGGCGACTACCCTTCGTGGAAAGATCGTCTGGGGACTTCCAGAGGGCATGAAGGGAAGCGACGGCTCATGAGTTCGGGGACCGTGCTCGACTCCATCATCGAAGGAGTTCGGGCCGACGTGGCCGCTCGCGAAGCCCTCGTCAGCTTGACCGAGATCAAGCAGAAGGCCAAGGATGCGCGCCCTGCGCTGGACGTCCTGGCAGCTCTGCGTGCCGACGGCATCGGCGTCATCGCCGAGGTCAAGAGGGCCAGCCCGTCGCGCGGCGAACTCGCGACCATCTCGGACCCGGCCAAGCTCGCCCGCGCCTATCAGGACGGTGGCGCCCGCGTCATCAGCGTGCTCACCGAGCAGCGGCGCTTCCACGGCTCGCTCGACGATCTGGACGCGGTTCGCGTCGCCGTGACGATTCCGGTGCTGCGCAAGGACTTCATCGTCGGGCCGTATCAGATCCACGAGGCCCGCGCGCACGGCGCCGACATGCTGCTACTGATCGTCGCGGCGCTGGAGCAATCGGCCCTGGTGTCCATGATCGACCGCACCGAGTCGCTCGGGATGACCGCGCTCGTCGAAGTCCACACCGAAGAGGAAGCAGACCGCGCACTGCAGGCGGGCGCCCGCGTGATCGGTGTCAACGCACGCGATCTCAAGACGCTGGACGTCGATAGGGATTGTTTCGCGCGCATCGCCCCCGGGCTGCCCTCGAACGTGATCCGGATCGCCGAGTCCGGCGTCCGGGGCACCGCCGACCTACTGGCCTACGCCGGGGCAGGGGCTGACGCCGTTCTCGTCGGCGAGGGGCTGGTCACCAGCGGTGACCCCCGCAGTGCCGTCGCCGATCTGGTCACCGCGGGCACCCACCCGTCCTGCCCGAAACCCTCGCGCTGACTAGTGGGCGATCTAGCAGGCCCAGAGCTGCCGCGTTCCAGCGCAGCCGTCGCCGAACCAACGACGCACGACCCCGACGTCAAGGGACACTTCGGTGCCTATGGCGGTCGGCTGGTTCCCGAGGCCCTCATGGCCGTCATCGAAGAGGTGACCGCGGCCTACGAGAAGGCACGCACCGACCAGACCTTCCTCGACGAGCTCGACCGCCTGCAACGGCACTACACCGGCCGACCCTCACCGCTCTACGAGGCGACCCGGCTCAGTGACCACGCGGGGGGCGCTCGCCTGTTCCTCAAGCGGGAAGACCTGAACCACACGGGTTCCCACAAGATCAACAACGTGCTCGGCCAGGCCCTGCTGGCCAAGCAGATGGGCAAGACCCGCATCATCGCCGAGACGGGCGCCGGCCAGCACGGGGTTGCGACGGCGACGGCGTGTGCGCTGCTCGGCCTGACGTGCGTGATCTACATGGGCGCCGTCGACACCGCGCGGCAGGCTCTCAACGTCGCCAGGATGCGCCTTCTCGGCGCTCAGGTGGTGGCGGTCGAGTCGGGTTCCAAGACGCTCAAGGACGCGATCAACGAGACCTTCCGCGACTGGGTCGCCAACGCCGACGACACGTACTACTGCTTCGGCACCGCGGCGGGACCGCATCCGTTCCCGACCATGGTGCGCGACTTCCAGCGCGTCATCGGCATGGAGGCCCGCGCCCAGATCCAGGACCAGGCCGGGCGCCTGCCCGATGCGGTCACCGCGTGCATCGGCGGTGGGTCGAACGCGATCGGCGTCTTCCACGCGTTCATCGACGACCCCGGCGTCCGACTCGTCGGCTACGAGGCCGCCGGCGACGGCGTCGAGACCGGTCGTCACGCCGCGACGTTCGCGGGTGGCACGCCCGGGGCGTTCCAGGGTTCGTTCTCGTACCTGCTGCAGGACGAGGACGGTCAGACCGTCGAATCCCATTCGATCTCAGCGGGTCTCGACTATCCCGGCGTCGGGCCCGAGCACGCGTACCTCAAGGATGTCGGCCGCGCCGAATACCGGCCGATCACCGACACCGAGGCGATGGACGCCTTCTCGCTGCTGTGCCGCACGGAGGGCATCATCCCGGCGATCGAGTCCGCGCACGCCGTCGCAGGCGCACTCACGTTGGGCAAGGAGCTCGGCCGCGGATCGATCATCATCGTGAACCTGTCCGGTCGGGGCGACAAGGACGTCGAGACCGCCGCCACGTGGTTCGGCCTGTTCGACGAGGGGAAGTCATGACGGCGAAGGGCCTGTCCAGCACCTTTGCCGCGTGCCGTGCCGAGGATCGGTCGGCGCTCATCGGCTACCTGCCAACCGGCTTTCCCGACGTGGACACCTCGATCGCCGCGATGACCGCCATGGTCGAATCCGGTTGCGACATCATCGAAGTCGGTGTCGCGTATTCCGACCCCGGCATGGACGGCCCGACCATCGCAGCCGCCACCGAGGTGGCGCTGCAGGGCGGGGTGCGCGTGCGGGATGCGCTCAAGGCGGTCGAGGCGATCAGCAATGCCGGTGGCAAGGCCGTCGTGATGACGTACTGGAATCCCGTGTTGAAGTGGGGCGTCGACGCATTCGCGCGCGATCTCGCGTCCGCGGGCGGTCTGGGTCTGATCACGCCGGACCTGATCCCCGACGAGGCCGACGAGTGGATGGCGGTGTCCGACGCACACGGTCTGGACCGGATCTTCCTGGTCGCGCCGTCGTCGACACCGGAACGGCTGGCTGCCACCGTGCAGGCGTCGCGAGGATTCGTCTACGCCGCGTCGACGATGGGCGTCACCGGCGCGCGAGATGCGGTGTCCGACGCGGCGCCGGAACTCGTGCGACGGGTGCGAGAGATCTCCGACATCGCCGTGGGAGTTGGTCTGGGGGTGCGGTCGCGAGAGCAAGCGGCGCAGATCGGCTCGTATGCCGATGGCGTGATCGTCGGTTCGGCGCTGGTGTCCGCACTCAGTGACGGGATACCGGCGGTGAAAGCGTTGACCGAGGAACTCGCCGAGGGCGTGCGACAGAGGATTTCAGCGTGACGACGACGGTTCTGGCGTTCATCCCGAGCCCCTCGCAGGGGGTCTGGCACATCGGCCCCGTGCCGATTCGGGCCTATGCGCTCTGCATCATCGCGGGCATCGTCGCGGCGCTGATCATCGGCGATCGTCGGTGGGTCGCCCGCGGCGGGCAGGCCGGCGTGATCTACGACGTCGCGTTGTGGGCCGTGCCGTTCGGCCTCATCGGTGGCCGGCTCTACCACGTCATGACCGACTGGCAGAAGTACTTCGGTCCAGACGGCGCGGGTTTCATTGCGGCGCTGAAGATCTGGGACGGCGGCCTCGGTATCTGGGGTGCCGTGGCACTTGGCGGGGTCGGCGCCTGGATCGCATGCCGGACCAGGGGAATCCCGTTGCCCGCGTTCGGCGATGCGATCGCGCCCGGGATCATCCTGGCGCAGGCGATCGGCCGCTTCGGCAACTACTTCAACCAGGAGCTGTACGGTCGCGAGACCGACCTGCCGTGGGGCCTGAAGATCTACGACCGGCTCGATCCCACCGGCGTCGTCAGTCCCCACTCGCTCGACGGGGTGTCGACGGGTCAGGTGTACGCGATCGTCCACCCGACGTTCCTGTACGAATTGCTCTGGAACCTGCTGATCTTCGCGATGCTGCTGTGGGCCGACCGTCGCTTCAGGCTGGGGCACGGCAGACTGTTCGCCCTCTACGTCGCCGGGTACTGCGTCGGCAGGTTCTGGGTCGAGCTGATGCGCAGCGACACGGCCACCCTCATCGCGGGCATTCGGGTCAACACGTTCACGTCCACGTTCGTCTTCATCGGCGCCGTGATCTACATCATGGTCGCGCCGAAGGGCCGTGAGGCGCCGGAGACGTTGCACGGCAAGGACGACGATTCCGTCATCGACGAGATCGGTGAGGAACTGGTTGCGGTCGGGGCACTGTCGGGTGTCGTCGCGGCGGCCAAGGTTGCCGGCGACGAGGACAAGGCCGAGACTGCGTCGGCGTCCGGGGGATCCGACGGCGGGCCCGGGAAGCCAGCCGACGAGCCCGACGAGTCGCAGACCGAAGGCGAGCCGGAGGCGGGTCTGGGTTCGGTGGACGGTGGTGAGGTGCAGGCGGCTGCGGAGGTGGCGCCGGAGGTGCACGAGGCTGCCGTCGAGAAGGCCGATGAGGCTGAAGCGGTCGCCGAGGACGTGGCGGCCGAGGAACCCGACGAGTCCGCTGCCGAATCTGCGGACGATGAGACTGCTGAGCCGGAGCCCGAGCCCGAGCCGGAGGCGGGTCTGGGTTCGGTGGATGGTGGTGAGGTGCAGGCGGCTGCGGAGGTGGCGCCGGAGGTGCACGAGGCTGCCGTCGAGAAGGCCGATGAGGCTGAAGCGGTCGCCGAGGACGTCGCGGCCGAGCCCGAGCCCGAGACTGAGCCGGAGGCGGGTCTGGGTTCGGTGGACGGTGGTGAGGTGGAGGCCGCCGCGGAGGTGGCACCCGAGGTGCACGAGGCTGCCGTCGAGAAGGCCGATGAGGCTGAAGCCGTCGCCGAGGAAGCGTCTAAGCAGCCTGCAGACGAACCCCAGTCCGTCGCACCAGTGAAGCCCGAGCCATCGCGCCGTCGGTGGTGGCGCCGCAGCTGACGCCACACCCGCCGTCGAACGTGCGGTGAGGGCGCAAAATCCGCCGAAATCGTGCCATCAGCGCACGCTCGACGATATGAGCGACCCCGGCTCTGGCATGCTGGTGACGCGATGGAGCACGACAACGTCACCAGTCGACGGAAGCCGCCGTACGCCGCCCTTGGCACGGCCGGGTTGTTCGCCGGCGCGCTCACCTACATCGGGCTCCGCGATCCGCACGCACCGGGGTTCGGCTTTCCCACCTGTCCGTTCCGCTTGCTGACGGGCTGGAACTGTCCGGGCTGCGGCGGTCTCCGGATGACGCACGACCTGCTGCACGGTGACGTGAGTGCAGCGGTCACCGACAACGTCTTCCTCCTGGTGGGCCTGCCGATGCTCGCACTGTGGCTGATCGTGCGGTGGCGGACGGGTCGAAAGCCCATGCCCAGGGCCGCGGTGGCGGTCGTCGTCATCGCGGCGGTGACGTGGACCGTGGTCCGCAATCTGCCCGGGTTCCCGCTGGTCCCGACACTTATCGGCGGGTAGCCCCGCGCCTCCGCTGATACACTCGCCGTTCGGGCCACTGCAGTCCCGGACAGAAGTTTTCCGGACTGCGGAGGTGCTGCGAGTGCTGTTCTCGGCATTGCCCGAAGCTCAGGGTCTGTACGACCCCGAGAACGAGGCCGATTCCTGTGGCGTGGCGATGGTCACCGACATCAAGGGACGTCGCTCCCACTCCATCGTCGCCGATGGTCTCACCGCCCTCGAACACCTCGAGCACCGTGGCGCCGCAGGAGCAGAACCGAACAGCGGCGACGGCGCGGGCATCCTCCTGCAACTTCCCGTGGAACTGCTTCGCGAGGTCGTCGACTTCGACCTACCCGCACCGAACTCCCACGGCGCCAACACCTTTGCGGCCGGCATCTGCTTCCTTCCGCAGGATCCTGTCGTTCGGTCAGCGGCCACCGAGCGCATCGAGACGATCGCGGCCGCCGAGGGCTTGGAAGTGCTTGGCTGGCGCCGGGTTCCGGTCGATCCGGATGGTGCGGGCGTCGGCGTGACGGCACTCGGGTGCATGCCGTACATGGCGCAGCTGTTCGTCGCCGCGCCCGAGCGCAACGGCAGCAGGCCGGGCGGCATCGACCTCGATCGCCGGGTGTATCCGGTGCGCAAACTGGCCGAGCAGGGCGACGTCTATTTCGCCTCGCTGTCCAGTCGGACCATCGCCTACAAGGGCATGCTCACGACAATGCAACTGCCGCAGTTCTTTCCGGATCTGCGCGACGAGCGCTGTCAGAGTGCCATCGCCATCGTGCATAGCCGCTTCTCGACCAACACCTTCCCCTCGTGGCCGCTGGCGCACCCGTTCCGCTTCGTGGCGCACAACGGCGAGATCAACACCGTGCGGGGCAACCGCAATCGCATGCACGCCCGCGAGGCAATGCTGGCGAGTGCGCAGATCCCCGGCGACCTGGCCCGGCTCTCGCCGATCTGCACCGCGGAGGCCTCGGACTCGGCGTCCTTCGACCAGGTGCTCGAATTGTTGCACCTCGGTGGCCGTAGCCTCCCGCAGGCGGTCCTGATGATGATTCCGGAAGCTTGGGAGAACAACAGCAACATGGACCCGGAGCGCCGCGCGTTCTGGCAGTTTCACGCCTCGTTGATGGAACCATGGGACGGCCCCGCGTGCGTGACGTTCACCGACGGCACCGTCGTGGGTGCGGTGTTGGACCGCAACGGTTTACGGCCGGGCCGCTGGTGGCGCACGATCGACGACCGGGTCATCCTCGCCAGCGAGAGTGGCGTGCTTGACGTCCCGTCCGCCGAGATCGTGGCCAGAGGTCGGCTCGAGCCGGGGAAGATGTTCCTGATCGACACCGCTGCGGGCCGCATCGTCTCCGACGAGGAGATCAAGGACCACCTGGCGGCCGCCGAGCCGTACGGCGAGTGGCTGCACTCGGGTCTGCTCGACCTGGCGACCCTGCCCGAACGCGTTCGCGTGCAACCCAATCACGACTCCGTCGTCCGGCGGCAGATCTCCTTCGGGTACACCGAGGAGGAACTGCGCATCATGCTGACGCCGATGGCGGCGTCGGGCGCCGAGCCGCTCGGCTCGATGGGTACCGACACGCCTGCGGCCGTGCTGTCGCAGCGTTCGCGCCTGCTCTACGACTACTTCGTCGAACTGTTCGCACAGGTCACCAACCCACCGCTGGACGCCATCCGCGAGGAGGTCGTCACGTCGATGGCGCGGGTGATGGGTCCCGAACACAACCTGCTGGAGCCGACGGCGGCGTCGTGCCGCCAGATCGTGTTGAAGTGGCCGGTGCTCGACAACGACGAGCTCAACAAGATCGTTCACATCAACGCCGACGGCGAGCAGCCGGGGCTCAAGACCAAGGTCCTGCGTGCGCTCTACGACGTCGAGCGGGGCGGCGAAGGACTGGCAGATGCCCTGGAGGACCTGAGGATCCGCGCCTGCGATGCCATCGCGAGGGGTTATCGGACGCTGGTCATCTCCGACCGCGACTCCGACCACACCAAGGCGCCGATCCCATCGCTGCTCGCCGTATCGGCGGTACATCACCACTTGGTCCGCACCAAGCAGCGCACGACGGTCGCGCTCGTGGTCGAGAGCGGTGACGCCCGCGAAGTCCACCACATCGCCATGCTGATCGGCTTCGGCGCCGCGGCGGTCAACCCGTACCTTGCCTTCGAGTCGATCGAAGACCTGATCCGCGAGGGCGAGCTGACGGGCATCGAGACATCGACCGCGGTGCGCAACTACCTCAAGGCGCTCGGCAAGGGTGTCATGAAGGTGATGAGCAAGATGGGGATCTCGACGGTCGCGTCGTACACCGGCGCCCAGGCCTTCGAGGCGATCGGGCTGAACCGCGACGTCGTCGACGAATACCTCACCGGTACACCGACTCAACTCGGCGGCGTCGGTCTTGACGTCCTCGCCGAGGAGGTCAAGCTCCGGCACCGGAGGGCCTACCCAGAGAATCCCACCGAACGCGTCCACCGGCGCCTCGAGGTCGGTGGCGAGTACGCCTTCCGGCGCGAAGGCGAGTTGCATCTGTTCACCCCGGAAGTCGTCTTCCTGCTTCAGCATTCGACCAGGACTGCCCGCTACGACGTCTTCCAGCAGTACTCCGACGAGGTCAACCGGCTCTCCCGTGACGGCGGCGCGCTGCGTGGCCTCTTCGAGTTCAAGACGGGGGTCCGCGAGCCCGTGCCGTTGGAGGAGGTCGAGTCCGTCGAGTCGATCCTGACGCGGTTCAACACCGGGGCCATGAGCTATGGATCGATCTCCGCTGAGGCGCACGAGACGATGGCCATCGCGATGAACGCCCTCGGTGGCCGGTCGAACTCGGGGGAGGGCGGGGAGGACGTCGACCGTCTGTACGACCCCCGCAGGCGCAGTGCCGTCAAGCAGGTCGCGTCCGGGCGCTTCGGCGTGACCAGCGACTACCTAGTCAACGCAACGGACATTCAGATCAAGATGGCTCAGGGCGCCAAACCCGGTGAGGGCGGCCAGCTTCCGGGCTACAAGGTCTACCCGAACATCGCCAAGACCCGGCACTCGACGCCGGGTGTCGGACTGATTTCGCCGCCGCCACACCACGACATCTACTCGATCGAGGATCTGGCGCAGCTGATCCACGACCTGAAGAACGCCAACTCGCAGGCCCGCATCCACGTCAAGCTGGTCAGCTCGGTGGGCGTCGGCACCGTCGCCGCCGGGGTGTCCAAGGCGCACGCCGACGTCGTGCTGATCTCCGGCTACGACGGCGGGACGGGTGCCGCGCCGCTGACGTCCCTCAAGCACGCCGGCGCGCCGTGGGAGATCGGACTGGCCGACACCCAGCAGACGCTGGTACTCAACGGTCTGCGCGACAGGATCACGGTGCAGTGCGACGGCGGCATGCGTACCGCTCGAGATGTCGTCGTGGCCATGCTGCTCGGGGCCGAGGAGTACGGCTTCGCGACGGCGCCGCTGGTGGTGGCGGGCTGCATCATGATGCGCGTATGTCACCTCGACACCTGCCCCGTCGGCGTGGCCACACAGAACCCGGAGTTGCGGGCCCGGTTCAACGGCAAGCCCGAGTTCGTCGAGACGTTCTTCAGGTTCATCGCCGACGACATCCGAAAATACCTGGCGGAGTTGGGGTTCCGCAGCATCGACGAGGCCGTCGGGCGGGTCGAGATGCTGGATACCGCACCGGGCGTTGCGCATTGGAAGAGCAAGGGGCTGGACCTGACGCCGATCTTCGCGGTGCCGAAGGACGCCCACGGCGCGAAGCTGACCCAGCGCCGCCGGCTACGCGACCAGGACCACGCCTTGGAGCAGGCCCTCGACCAGACGATCATTGCGCTGGCCGAGGGGGCGCTGGAGGATGCCCACCCCGTGCGGCTCGAACTTCCCGTGCGCAACGTCAACCGCACCGTCGGCACGCTGCTCGGGTCCGAGGTGACCCGTCGCTACGGCGCGCAGGGGCTTCCCGACGACACGATTCACGTCATCCTGACCGGGTCCGCGGGCCAGTCGGTCGGCGCGTTCCTACCGCCCGGCGTCACGATCGAACTCATCGGCGATGCGAACGACTACGTCGGCAAGGGACTCTCGGGTGGTCGCGTGATCGTGAAACCCGACGACGACGTGCTGTTCCTCCCCGAGGACAACGTCATCGCGGGTAACACCCTGCTGTTCGGGGCCACGTCGGGCGAGGTGTTCCTGCGCGGCCGGGTCGGCGAGCGGTTCTGTGCGCGCAATTCGGGGGCGCTGGCCGTCGTCGAGGGAGTCGGCGACCACGCCTGCGAGTACATGACCGGCGGCCGCGTGGTGGTGCTCGGACCGACCGGCCGCAACATGGCGGCGGGCATGTCCGGCGGCATCGCCTTCGTGCTCGGTCTCGATCCGGCGAAGGTCAATCCCGACATGGTCCAACTTCAGCGACTCGAAGCCGAGGACCTGACGTGGTTGCACGGCGTCGTCACGCAGCACGGCCGGTACACGGGCAGCACCGTGGCCCGCTCGCTGCTGTCCGACTGGCCAAGGCGCAGTGCCCAATTCACCAAGATCATGCCCACCGACTACGAGAAGGTCCTGCACGCCACCCGCATGGCCAAGGCCGAGGGGCGCGACGTCGACGCGGCGATCATGGAGGCAACACGTGGCTGACCCGACCGGGTTCCTGAAGGTAACCAAGATCGAGGCCGCCAAGCGGCCCGTCGACGAGCGTGTCGGCGACTGGCGCGAGGTCTACGAGCGCCAGGACCCGCACGAGCGCGCCGGCGAGGTCTCCCAGCAGGCCCGCCGCTGCATGGATTGCGGAATCCCGTTCTGCCACTCCGGGACTGCGGGCTGCCCGCTGGGCAACCTTATTCCGGAGTGGAACGACCTGGTCCGTCGCGGCCGCTGGGACGCGGCGAGCGACCGGCTTCACGCCACGAACAATTTCCCGGAGTTCACCGGCCGCTTGTGTCCGGCGCCGTGCGAGGCGGCGTGCGTGCTGTCGATCGCCGAGAGCGAGACCGGCGGCTCCGTCACGATCAAGCGCATCGAACAGTCGATCGTCGACGAGGCGTGGATGGACGGCACGATCGAGCCGCAACCCGCGGCGATCTCGACGGGCAAGGGTGTCGCGGTGGTGGGGTCTGGCCCCGCGGGTCTGGCTGCGGCGCAACAACTCACCCGCGCCGGTCACCACGTCACGGTCTACGAGCGCGACGACCGCATCGGTGGGCTGATGCGCTACGGCATTCCCGAGTACAAGCTGGAGAAGGCGACACTCAACCAGCGGCTGGCGCAGATGCGAGCCGAGGGAACGCGTTTCGTCACCGACTGCGAAGTCGGCGTCGACCTGTCGGTCGAGCAACTGCGCCGCCAGCACGACGCGGTGGTGCTCGCGGTCGGCGCGCTGCGCTCCCGCGACAACGACGTGGAGGGACGCCATCTCGAGGGCGTCCACCTCGCGATGGAGCACCTGGTGCCCGCCAACAAGGAGTGCGAGGGCGACGGCCCCTCGCCGATCTCGGCAGCCGGCAAGCACGTCGTCATCATCGGCGGCGGTGACACGGGCGCGGACTGTCTCGGCACCGCTCACCGGCAGGGTGCGGCGTCGGTCACACAACTCGACTACAACGCGGAGCCGCCCGAGTTGCGCGACGACTCGCGGTCACCGTGGCCGACCTGGCCACTCGTGCTCAGGACGTCGCCCGCGCACGCCGAGGGTGGGGCGCGCCGCTACGAGGTCGCCGTCCAGCGTTTCGTCGGCGACGACAGCGGACACGTCAAGTCGATGGTGATCGCCGAGGTCAAGGTCGAGCGCGACGAGGACGGTCGCCGCCACATCACGCCCGTCGGTGGGGAAATCGAAATCCCTTGCGAGCTGGCACTTCTCGCGATCGGCTTCGAGGGTGTCGAGCACATGCCGCTGCTCGACGGGCTCGGCCTCAAGCTCAACCGGCGGGGCGCCCTGCCGGTTGGTTCGGACTGGCAGTCCGACGCGCCGGGAGTCTTCGTCTGCGGTGACGCCCACCGCGGGGCGTCGCTCGTGGTGTGGGCCATCGCCGAGGGACGCAGTGCGGCGCACGCCGTCGACACCTACCTGATGGGCGAGTCGGACCTTCCGGCGCCGGTCAAGCCCGGTGCGCTGCCCCTGGCTGCCGTCTGAATCGTCATCTGAATCGATCACGACTATGCTGAGTCAACGTGACTAGACGCGGAAAGATCGTCTGTACGTTGGGCCCGGCCTCGTCCTCGGACGAACAGATCAAGGCTCTCGTCGAAGTAGGCATGGACGTCGCGCGGCTGAATTTCAGCCATGGCGATCATGCCGACCACGAGATCGCCTACAAGAGAGTGCGCGCGGCCTCCGACACCACCGGTCGCGCGGTCGGCATCCTCGCCGACCTGCAGGGACCCAAGATCCGGCTCGGTCGGTTCGCCGACGGGCCGACGTTCTGGGCGGCAGGTGAGACGGTGCGGATCACCGTCGAGGACGTCGAGGGCACCCACGACCGGGTGTCGACCACCTACAAGGAGCTGGCCAAGGACGCGGCGGTGGGGGACCGCCTGCTCGTCGACGACGGCAACATCGGCCTCACGGTCAGCGAGGTCGACGGCAATGACGTCGTCTGCATCGTCACCGAGGGCGGCAAGGTCAGCAACAACAAGGGCCTCTCGCTGCCTGGCATGAACGTGTCAGTGCCCGCGCTGTCCGAGAAGGACATCGACGACCTGAAGTTCGCGCTGCGACTCGGCGTCGACCTGGTCGCGCTGTCGTTCGTCCGATCGCCCGCCGACATCGAACTGGTCCACGAGGTGATGGACGAGGTCGGTCGCCGGGTGCCGGTGATCGCCAAGCTGGAGAAGCCCGAGGCCGTCGAGAATCTCGAGGCCATCGTGCTGGCGTTCGACGCCGTCATGGTCGCCCGGGGCGATCTGGGCGTGGAGCTCCCGCTCGAGGAAGTGCCGCTGGTACAGAAGCGCGCCATCCAGATGGCGAGGGAGAACGCCAAGCCCGTCATCGTCGCGACCCAGATGCTCGAGTCGATGATCGAGAACTCGCGACCCACCCGCGCCGAGGCCTCCGACGTCGCCAACGCCGTGCTGGACGGCGCCGACGCGGTGATGCTGTCGGGCGAGACGTCGGTTGGCAAGTACCCGCTGGAAGCGGTCAAGACGATGGCGCGCATCGTGGCAGCCGTCGAGGAGAACTCGACCGAGGCGCCGCCGCTGAAGCACGTCCCGCGCACCAAGCGGGGCGTCATCTCCTACGCGGCCCGCGACATCGGCGAACGACTCGACGCCAAGGCCCTCGTCGCGTTCACGCAGTCCGGCGACACGCTCAAACGGCTCGCCCGGCTGCACACGCCGCTGCCGCTGCTGGCGTTCACGCCGCTTCCCGAGGTGCGCAGCCAGCTGGCCCTGACCTGGGGCACGGAGACGTTCATCGTTCCGCACATCGACACCACCGACGGAATGATCCGCCAGGTGGACGAGTCGCTGCTGGCGCTCGGTCGGTACAAGCGCGGTGACCTGGTGGTCATCGTCGCCGGTGCGCCGCCCGGGACGGTCGGCTCGACCAACATGATCCACGTCCACCGGATCGGCGAGGACGACCACTGAGTTCCTCCGATCTCGAGGAGCTGCTGGAGGTACTGGAGCTTCGTCGTGTCGACGACGACACGTTCACCGGGTCGCATCCGAGCAGGAATCCGATCCGGACGTTCGGCGGTCAGATGATGGCTCAGGCCTTCGTCGCGGCCAGTCGCACGGTGAAGCACTCCCTTCCGCCCAGCACGTTGTCGGTGCACTTCATCGCCGGTGGCGACCCCGAACGAGACCTCGAGTTCCATGTCACCCGATTGCGGGACGAACGTCGCTTCGCCAATCGCCGCGTCGACGTCAGGCAGGGCGACGCACTGCTGGCCACCGCGCTGGTGTCACACCTGGCGGGAGGGCGCGGTCTCGAGCACGGGGTCGACGCGCCAGAGGTGCCCGATCCGCTCACGCTGCCGCGGATCGAGGACCTGCTGGTGGGTTACGAGCAGACCGTGCCGTTGTTCGTGGCGGCGCTCAAGCCCATCGAGTGGCGCTACACGAACGACCCCGCCTGGGTGATGCGCGACAAGGGGGAGCGGCTCGCGCACAATCGCGTGTGGCTCACGGCCAAGGGCGCCATGCCCGACGACCCGGTGATCCACGCCGCGGCTCTGGTCTACTCGTCCGACACCACCGTGCTCGACTCGATCATCACGACGCACGGCCTGTCGTGGGGTTTCGACCGCATCTTCGCGGTGACGATGAATCACTCGGTGTGGTTCCACCGTCCGGTGCACTTCGACGACTGGCTGCTGTATTCGACGGCGTCGCCCGTCGCCGCGGAGTCGCGGGGACTGGCCCAGGGCCACTTCTTCGACGGCGACGGCCAGATCGTCGCGACCGTCGTCCAGGAGGGGATCGTCAAGTACTTCCCGGGGACGTCGGCCGCAACGGTGTGACGCCGAACCTGTCCTCGATCTCCTTGAGCCATGTGTCGGTACAGCCCTGGACGGCCTTCTGGTCGTCGCCTGCCCGCACCGCGCAGTCCACGTAGTCCCCGCCGCCGGAGTCCCGCCAGGCGTACACCCAGATCACGGTGAACGCGAGCGACGCGACGATTCCCACCAGTCCGAGAGCCGCTCCGGCAGTGGCTATTCCGGCGTTGTTCGCCTCACCTCGAGCCGCGCGGCCCCGTCCGAGCAGACCAAGGACGACGGCGACCGCGCCGCACACCAGCCCGCCGACGACCGACCAGCAAAACACCAGGCCGACGAGGGCGACGACGAGTGCCGCAGTCCCCGTGCCGTTCCGCGCGTCGGTCATGTCTGCCGAGGGTAGAGCACGGCGCAGGACGCGTCGGGTGGCAGGTGGTGCGTCGCGACGACGACGGTACGGTCCGACCCGAAGAGTCCGTCGGGCGCCAACACCTCGCGCAGAAGCCGGTCGGCGTCGGCGACGTCGAGGTGCTCTGTGGGCTCGTCGAGCAGCACGATGGGACGGTCGCAGATGAGCGCGCGGGCCAGTAGCAGCCGTCGGCGCTGGCCTGCGGACAGTGCTGCGGCGCCTCCCACCAGGATCGTGCCGAGTCCGTCGGGAAGACCGGTCAGCCAGTCGTCGAGGGCGACGTCGTGCAGCGCGGCGAGCAACTCCGGGTCGGTGGCGTCACCGCGTGCAACCAGTAGATTGTCGCGCACCGTGGTGTCGAAGATGTGGGCGTCTTCGGCGAACAGCGCTGCGGTGAAGGGGTTTTCGTGGCGGGCGGCGATGGCCAGCAGCTCCGTCGTCTTGCCGCAGCCGCTGGGGCCCACGATCGCCAACCGGTCGCCGGCGTGGACGTCGGGTGGCACGACCGACGGTCGTTGGCGGGTCTCGGTGGGGGAGGCGGTCAGGTCGAGGAGACGGGCCGCGGCCAAGCGCGTCCTGGTCAGCTGGATGGCGGCGGCGGGCAGCGCGGCGGTGGCCTCGAACGCCGAAAGGGGTAGGAGAAGGAGGATCGCCAGCGTGGTCGGTGCGACGACCGGCGCCAGGGTGATGCCGACGATGACGGCGCCGAGCACGCTGATGCCCATCGCGGCCGTGGGGGCGGCGGCGCCGACCGCGGCCGGAATTGCGGCGCGATCGGCAGCGGCACCCCAATCCCGTTGCCTGTTATTCGCATCCGTGATCACGTCGTCGAGCCGTCCTGCCACCCTGAGCTCGGCGGCATGGTCGAGGGCCAGCATCGTGGCGATGTCGCGGGCCGAATGATGCTCGACGGCAACCGCTTCGGCGGCCGAGGCGGCTCGCGCGGCCAGCCATGGCGCACCCACTCCCGCCACCAGGAGACAGACCGCCAGCACCGACGCGGCGACCGGTGAGATCACCGCGACGGGGATCACCGCGGCAATCGACAGGATCGCCGCGACGGCGATGGGCAGGATGGCGCGCACCAGGACGTCGGAGAGTTCGTCGACGGAGGCACCGACCCGGGATGCGATGTCGCCCTGCGCCAACCGCATCACCACGTCGGCGGGTCCTCGTGCGAGCGCGGAGTAGAGGCGGGCCCGCGTCGACCCTGCCGCGCGCAGGGCGACGTCGTGCGAGGCCAGTCGTTCGCAGTAGCCGAAGATGCCACGGGAGATGCCGAGCGCACGGACCGCGACGACGGCGATGCTGAGGTCGAGGATCGGCGGCATCTCCCAAGCTCTGGCGATGAGCCACGCCGAGACCCCCGCGAGGGCGAGTGCGCTGCCGAGCGCGAGCACCCCGAAGAGCACGGCCACACCCAGCCGGGTCAGCCGCGGACGCAGTAGCGCGAGACCGGCGACGAGCGGGTCAGAGGCAAACATAGTGCTCACCCCCGACGCGGATCACCCGGTCGGCCGCGTCGCGGACGGCATCGCGGTGGCCGACGACGAGCACCGTGGTGCCGGCCCGTGCGAGCGCGCGGATCGACTGCAGCACGACAAGTTCGGCGTCGTGGTCCAGGTGCGCGGTCGGCTCGTCGAGTAGCAGAATCGGTCGTCCCGAGCCGAACACCCTGGACAGAGCCAATCTCTGCCGCTGCCCGAGGGAGAGCCCGGTGCCGTCGCGGCCGATCGGGGTCCGCAGGCCCTCCGGCAGCGTCGCGAGCACCTCGTCGAAACCTGCTCGACGGCAGGCGGTCTCGAGATCGTCGAGGGGACCGAACAGTTCGAGGTTCTCGCGAATGGTGCCGGGCACCAGGGCAGGTCGCTGCGGCAGCCAGGCGATCCGGCTCCACCACTGCCGTCGGTCGAGCATCGCGACGTCGTCGGCGCCGAACAGCACGCGGCCCGAGTCGGGCACGACGAGGCCGAGGACGGCATGCAGCGCCGTCGACTTGCCCGCACCGTTCGGTCCCGTGAGCACGGTGACGCTGCCAGGGTCGACGACGGCGGACAGGTCCCGCGGGGCTTCGCCGTCGCGGCCGCTCACGGTCACCCCGTCGAGACGGATCGTGGTGCCACTCGGCGTGACGGTGCCACTGAGCGGGCCATGGCCGTCGGCCAGCAGTGCGACCGCCTTCTCCCGCGCCGTCTTTCCGTCCTGCGCCGCGTGGAACTCGGCGCCGACGCGGCGCAGCGGCCAGAACACCTCGGGGGCCAGGAGCAGCGCCACCAGCCCCGCGGCCAGATCGACCTCGCCGTAGACCAGCCTGAGCCCGACACTGACCGCGACCAGTGCGACGCCGAGGGTGGCCAGCAGTTCGAGGACGAACGAGGACAGGAAGGTGATCCGGAGCGTTGCCATGGTCGAACGGCGCTGGGCGGCAGCAAGTTCGGCGATTCGATGTTCGGGCCCTTGCGCGCGGCCGAGTGCGCGCAGGGTGGGGATCCCCGACACCAGGTCGAGAAGCCGGGACTGCAGTGCCGTCACCGCCGTCAGCGAGGCGGCGGAACGCTCGGCGGTGACGAGCCCGATGAGCACCATGAAGAGTGGCACCAGCGGAAGGGTGATCATCACGATGACTGCGGCCTGCAGGTCGAAGCAGGCCATCGTCACCACGGCGGCCGGAGTCAGGATGGCAGCCTGGATCACGGCGGGCAGGTAGCGCGTGTAGTAGGGGCGCAGGGCGTCAAGGCCTCTGGTCAGAAGCACCGCGGCGGCATCGTGTCGGGCGGCGATTTCGTGCGGGGGCAGGGCGGTGACGGTCGTCAACAGCCTGCGATTGAGGTCGGCGATGGCCGCTGTCGCGCCGCGTTGGCTGAGTCGGGCCTGGGTCCATTGTGCGAGAACGCGAATGAGCCACAGCCCCAACAGCATCCACAGTGAGACCGACCAGTGTGACAACGTTCGTGAGCCTGGATCGTCGATGAGCCCGGCGAGCACGTGCGCCAGCAGCACCGAGCACGCGATGGCGGCGCCGCTGATGACCACGCCGCAGGACGCGGACGCAGCCAGGTGGCGCCGCATCACTTCGGAGACAGCCCGACCGGAGCGGGGATGCGGTCGGCGGAGATCCGTTGGCGGAACACCCAGTAGGTCCACGCTTGGTACGCGATCACCAGCGGGGTGAAGACGAGCGCGGCCCACGACATGATCTTCAGTGTGTACGGCGAGGACGACGCATTGTGGATCGTCAGACTCCACTCCGGATTCAGCGTCGAGGGCACCAGATTCGGATAGAGCGCGCCGAACAGCAGGATCACGACGGCGGCGACGACCGTTGCGGTGCAGCCGAATGCCCAGCCGTCGCCCCCGCGGCTCCACACCAGCATGACCGCCGTCACCTGGGCGACCACGGCGACGCCGAGCACCAACCAGGTCCAGTCCTTGCCGTGGGCCAGCTGGGTCCAGAGTCCGAACGCCGCGACGACGACCGTCACGGGCAGCGCAAGGCGCGCGGCGAAGCGGACGGCGTCGTCGCGGACGGCACCCTCGGTCTTGAGCGTGATGAAGACCGCGCCGTGGAAGGCGAACAGGCCCGCCGTGGCCAGGCCGCCGAGCAACAGGTAGCCGTTCAGGAGGTCGGCGAGGGAGAGCTCGATCTGCTTGCCGGCGTCGACCGGGAGCCCGTGCACCAGTCCCGCGAAGGTGACGCCCCACAGCACGGCGGGCACCCACGAGCCGACGGCGATGGCCACGTCGGCGTAGGAGCGCCACGTGGGGTCGTCGATCTTGCCCCGCCACTCGATGGCGCAGATCCGCACGATCATCGACACCAGGATGGCCAGCAGTGGCAGGTACAACCCGGAGAACACCGTGGCGTACATCTCGGGGAATGCGGCGAACATCGCACCGCCCGCGGTGATCAGCCAGACTTCGTTGCCGTCCCATACCGGCCCGATGGTGTTCAGCACCGCGCGCTTGTGCTGCTCGCGCTGATCCGCCGGGGCGCTGCGCCCGAAGGACTCCATCAGCATGCCTACGCCGAAGTCGAAACCCTCCAGAACCAGGAAGCCGAGGAAGAGCGCGCCCAGCGCGATGAACCAGAAGTCCTGCAGTCCCATGTCCATCTCCTCAGTACGCGAACGACAGCGGCGCGACGTCGGCGTCCCCGGGCGGTGTCGGCGGCGCGGGTTCGGCGTCGTGCTCCAGCGGGCCCTCGACGACGTAGCGTCGGATCAGCCAGAACCAGATGCATGCGAGCGCCGCGTAGAGAGCAGTGAAGACGATCAGCGAGGTCAGCACCACGACTGCGGAGTGATGGGACACGCCGTCGGCGACGTTGAGACGGATCATCTGGTCGCCCGTGGGATTCGGCGCCACCACCCAGGGCTGCCTGCCCATCTCGGTGAACACCCACCCCGCACTGTTGGCGAGGAAGGGCGTGGGAAGGGTCAGTAGCGCGAACCGGCTGAACCAGCGCTGGTCGGGGAGGCGACCGCGGCGGGTCAGCCACAGGGCCACCAGCGCGAAGAGGACCGGTACGGCGAGCAGGCCGATCATGGCGCGGAACGACCAGTACGTGACGAAGAGGTTGGGCCGGTAGTCCCCGGGCCCGTACTTGGCCTCGTACTGCGCCTGCAGATTCTTGACGCCCTGCAGGGTCACGCCGTCGAACGTGCCCTCGGCGAGGAACGGAAGGACGTAGGGCACCTCGATGAGGTGGCTGACGGCGTCGCAGTTGTTGTGGGTGCCGACGGTCAGGACGGAGAAGTCGGGATCGGTCTCGGTGTGGCACAACGATTCCGCCGACGCCATCTTCATCGGCTGTTGCTGGAACATCAATTTGCCCTGTACGTCACCGGTCAGGAACAGCCCGCCCGCGGAGACGAGGACCACCAGGCAGCCCAGCACGGTGGCGGGCCGGTACATCGTGCGCGCGTCATCGGTGTCGCGGGCGCGCACCAGCCACCACGCGCAGACGCCGGCCACGAAGGTGCCCGCGGTCAGGAACGCGCCGAAGACCGCATGTGAGAATGCTGCTGCCGCAGTGTTGTTGGTGAAGAGCGCGACGATGCTCTCCAGTTCGGCACGACCGGTCTCGGGGTTGTAGCGGGCTCCGACGGGGTGCTGCATCCATGAATTCGCGGCGATGATGAAGAAGGCCGATGCGTTGACCGCGAGCGCCACGATCCAGATGCACGCGAGGTGGACGAGTCGCGGCAGCCGGGTCCAACCGAAGATCCACAACCCGATGAACGTCGACTCGAAGAAGAACGCGACGAGACCCTCCATCGCCAGCGGGGCGCCGAACACGTCACCGACGAAGCGGGAGTACTCACTCCAGTTCATGCCGAACTGGAACTCCTGCACGATGCCGGTCGCCACCCCGAGCGCGAAGTTGATGAGGAACAGCTTGCCGAAGAACTTCGTCAGGCGGTACCACGCGTCGTTACCGGTGACGACCCACGCCG
>JAESGJ010000262.1_pt1 | contig 49711 bp, 44 predicted proteins | sample 9266241 | NCBI WGS metagenome assembly JAESGJ01 (sample SAMN14514841, study PRJNA621669) | algae metagenome | isolation source: Brasilonema octagenarum HA4186-MV1 and co-occurring heterotrophs from wet... | place: USA: Manoa Valley, Hawaii | collected 2009-07-20
ATCGGCCTCGAGCTGTCGGGCAACCCGTTCGTGATGTATCCGAGCTATCGGGAGATCGCCGGCCTCCCCCTGGCCGAGCGGGTCGCAGAGATGCGTAAACCCGAAGTACGCCAACGGATTCTGGCAGACAAGCCGGCAGGCGACGGTCATCCGCTGATGTTCGCGGCGCAGGCGTTCGAGTGGATGTTCCCACTGAGCGATCCGCCGAACTACGAGCCGCCGCGTTCGGAGAGCATCGCCAGCCGCGCCAAGGCCAACGGCGTCAGTCCGCTCGAGGAGGCCTACGACCGACTGCTCGACGACGACGGACACGCCATGCTGCTCATCACGCTGGCCAACTTCCGCGACGGCTCGCTGGACACCGTAGCCGAACTGATCCGCCGTGACGACGTGGTGCTCGGCCTCGGCGATGGCGGAGCGCACTACGGAATGATCTGCGACGCAAGCTTTCCCACCTACATGCTGGCGCATTGGGCAAGGGATCGGGCGACGGGCCGGCTGTCGGTGGCCGAGGCCGTCCGCGAGCTCACCTCGACCCCGGCGCGCGTCGCGGGGCTGGCCGACCGGGGCCGCATCGCCGTCGGCTTCAAGGCCGACCTCAACGTGATCGACCACGCCGCGCTGCGGCTGCACCGACCCGTCGTCGTGCACGACCTACCGGCGGGCGGTCGCCGCCTCGACCAGTCCGCGGACGGCTACGTCGCGACGGTGGTCACCGGCGAGGTGATCGCCGAACGGGGGGTTCCGACGTCGGCCCGGCCAGGCAAGCTGGTCCGGGGGCGTCAGCCCTCGCCCGCCTGACCCTCGCGGTGCCACGGCGGCGGCTTGATGCCGGCGCCGTACATCGGCAGCGAGAGGCCCGCGCCGTGGCGCGCCAGCTGGTCCCACGGCCGGTTGAGGCCGAACGTGCCGTTGGCCCGCACCCGGGTGACGGTGTCCAGGTCGAGGCAGTCGATGAGCACCTCCTCGCCGGCACCCGCCTGCTGGCGCACCGTGCCCTCGGGATCGACGATGCAGCTCGCGCCGACACCTGCGGGGTCGGCGGCGTTGACGTTGACGACGAACACCTGGTTGGTCCAGGCGTTGGCGCGGCCGCAGACCACCTCCATCTCGCGGTCGCGGGTGGTCGTCAGCGTGGGCTGGATGATCACCTCGGCGCCGAGCCAGGCCAATTGGCGTGCCGTCTCGGGGAAGGAGCCGTCGTAGCAGATCGCCAGACCCACCCTGCCGACGTCGGGGATGTCGAAGACGACGAACTCGTCGCCCGGCGTGGTCTGCTCGTAGGGCTGCCACGGGAACACCTTGCGGTAGGTCGCCGCGATCTCGCCGTGCGGGGAGACGGCGACGGCCGTGTTGTAGACCTGACCGTCGTCGCCCCGTTCGTAGAGCGAGCCGGGAACCAGCCACAGCCCGGTTTCCTTGGCCAACTGCCGGATTCGGTCGGTCGTCGGGCCGGGAATCGGCTCCGCGACCCGGTGCATCCAGTCGCCGCGCGCCTGCAGCAGCGGCGCCTCGGCGGCCAGCATCAACTCGGGCACCACGACCATTTCGACATGGGGGAAGGTGCGCCGTACGGCGTGGACCCGGTCCTGGAAGCGGTCCCAACTCGCGCCGACGTCGAACGCGACCGGGGTGGTCTGGATGGCGGCGATGGTGAGCGTGCGCATGTTCAGTCCTCTGTGACGGTGGTCGTGCTGACGGGGGCAGTGACGGCTTGGCGTGCACCGGCGACACCTCGGCCGGCTCGGAAGAAATCGGGAAGACGATGGCGGACCACCAGCATCGCCCCCGTACCGACGACGATCGCGCCCACCCCCAGCAGGAACACTCCGCCGATGCCGTGGAAGGACGTGGCGCCGTAGTCGGGCGCCAGCATGTCCAGTGCGCTGCGCACGAACGCCGCCAGCATGATCACCCCGCCGACCGCGGGCAGGATGCCCTTGAGGAGGAGATTGCGCACCGACGTCGTGAGCTGGCGGCGGAAGTACCAGACGCACGCCAGCCCCGTGATGCCGTAGTAGAAGGCGATCAGCAGGCCGACTGACAGGATGGCGTCACCGAGGAAGTGGCTCGACACCACCGCGAGGACGGCCAGGAGCACCGCCGCCGCGGTGCCGAAGAACACCGTGCCGAATGCGGGCGTCCGGAACGTGGGGTGAATCCTGCCGAAAGCCGCGGGAAGTGCGCGGTGGGTGCTCATCGACAGCGTAGTGCGCGGGCTGCTGATCACACACGTGAGAAGGGCCGAGATCGCCGACACGCAAATCGCGAACTGGACCACCTTGGCCAGAGTGGCGCCGAGCACGGGCGGGCCCAGCGTGGCGAGGACGTCGGTGGCGTTGTCGGCGTTACCGAGGCCGAGGCCCGCGGTCCCGGTGCCGGCGAAACTGATGGCGGCGAAGGCGGTGAACAGGTAGGTGCCCAGCAGCAGCACCGTGGAGATGACCGCGGCCCGGCCGGGGGTCCGGTCGCTGTCCCTGGTCTCCTCGTTGACGGTGATCAGGGCATCCCAACCCCAGTAGATGAACAGGCAGAGCAGGACGGCCTCGGCGAACGGGCCGAAACCGTCGAACGCCAGCGGGTTCAGCCACGACAGGCTCGGCGTCTCGGCACCCCCGCGCATCACGGCGACGGCACCGAAGCCGAACAGCGCGACGAGTTGCAGACCCAGCAGCACGTACTGGACCTCGGCAGCGATCTGGAGGCCTCGGTAGGCGATCGCGGTGACGAGGACGAGGATCAGCACTCCCGTCGCGACCACCACGATGTCGTTGCCCGCCAACGATTCCAGGCCGAGGAACGTCAGAAGATAACTCGCGCCGACGCGGGCGAGTGCCGTCATCGCGATGACGGTGGCGATCTGGACCACCCAGCCACCGGAGAGCCAGCCGAGATGGGGCCCGAACGCCCTCGTCGTCCAGACGAACGTGGTTCCACAATCGGGCATCTCGCGGTTCAGCTCACGGAAGGCGAAGGCCGTCAAAAGAATTGGGACGAATCCGACCAGTAGCGCCGCGGGCGCCAGGTGCCCGACGACCATGACCACGAATCCGAGCGTGACGGCGATGCTGTAGGCGGGCGCCACGGACGCCAGACCGAGCGCGACCACCGCCAGGAGGCCGACCGAGTCGGTACGCAGCCCCTTGCCCTCCGTCTCCCGTTCCGCCGTTACCGGGCCATCAGCACCGGGCTGGGGTTGGGACATCGCGACTCCTTGGCTCGATGGATTTGTTAAAACAGTATTTAACAAAACTTCGATCTAGCCGTCAATAGCTGGCTTGATACGATCTGAATCTCGTTGTAATTACTTGATACCGAAAGGCCCGCGAGTGGCGCGCAAGAAGGACCAGGAAGCGCGGCGAGCCGTCCTCGCCGAGGCCGTTCGACGCGCCGTGCTGACGCGCGGTCTCGAGGGCGTGCGGCTTCGGGACATCGCGGAGCAGGCGGGCGTCACACCGGCGGCGGTCCTGTACTACGGGGACGTCGACGCCCTGACCTACGACACGTATCAGCAGGCGATCGAGAGGTTCAGCAGCGATCGCGAGCGCGTCGCGGAGACATTCACCGACGCCCGTGACCGGCTACGCGCCAGCATCGACCACGGCGTCGCGAGTGGACCCGACGACGAACTCGTCCGTCTGCTCTTCGAGTTCTGGCCACGATCGCTCCGCGATCCGAAGGCAGCGGTGCTCGACTCGTCGCTCACCGAACGCCAGATCGCCGTCTACAGCGCGATCTTCGTCCTCGGCCAGACGCAGGGTCACTTCGCCCTCACCGACGCTCCGCGCATGCTCGCGGGCAACATCGTCGCCATGGAGGACGGCTATCAGATGGAGGTGCTGTCCGGCCGCCGCACCCGCGATGACGTCAAGGGCTGCCTGTACGCGTATGCCAGGGCGGTCACGGGCTGCGACGTCGACGCGCCGAGCTGACCCACACCGAGCGTCCCGGTCGGACGGCGGTCAGGCGGCCGCACCCGGCGCGTGGCTCGCTCCCTCCGACCCCGGCTCGGCCTTGGCGGGTTCGGATGCACTCTCGGCAGTCGACGGTCGGATCGTTCGATCGGTGGTCGTCGTCTCCCCGCCCGGCCTCGACGGGGCGCCCTTCGAATCCTTCACCCCCCTGGTGCCTTTCGCGTCCCTGGCGTCCGTCGAATCCGTGGACTCCTTGGTGCCCTTGGTGTCCTGGGTGTCCTTGGCGTCCTTGGTGTCATTGGCATCCTTGGCGTCCTTGGCGTCCTTCGCCACTGGCGCGTCGGCAGGCGTATCAGCCGTGCCGGCCGATTCCGGGGGCTTCGAAGACGTTGTGGGCACCGTCTTTTCGGCCGCTGCGGCAGGCACGACCGTGACAGCCGCCAGCGAGGTCGACGGCACCGCGTCGGGCGCAGTGGCGCCCTTACCCGCATCGACGGCGTAGATCGGTTGCGACTGGGACGCCGTCGGCACGGGGAGCGCCGACGGCGTGACGGGCGCGGGCATCAGCGACAGAAGGCCGTTCACGGCAGTGGTGATGACGTCGCGGACCTGATTCGCCAGACCCACCGCGGCAGGCGAGGCGTAGCCGACCGGCGCAGGCAGCCAGGTGAGCGGGTCGACGGCGTTGTCGAGCAGCTGTCCCAGCAGCCCGACGTTGGCGTCCGGCGACAGCAGGCCGTGGACGAGATTGCTGATCAATCCGGGGATCTGGCTCGGATCCGCGACTGCCGACTCGAGGGTCGCCTCGAGATTGACGGGCACGTTGCCGAGGTAGTTCACCGTGTTCCAGGCCATGTAGAGCGGCGCGCGCACGGCGAGTTGGCCTGCGACGACGGCCCCGCCGAGGACCGTGTCGTTCATGACCGCCTGCACCGCATGGTATCCGGGCGTCGGATCGGGGAGTTGGCCGAGCACGCTGTTGAACACGTCGGCGAACGCGAACCGCGCCTGGTTGATCAGGCCGATGTCGGTGGCGCTCGGTCCGAGCGGATAGGGGAAGAGACTGGCGACGAGCGCCGCGGTCTGCTCGGTTTCCCAGGGATAGGCCGTAATCGGCGGTCCGAAGGCGGGATTGACGAAGCGCTGGACGAGGTAGCTCAGCACGTTGGGGGCCAGCATCGGATTCTGGCGCGCCGCCATGATGGCGAGCGTGGCTTCGAACGGCACCGAGATGGTCGCGTCGACGTGGATGCCGACCAGGCTCGACAGCACCTCGACGCCCTTGCCCAGCGAGCCCAACGCGTCGGTGACGGCCGAGGCGTCGGCGATGTCGAGGTGCACGGTCGGATGAACCGGCATCGTCACCACCGACGCGGCCGAGACCACTCCGGCGGCCACCAGCGCGGCCGCGATTCTGGCCTGCGGTTGTCGGTGAACGTTCATCGGGCCCTCCCAGCGATGGCATGTGGCGCGTGCCACCACCGGAGTATGTCAACAATCGGTGACTTATGTCAACGGTTGGAGACATACCGGGTCCCGCGGCTCACATACACGCGAAAAAGCCCGGCCCCCAAGGGGACCGGGCCTTCTCGTGTGAAGCTGGCCTTGCCGAAGGACTTAGAAGTCCATGCCGCCCATGCCACCGGTCGGGTCGCCCGCAGGAGCGGACGCCTTCTCCGGCTTGTCGGCGACGACGGCCTCGGTGGTGAGGAACAGCGCCGCGATGGACGCCGCGTTCTGCAGCGCCGAGCGCGTGACCTTGACCGGGTCGGCGACGCCGGCCTTGAGCAGGTCCTCGTACTCACCGGTCGCGGCGTTCAGGCCGTGACCCGCAGGAAGGTTGGTGACCTTCTCCGCGACGACACCCGGCTCCAGGCCGCCGTTGAAGGCGATCTGCTTGAGCGGGGCCGACAGCGCGACGCGCACGATGTTCGCGCCGGTCGCCTCGTCACCGGTGAGCGAGAGCTCGTCCAGCGACGGCGACGCCTGGAGGAGCGCCACGCCGCCACCGGCGACGATGCCCTCTTCGACGGCTGCCTTGGCGTTGCGGACGGCGTCCTCGATGCGGTGCTTGCGCTCCTTGAGCTCCACCTCGGTGGCAGCTCCGGCCTTGATCACCGCAACACCGCCGGCCAGCTTGGCCAGGCGCTCCTGCAGCTTCTCGCGGTCGTAGTCGGAGTCGCTGTTCTCGATCTCGGCGCGGATCTGCGCGACACGACCGGCGATCGCGTCGGCATCGCCCGAGCCACCGACGAGGGTGGTCTCGTCCTTGGTGATGACGACCTTGTCGGCCTTGCCGAGCAGCGAGACGTCGGCGGTCTCCAGGGACAGTCCGACCTCTTCGCTGATGACCTGGCCACCGGTGAGGATCGCCATGTCCTGCAGCATCGCCTTGCGGCGGTCACCGAAGCCGGGCGCCTTGACGGCGACGGACTTGAAGGTGCCGCGGATCTTGTTGACCACCAGGGTCGACAGGGCCTCGCCCTCGACGTCCTCGGCGATGATCAGCAGCGGCTTGCCGGACTGGATGACCTTCTCCAGCAGGGGCAGCAGGTCCTTCACGGTCGACACCTTCGAGCTGACCAGGAGGATGTAGGGCTCCTCGAGGACGGCTTCCTGACGCTCGGCGTCGGTCACGAAGTAACCCGAGATGTAGCCCTTGTCGAAGCGCATGCCCTCGGTGAGCTCGAGCTGCAGGCCGAAGGTGTTGGACTCCTCGACGGTGATGACACCCTCGTTGCCGACCTTGTCCATGGCCTCGGCGATCAGGTCACCGATGGACTGGTCGCCGGCGGAGATGCCTGCGGTGGCAGCGATCTGCTCCTTGGTCTCGATCGCCTTGGCCGAAGCCAGCAGGGTCTCGGTGACCTTCTCGACGGCCTTCTCGATGCCGCGCTTCAGACCGAGCGGGTTGGCGCCGGCGGCGACGTTGCGCAGACCCTCGCGCACGAGCGCCTGGGCCAAGACCGTTGCCGTCGTCGTTCCATCTCCAGCGACGTCGTCGGTCTTCTTGGCGACTTCCTTGACCAGCTCTGCGCCGATCTTCTCGTAGGGATCCTCGAGCTCGATCTCCTTGGCGATGGACACACCATCGTTCGTGATCGTGGGGGCGCCCCACTTCTTCTCGAGGACGACGTTGCGGCCCTTGGGGCCGAGCGTCACCTTTACTGCGTCGGCGAGGGCGTTGAGGCCCCGCTCGAGGCCGCGGCGGGCCTCTTCGTCATACGCAATTGTCTTAGCCATTGCGAAGTGTTCCTCCGGATTGGGGATGGCACGTTTCTGGTCGGGTTCAGTGCCCGCGACGGACGACTCGGGTGTGCTCCGCAGGTGCGCGGCCCTCTGTCTCACCGGTCCCGACCTAGCACTCACCGATCGCGAGTGCCAACGTCATTCTTAGCACTCGACCATGGCGAGTGCAAGAAGTCACACCGGGGCCGCGACCACCCGCAGCCTGCGCATCCAGTCGATTTCGCCGAGCGCTAACGCGGTCGCAGACCGTCCAGCACCATGTCGACGGCCCGTCCCGCCACCGCGGGGTTGTACCCCTGAATGGCCTGTGCGCCCACGATGAGCGCCTTGGCCTCCGGGACGGTCACGTCCACGCGCGCCGTGCCCGCGCGCTGCGCGGCCGCCAGCAGGTCGCCGAGGAGACCGAGGAACTGCGCCTCGGCCTCGGGGGCCACCACGTCGATGTCGACGCCGTAGCCGGCCATGGCCTGGGCGAGGCTCATGTCGGACGCGCTGTTGATCACCATCTCCTTCACGAAGGAGTACAGCGCCTCGCCGGGTTCGACCGACACCAACAGGGCGCGACCCGTCGACACCATCTGCTCGAGCCGGTCCTTGATGACGGCTCCGAACAGGGCCTCCTTGGTGGGGAAGTGCCGGTACACCGTGCCCGCGCCGACGCCGGCCCGGCGGGCGATCTCGTCGATCGGCACCGAGAGTCCCTCGGCCGCCATGACCTCGTAGGCAACCTCCAGGACGCGCGCGCGATTGCGCACCGCGTCGGCCCGCAGCGGCCGCTCGGATTGAGCCACGTCACACCTCCTGGACAAAACGGGGCGATCGTTCCGTATAGTCGACATCAAACGGAGCGTTCGCCCCGTTTGTGATTCTAACGAGGAGCCGACATGAGCACGTGGACCACCGCCGACATTCCCGATCAGACCGGCCGCATCGCCGTCGTCACGGGTGCGAACACCGGACTCGGCTACGAGACGGCCGCCGCCCTTGCCGAACGCGGCGCGCACGTCGTGCTCGCCGTGCGCAATCTCGACAAGGGCAAGGCCGCCGCCGACCTGATCGCCCGACGCTCCCCCGGCGCCGACGTCACCTTGCAGGAGCTGGACCTGACGTCGCTGGAGTCGGTCCGGGGCGCCGCCACCGAGCTGAAGGCCAAGTACGACCACGTCGACCTGCTGATCAACAACGCGGGCGTGATGTGGACGCCGAAGTCGACCACCGCGGACGGCTTCGAGCTGCAGTTCGGCACCAACCACCTCGGTCACTTCGCCCTCACCGGGCTGCTGCTCGACCGGCTGCTCCCCGCCGAGGGCTCGCGGATCGTGACCGTCAGCAGCATCGGGCACCGCATCCTCGCCGACATCCACTTCGACGACCTGCAGTGGGAGCACAGCTACCACCGCGTGGGCGCCTACGGTCAGGCCAAGCTCGCCAACCTGCTGTTCACCTACGAACTGCAGCGACGCCTGGCGGGCCGCGGCGCGACGATCGCCGCGGCCGCCCACCCCGGCGGCTCCAACACCGAACTGGGCCGCAACCTGCCGGCACCCCTGCGCCCCGCCACCGACGTCCTCTTCCGGTTGGTGTCCCAGTCCGCCGAGATGGGCGCGCTGCCGACGCTGCGCGCGGCCACCGACCCCACCGTCCTCGGCGGGCAGTACTACGGACCCGCCGGCTTCGGCGAGATGCGCGGCTACCCCAAGGTGGTGTCGTCGAGCCGCAAGTCCCACGATGTGGATCTGCAGCGCAGGCTGTGGTCGGTGTCCGAGGAACTGACCGGGGTCACGTATCCGGTCTGATGCGGCACACTTGCGGACGTGTCACTGGTCGTGCCGCCATACCCGCCCGCCCGCTACACCAAGGCAGAGCCGGAGGTCTCCGCGTCGCTGCGGCGCGGTGACCAGCCGCCGGACTACGACTCGTTCGGCCTGATCCAGTACCACTATCTGGCCAACCAGCAGAAGACCGACGGCGACTACGGCCTCTACCGCGTCGACCTCGCCCCGAGGGCGGGCGGGCCGGGGCCGCACTTCCACCGGGCCATGTCGGAGGCGTTCTTCGTGCTGTCGGGCTCGATGACGCTGTACGACGGGACCGCGTGGGTCGACGGGAAGCAGAACGACTTCCTCTACGTGCCGCCCGGTGGCATCCACGGCTTCCGCAACGATGCCGACGAACCGGCGTCAGTGCTGATGCTGTTCGCGCCAGGTGCGCCCCGCGAGCACTACTTCGAGGGGCTGGCGCAGGTGGGCGAGCTGTCCGACGACGAACGCCGGGACTGGTTCTTCGCCAACGACAATCACTTCGTGGAGTAACCGGGCAGTCGGGCCGCGAGATACGGCGCGGTCCGACTTCCGGTGGCCCGCGCGACCGTCTCCGGCACGCCTGCCGCGACCACGCGCCCACCCGCGTCGCCCGCGCCCGGCCCGAGGTCGATGACCCAGTCCACGCCGGCCACCACCCGCATGTCGTGCTCGGCGACGACGACCGTGTTGCCCGCGTCGACCAGCCGGTGCAGCTGACGGTCCAGCAGATCGACGTCCGAGGGATGCAGTCCGGTCGTTGGCTCGTCGAGCACGTAGAGGGTGTGGCCGCGCCTGGGCCGTTGCAGTTCGGACGCCAGCTTGATGCGCTGCGCCTCGCCACCCGAGAGTTCGGTCGCGGGCTGCCCGAGCCGCAGGTAGCCCAGCCCGACCTCGGTGAGCGTGGCCAGGCTTCGCGCGACGGCCGCGAGGTCGGCGAAGAACTCGGCGGCCTCGTCCACCGTCATCGCCAGCACGTCGGCGATCGTCTTGTCGCGGTAGCGCACCTGCAGGGTGTCGTGGTTGTAGCGGGCGCCGTGACACGTCGGGCACACCCCGTAGGTGCCCGGCAGGAACAGGAGTTCGACGGCGACGAAGCCCTCGCCCTGGCACGTCGGGCAGCGACCCTCGGCCACGTTGAACGAGAATCGGCCCGCGGTCCAGCCCCGCTTCTTCGCCACGGGCGTGGCCGCGAATGCCTTGCGCACCGCGTCGAAGAGACCCGTGTAGGTGGCCAGGGTCGAACGCGGGGTGCGGCCGATCGGCTTCTGGTCGACGGCGACCAGCCTGCCGACCGCCTCCACGCCGTCGGCCGTCACGCCGACGCTGGCATCGTGGTCGATGTCGGCGATCTCGGCATCCGAATCCTCGGTCTCGGGGTCGGGGTCGGAGACGTCCCCACCGAGGTGACGCCTGACGACGTCGCCGAGCACCTTGTAGACCAACGTCGACTTGCCGGACCCCGAGACCCCGGTGACCGCGGTGTAGGCGCCGAGCGGGAGCTCGACGTCGAGTCCCCTTAGATTGTGAAAGTCGATGCCGCGCAACGACAACCAACCAGACGGGGCGCGCGGGGTGCGCACCTTCGGCTCCCCCTCGTCGAACAGGTAGTCGCGGGTGACCGACGCCTCCACGCCGGCGAGGCCCGCCACGGGACCGCTGTAGAGCACCTCGCCGCCGAGCTCGCCCGCGCCAGGGCCCACGTCGACGATCCAGTCGGCGCGTCGCACGACGTCCATGTCGTGCTCGACGACGAACAGCGAATTGCCGGCCCGGCGCAGCCGGTCCAGCACGTCGAGAAGCGGCTCGGCATCGGCGGGGTGCAGTCCCGCCGACGGCTCGTCGAGCACGTAGAGGACCCCGAACAGGCCCGCCCGCAGCTGGGTGGCCAGCCGCAGCCGTTGCAACTCGCCCGGCGACACGGTCGGGGTGCGGCGGTTGAGCGCCAGGTAGCCGAGGCCGAGGTCGATCAGCACCTGGATGCGGGCCACCAGGTCCGCGGCGATCATCGTGGCCACCTCGGTGTGCTCACCGGATCCCGTGCCCTCGAACGCCGCCTCGAACTCCGTGCGCGTCGCGGCGGGACGCAGCACGTCGGCGAGCTCGGCCAGCGGCAGGGCCACCAGAGCGGCGATGTTGGCGCCCGCGAACGTCACGGCCAACGCCTCGGGCCGCAGCCCGGAGCCCTCGCACACGGGGCAGTCGACGCTGTCGACGAACTTCAGCACGCGGCGGCGCATCATCGCGCTCTGCGAGTTGGCCAGGGTGTGGCGGACGTGGCGCTCGGCGCTGGAGAACGTGCCGTTGTAGGTGTAGTCGGCGGTGACGGCCGCGCGGTGTGGATGGATCTCGACGGTTGGCTGGTCGTCGGTGAAGAGGATCCAATCGCGGGCCTTGCGCGGCAGCTTCCGCCACGGCCTGTCGATGTCGTAGCCCAGGGTGATGAGGATGTCGCGCAGGTTCTGCCCCTGCCACGCGCCCGGCCACGCCGCGACCGCGCCCTCGCGGATGGTCAGCGACGGGTCGGGCACCAGCGTGTCCTCGGTGACGCGGTGGATCCGGCCGAGCCCGTGGCACTCGGGACATGCGCCGACGGCCGTGTTCGGGGAGAACGCGTCGGAGTCGAGCCGTTCGGTGAAGCCCTCGGGGAAGGTGCCCGCCCGGGAGAACAGCATCCGCAGCAGATTGGACAGCGTGGTGACCGTGCCGACCGACGACCGCGACGACGTCGCACCGCGGCGCTGCTGCAGCGCGACGGCCGGAGGCAGCCCGGAGATGTCGTCGACCTTCGGCGCCCCGGCGGGCAGCAGCAGCCTCCGCGCGTACGGCGCGACCGACTCGAAGTAGCGTCGCTGCGCCTCCGCGTAGATCGTCCCGAACGCCAGCGACGACTTGCCCGATCCCGAGATGCCCGTGAACGCCACGATCGCGTCGCGAGGCGCCGAGACGTCGACGGCCCGCAGGTTGTGTACGCGGGAGCCGAGGACGCGGACGAACGGGTCGACGTCGTCGGTGTCCTGACGTGACATCCCGCCATTGTGCTCGGTCGCACCGATTTGCTCGAATCCCGGCGTCAGCGGGCGCCGACCGGCGCACCCGGACGGGCCGTCGGGAGCATCGCCCGGCGTGTCGCGCACCGACACGTTTGCCTGCGCCCGTGACACGCCCGGCGGAAATGCGATCACGGAACCCCTTGCCCTAGACTGCCCTTCGACCAGATAGGAGTCTCCGGGTGCCGGGTTACGCTGCGCCCAGCACCCAGGCGTTGCGGGGCTGGCAACGTCGGGCCATGGTCAAGTATCTGGCCGCCCGACCTCGCGACTTCCTCGCGGTCGCGACCCCTGGCGCAGGCAAGACGACCTTTGCGCTGCGCATCGCGGGCGAGCTCTTGGCCGACGGCACCGTCGAGCGCGTCACCATCGTGGTGCCCACCGAGCACCTCAAGATCCAGTGGGCGAAGTCCGCCGCCACGCAGGGCATCGCGTTGGATCCCAAGTTCAGCAACTCGTCGGCGCAGAACTCCGACGAGTACCACGGCGTGGTGGTGACTTACGCCCAGGTCGCCAGTCATCCTGGCCGCCACCGCGTGCGCACCGAGAACCGCAAGACGCTCGTCATCTTCGACGAGATCCATCACGGCGGTGACGCCAAGAGCTGGGGTGACGCGGTCCGCGAGGCGTTCGACGACGCGACGCGCCGACTGGCCCTGACCGGCACGCCGTTCCGCAGCGACGACAGCGCGATCCCGTTCGTCACCTACGAGCGTGGGCCCGACGGGCTGCAGCGCTCCCAGGCCGACCACACCTACGGCTACGCCGATGCCCTTGCCGACGGTGTGGTGCGGCCGGTCGTCTTCCTGGCGTACTCGGGCGAGTCGCGCTGGCGCGACAGCGCGGGCGAGGAGCACGCCGCCCGCCTCGGCGAGCCGCTCAACGCCGAGCAGACCGCCCGCGCCTGGCGCACCGCGCTGAACCCTGCGGGCGACTGGATGCCCGCCGTGATCGCCGCTGCCGACAAGCGCCTGCAGCAGAAGCGCCAACACGTACCGGACGCGGGCGGCATGATCATCGCCTCCGACCAGACGGCGGCCAGGGCGTATGCGGGACTGTTGACCACGATCACCGGCGAGACCCCGACGGTGGTGCTGTCGGACGATCCGGGTTCGTCGGACCGCATCACGCAGTTCTCCGAGGGCACCAGCCGCTGGCTGGTGGCGGTACGCATGGTGTCCGAGGGCGTCGACGTCCCACGCCTGGCCGTCGGCGTGTACGCCACCAGCGCGTCCACGCCGCTGTTCTTCGCCCAGGCGATCGGCCGCTACGTACGTTCGCGGCGGCCGGGCGAGACCGCCAGCATCTTCCTGCCGTCGGTGCCCAACCTGCTCCAACTGGCCAGCGAGATGGAGGCGCAGCGCAACCACGTGCTGGGCAAGCCGCACCGCGAGTCGCAGGGTGACGAGTGGGACGACGCCGCGCTCGAGGATGCCGCCAAGGAGAAGTCCGAACGCGACGAGATGGACAACGGCTTCGAGATGCTCGGCGCCGACGCGGAACTGGACCAGGTGATCTTCGACGGTTCGTCGTTCGGCACCGCCACCCCAGCAGGCAGCGACGAGGAGGCCGACTATCTCGGCATCCCCGGCCTGCTGGACTCCACGCAGATGCGAGATCTGTTGCGGCGCAGGCAGGATGAGCAACTCGAGAAGCGCACCGCCGCGGGCGGCACACTCCCGGTGCCCGGCACCACGCACGGCCAGCTGCGCGATCTGCGCAAGGAACTCAACGCGCTGGTGACACTCGCCCATCACCGCACCGGCAAGCCGCACGGCTGGATCCACAACGAGCTGCGGCGCATCTGCGGCGGACCCGTGGTGGCGGCGGCCAACTCCGATCAGCTGTCCGCGCGCATCGAGGCAGTTCGTTCGCTGCGGCCCTAGCGCGACGCGGATTGTGCGTCGTAGCGCGGCACCGGATACAAAGCTCGTATAGCTGTTAACTCAGGAAACATAATCATGCCGAGATTCACGCGTAAGTGCTTGGCATGAGCTATCAAGATCAGTTCTGTCGTCCGGTGAGCAACTCATTAAAAGTTGCTGTAGAAAGTTTATTGAAGGTCTAGTCAATTTAGCTGACAGCAGATATCGTTCCCTTCGCAAATTCTTTGGTGCGGCGTCGACAATCGGCGACGGCCGTGCGTCTCGGGTAGGGGGGACTGCCGTGAACGGTGGTGGATCGACGGAAGAGCACCGGTCGTCGCGCAAGCAGGTCGCTTCGGCGCCTGGCGCGTTGAACGTGTGGCTGGGGGCAGGCGCACTCACGGTGGGCATGGCCACCGCCGCCCTGATGGGGGCCGCTGTCGCCAGCGCCGACACCGGGTCCGATGCCGGGTCGACTCCCTCGAGTTCGTCGACCGATTCGGGCGCCAAGACGGTCAGCGAGTCGACCGCTGCCGCCGCCGAAGCCACCGCGAGCACCGAAAGTGATTCGGGCTCAACGGCGTCGAGCAGTTCGTCCGGCAGCCCGGCGGCCACGTCATCGAGCACGAGCACCGGCACGTCGTCCAGCTCGGGCACCTCGTCGTCCAGCTCGAGTACCACCTCGCCGAACACCACCTCGATCACGACCGGCGCCACCCACGTCAGCGCCACGACCGTGACGGGGTCGTTCGCCTCCCCCGGAAGCGCGAAGACGGCCGAGGCCTCCGAGTCGACCGTGACCACGTCCGGCGGCAGCGCCGCGAGCGCCACGGGCTCCGATTCGGCCAGTGCCTCGCCGACCCGCGGCAGCAGCACGTCGCCCGCCGGCTCCCCCGCAGCCATCACGACGTCGTCGACTCCGACTGCACAACAGGAGAATTCGACGGCTTCGAGCAGGTCGGCAGTCGTCACCGCCAACGCGGTCGCCACGCCGCCGAGCACTCCGCCCGTCGCACCCGCACCGGTGGTGGGGTCCTCGATCACCGCGATTCCGAGTGTGGCGCCGTTCGTGCTGCCCACTCCGCAGTCCCTGTTGGCGTTCCTGTTCGGCAACGGAACCGCCGAGAACCCCAACGGCGGCATCATCTTTGGCAACGGCTACTCCTGGACGTCCACGACGTGCGCGGCCTCGACCGCATGCAACGGCGGTAACGGCGGCCTGTTCGGCAGCGGCGGCAGCGGCTTCAACGGCGGTAGCGGCGGCTCGGCGGGCTGGTTCGGCAACGGCGGCAACGGCGGTGCCGGAGTGGCGGGAGTCAACGGTGGCAACGGCGGCAACGGCGGCTCGGGCGGCCTGCTGCACGGCAACGGCGGCGCAGGCGGCGCCGGCGCGCAGACCGTGCTGGGGTCCGTCGGCGGGCGCGGCGGCAGCGCGGGTGCGTTTGGCCGCGGCGGCAACGGCGGCAGAGGCGGCGCCTCGACCGGTGACGCCCGTGGCGGTACCGGCGGTGGCGGTGGCGCGGGCGGATTCCTTTGGGGCGACGCGGGATTCGGGGGCGACGGTGGCGCAGCCATCCTCAACGGTCAGACCGGCGGCACCGGCGGCCGCGGCGGCGACACCGGAGCGTTCTCCCTTCGCGGCGTCGCGGGTGCCGGCGGCAAGGGCGGCGACGCCAGCTTCGGCGGCCAGGGCGGTGACGGCGGTTCAGCGGGCCTGGTGGCCCTGTTCGCCATCGGTGGTGCCGGCGGCGACGGGGGCAACACCCCCACGCAGGGAGCCACCGGCGACGCAGGTGGTAACGGCGGCAACGGCGGTACGGGCGGCCTGCTGATCGGCAACGGCGGTGACGGCGGCGCAGGTGGTCGGGGCGGCGGCGACGGCGGCAACGGCGGCAGCGTAGGCCTGCTGTCGATGTTCGGCCGGGGCGGCGACGGCGGCGACGGCGGTGTGGGACAGAACGGTCTCATCGGCATCAACGGGTCCATCGACACCGTCCTGAACGGCACCGACGGAGCGTCAGGCGGCCAGGGCGGCATCGGCGGCCGTGGCGGCAACGGCAGCATGCTCATCGGTAGCGGCGGCGACGGCGGAAACGGCGGCGCAGGCGGCACCGGCGGTCAGGGCGGCAAGGGCTGGAGCGCCTCGGCCCCGCCGATCGCAGGTCCTGGCGCCAACGGCGGTAACGGTGGTAACGGCGGCACGGGTGGACTCGGCGGTGCGACCGGCGGCGAAGCCGGTACCGGAGGGTTCTTCCTCGTCATCTCGTCCAACGGCACGAAGGGCGGGAGCGGCGCCGGTGGCGTCGGAGGTGCGGGCGGAGCCGGTGGAAGTGGCCAGTGGACCACCGACAACTCCGCGGGAGGCAACGGCGGTACCGGTGGAAACGGCGGCGCTGGTGCTCTCGGCGGCCAGGGCGCCGCGGGCGGCGCCGGTGGTGCGGGCGGAGCAGGCGGGAACGGGGCCTACGGCGTCGCCGCGGGCGGTCGCGGCGGCAGTGGCGGCCTCGGCGCAGACGGCGGATCCGGAACGTCGAGCACCCCCGGTGGCGACGGCGGCAAGGGCGGCACCGGCGGTCAGGGCGGCAACGGCGGCACGGCCGACGACGCCGGATCCCCCGGCGCCGGTGGCAGCGGCGGTAACGGCGGTAACGGCGGCGACGGAGGCGTCGGCGTCACGACCGGCACCGGCGGACTGGGCGGCCAGCTCGGCACCGGCGGTACCGGGGCGACGGGAGCAGGCGGTTCGACCGGCGGAGACGGATCGTGGGGGACGGGCGGAACCAACGGCTCGCCCAACCCGGGCACGAGCCCGGAGCAGCCCGTCGTCGCCCACTCGTTCCTCGACGAGATCGGCCGTCAGCTCAACTACCTGTTCTTCAACCGGACCCCGAGCACTTCGCCGGACATCGGCGCGCAGGTCGGCACCGACAAGCAGATCACGGTGGACCTGCAAGCCAAGAGCGGCAACGGTTTCGACGCCACGTACACCGTGACGAGCGGACCCCGATACGGCACGGTCACGCCGGGATCGACGCCAGGAACCTTCGTGTACACCGCCGATCCGACGTTGATCAAACCAGGAATCGTGGACAGCTTCACGGTCTCCATCGACAACGGGACCACCGCCGCGATGCCAGGACTGTTCGGCGCGATCCAAGGCCTGGTGCACGGCGTGGCCATCGGACTGGGGCTGGCCAAACCCGACACCTACGAACAGGTCGTCGACGTGAACGTGCTCGGCGACCAGCAGTACGGCGACGCCAAGGCGGCCGAGCAGTACTGGGTGAGCCAGAGCTACTCGAACTGCCAACTGCAGGCGGCCGCGTCGGCAATCCGCCAGGCGACCGGCGGGGCCGAGGCACCCAGCGAGGACGACATGGTGAACCTGGCCAAGACCAACGACAGCATCGTCATCCCCGGCCAGAAGATGTACCTGGACAAGAACATCGAGGACGGCGCCTACCTGAAGGACACCGAGGTACTGATGCAGAAGTACTTCAACGTCACCACGGTGACGACCAAGGCGGGCACGTACGACGCGGACGGCAAGCAGCTCGCCGCGGCCACGCCCGAACAGGCGGCCCAGGCACTGCGCGACATGCAGGCCGCCCTGGCCCAGGGCAAGGCGGTGATGGTGTCCTACCCGGTGGCGATCGTGTGGGCCGCCGCGGTGGGCTACGTGCCGGATGCCGACACCAGCTACACGAGGGCCGACCACGCCGCGGTCGTCACCCAGGTGGACCTGAAGAACGGCTACGTCTACGTCAACGACAGCTCGATGACGGACAGCAAGGGCCAGGCGGCAGGCAAGGGCAAGGCCGTCACCATCGGGGCCTTCCTCGCGGGGTGGGGCGTGGCCGATTACGAGATGACGGTCGTCACCCCGAAGGCTCCCGTGGTGGCGAGCGCGCCGGCCGCCGCGTGAGTGGCACATGACAAACCTGTGAGTCGGCGCTATTTTGACTCTGACGTAGATTGCCGGAACCGGGGGGTCGAATGACTTCGTCGATGCCACGAATGCGCTGGCCATGGTCACACTTGGCGACTTCTCCCGGCTAGTCTCGGCCATCCACGCGGCGGCCGTCGCTCCCGAGCTTGGGTCGGGGCGATGGACGCGCTGCGCACCGCCTTTGGGGCGACCAGCGCCGCCCTGGTCACCGCCAACGGGAACAGCCGTACGGTCATGAGCGCCTTCCTCCCGACGGAGGCCGAACGCGCCTACCTGGACCACTTCCGCCGCGTGGACTACGTTCTCGAAGCGGTGGAACGCGGCCCGGTCGGGCTGGTCCACAGCGGCGAGCCGCTGGTGGCCCTCAACGCACGGTCGGAGTTCAACGCCGACTGGCTGCACCCGTACGGGATGCAGGACGGGCTGTTCGTCCGCCTCACGCCCGGCCCGTCCCCGACCTGCTTCCTGGTGGCCGCGCCGCAGCGGCACAGCCCCTTCGCGACGAACGAGAACATCCAGACCGTCAGCGCGTTGATTCCTCATCTCCAGCAGGCGCTGAGCACGCAGGACTATCTGAAGGACCTGGCGCACAAGGCAGATGACGTCGCCGAGGCCGTCGACAACATCCGGCACGGTGTCTTCGTCGTCGGACCCGCGGGCACCCCGATCTACCTGAACCGGGTCGCCGAGGACATCCTCGCGGCGGGCGACGGGCCATCGGTGCGGTCGGGCCGCCTCGGCATCGGCCAGCCGACGGCCGATGCCGCGTTGCACCGCGCCATCGCCAACGCGCTCGGCGAGCACTCCGGGGTCCGCTTCGGAAGCTCGCTGCCGTGTCCACGCCCCGGCGGGCGGCGCGCCTACGTGATCCACGTCCTACCGTTCACCTCGGCCACCTCGGAACGGGCCCTGGTGATCGTCGTCGACCCCGATCGCCGCATCGAACCCGACCGCGACCTCGTGCAGCGCGTCTACGGCCTGACGGGCGCCGAGGTGGACGTCGCACTGCGGGTCGTCCGCGGTGAGGGGCTCAGACCCATCTCGGACGAGATGTCACTGTCCATGGCCACCGTCAAGACCCACCTGCAGCGCGTCTTCCACAAGACGCAGACCCACCGTCAGGCCGAGCTGGTCAGGCTGCTCACCGCGATCTCACCCTGACGATCGCGGCGACCGCGACCCGCCCTGGCGACGCGAAAGACGAAGGACGGGTGCAACATTCGGCCGGGCGGTTCGAGCATCCCGGTCACACTCAGAAAGTCCTGTACCACGACCGGATCCGACTCGGCGGCAGCCAGCACTCTTTCCAATGCCGCGTTGGTGATTCGGATGGAGGCAGTTCGCCGCCCAGGAACCTCGGGCAGCGCGAGGTCTGACCCGACCGCCGTCTGCCACGCCACCCGGATCGTCTTGGCCGCCGCACGGTGAAAGCGTCCCGGCAGCCCTGCGTCACCCCGAATCAGGCAGTCCCGCAGGATCATCGCCTCGATCGAGGCGATCGTCATGCCCTGCCCGTAGATGGGGTTGAAGCTGCACACTGCGTCGCCGGTCACCACCAGTCCGTCGGGTGCCTTCGCGAGCTTGTCGTAGCGCCGCCAGCGATTGGCGGGAAAGCGGTAGACGCTCACGTCGGCCAGTGGCTCGGCGGCACGCGCGGCGGCGATCATGTGTGCCGGGGCGAGTTCTTCGGCGAAGTCGAGCAGCTCGGCCCGATTCGACGGGGGCGCGGCGCCGCCGAGGGTGCCAACACCGATCATCCACATACCGTTCTCGCAGCGGTTCATGAAGACGCCGCGGGGTCGCCCCGGCTCGAACTGTCGGAAGAACAGATGCTCGTGGAGGGTGCCCTCGGGAATCCGAATCGGCATGCTGGCGTATGCCACACGGACGGCGAGTTCGTCCACTTCCGGTCGGGCACAACCCAGGCGATCGAAGAACGCCGGGGTTCGCGAGCCCCGGCCGGTGGCGTCGACGACCAACCCCGCGTGCAGACTCGACACCGCGCCGTCCGAACGTCGGTGCAGGGCGACGCCGGTGACGGCGTGTCTCGTCGCGATGAGGTCGACGACGTCGTGGCCGTCGAGCACCACGACATTCGAAAGCTCGCGCACCCGCCTCCTGACGTGAGCCTCGATGAAGGGTCGGCTCGCGAAGCAGTTCGTCACCTTGCGCGGATTCGGGAGGACGCCGTGTCGGTAGATGAGATGACCGCCGAAGTACGTGCGGAAGCGGGACAGGTCACCGTCATCCCAGAGATGCGCACCCGCGGCGGCCATCTCGCGGAGGACGCCGGGAAATAGCTCCTCGGTGATCTCGCTGCCGCGCGCCAGCAGGAGATGCGGCTGGCCGCTCTGCGGCACTCCCCGCCGTGCCGTCGCCTCGTCGCCCAGATCGTCGCGTTCGACCACGGTGACGCGGTCGTAGAACTCACTGAGCACTCTCGCCGCGAACAGGCCGCTCATGCTCGCCCCGAGCACCACCGCGTGCGCACCGATCCTGATCATGGAGTCCCCCTCGGGCCGAACCCCCCGGTCCCGGCCTGCGTCCAATCAACCAGCGGGCAGCCCGCGACACGTCATCCGAACGGTTGATTTCGGCCGTCGGCGGCTAGCGTCAAACTCATGGCCGACGCCCCCACCATCCTGGCCACCAGCGGAGGACTCCGAGACGGCGCCCGCACGCGCTGGGAGTTCAGCCCCCTCACCGACTACGCGGTCGAACTGTCGGGGGTGACGGGCCGCGCGCCCCGCGTCTGCTTCGTCGCCACGGCTCAGGGCGACAGCCCGGCCGCCGTGCACGGGCTTCTCGCCGCGGCGCAGCTGCGAGGCTTCGCGGCGAGTCACCTGTCCCTGGTGCCGATGCCCAACGTCGCGGACCTCGAGGCTCATCTGCTCGCCCAGGACGTGGTGTGGGTGTGCGGTGGCAGCGTCGCCGCGCTGCTGGCGCTGTGGCGGCTGCACGGGGTCGACGGGGCGATGAGGGCCGCGTGGGAGGCGGGCGTGGTGCTCACCGGCGTCTCGGCGGGCTCGATCTGCTGGCACACCGGTGGGACGACGGACTCCTTCGGCCCAGAACTGCGGCCCGTGACCGACGGTCTCGGGCTCGTCCCGTTCTCCAACGGGGTTCACTACGACTCGGAGGCGCAGCGGCGGCCCCTGTTCCAGCGGCTCGTCGGGGACGGCACCCTGACCACCGGCTACGCGACGGACGACGGTGTCGGAATCCTGTACCGCGGCTCGGATTTCGTCGAGGCCGTCGCCGAAACCGACGGTGCAGGAGCGTACTTCGTCACGCCTGACGGTCGCGGCGGCGTCGACGAGACCCGCATCGATCCGCGGCGCCTCTGACTACAGGCCGAGCAGCCCGGGCAGCTCCGCGACCGAGTCGATGACGAAATTGGGCTGCATCGCGAATTCGTCTGCGGCCCAACGATCCAAAGTGTCCTGCCGGAACTTGCCGGTGCGCACCAGCACGCCTGCCATGCCGACGACCTGACCGGCCAGCACGTCGTTGTTGAGGTCGTCGCCGACGACGTACATCTCCTCGGGATCGACGCCGAGTCGGCCCGCCGCTCCGAGAAACCCCTCCGGCGCGGGCTTGCCGACGGCGGTGGCCTTGCGGCCGGAGGTCTGCTCCATGCCGATGAGGTACATCCCGGTGTCGATGCGCAGCCCGTCGGCCGTGTTCCACGACGTGCTGCGGTGCATCGCCACCACTGGGACGCCCTGGGCCATCCAGTCGTACACCCGGCTCAGCGTGACGTGGTCGTACTCCGAACCGGCCCCGCCGAGCAGGATGACGTCGGGGGCGCCGGGGTCCGAGCCGATCACGTCATGGGAGTAGACGATGTCGATGCCCGGCATGTCCTCCCCGATCTGGCCGCTGTTGACCAGGAAACACCTGGCGCCCGGGTAGCGGTCGCGGACGTAGTCGGCGGTCAGCACGGCGGCCGTGACCACCTCGTCGGACGTCACCGCCATCCCGGCCTCGGTCAGCAGTTCGGCGATCTGGACGCGCGTCTTCGTCGTGGTGTTGGTGAGGTAGGTCCTGGCGATCTGGTGCTCCGCGAGCACGCGCAGCGTCTCGGCGGCGCCGGGGATCGGTTCCCAGGAAGTCACCAGGACACCATCGATGTCGAACAGCACTCCACCGATAGCCATGGTGCCGAGGTTAAACGGCAAAAGTCTCAGCGCAACTCGGGCCACGCGATCGCGCTGAGTAGGGTCATGCGCATGAGCGCCAACACCAAGTGGACGGCCGCCGACGTACCCGATCAGAGCGGGCGCGTCGCCATCGTCACCGGCTCCAACACGGGCCTCGGGTACGACACCGCGCTGGTACTGGCGGCACGCGGCGCACACGTCGTGCTGGCGGTGCGCGACACCGCCAAGGGCAACGCCGCCGCGGCCCGGCTGGTCGGCAGCGTCCCCCGCGCCGATGTCACGGTGCAGCCGCTGGACGTGGGCTCACTGCAGTCAATCCGCACCGCGGCCGACGAGCTCAAGAGCGCCTACCCGCGCATCGATCTGCTGATCAACAACGCCGGGGTGATGTATCCGCCCAAGCAGGTCACCAAGGACGGCTTCGAGCTGCAGTTCGGCACCAATCACCTCGGCGCGTTCGCGTTGACGGGCCTGCTGCTGGAGAACCTGTTGCCCGTCGAGGGCTCGCGGGTGGTCGCGGTTGCCAGCATCGCCCACACGATCCAGGCAGGCATCCACTTCGAGGACCTGCAGTGGGAACGCAGCTACAACCGGGTCGCCGCGTACGGCCAGTCCAAGCTCGCCAACCTGATGTTCACCTACGAACTGCAGCGCAGGCTAGCGGCCAAGGGTGAGCCCACCATCGCCGTCGCCGCCCACCCCGGCATCTCCAACACCGAGCTGATGCGGCACATCCCCGGCTCCGGGCTGCCCGGCTTCAACCGGCTCGCCGGGCTGGTCGCGAACAGCCCCGAGATGGGGGCGCTCGCGACGTTGCGGGCCGCCACCGACCCTGGCGTGCGGGGCGGTCAGTACTACGGGCCCGACGGCTTCCGCGAGCTGCGCGGCCACCCGAAGCTGGTGCAGTCGAGCCAGCAGTCCCACGACCAGGACGTCCAGCGCCGCCTGTGGACCGTCTCCGAGGAGCTGACCGGCGTCACCTTCCCGGTGTGACGATGAGATCGGTCGAGGAACACCAGCGCGTCGTCGCCGCGCTGATCACGCGCCGGGAACCGGTCGACGTCCCCACCGGGGACGCGCTCGGTCTGGTCCTGGCCTCCGACGTCGTCGCGCCGTTGTCGCTGCCGGGTTTCGACAACTCGGCGATGGACGGGTACGCCGTCATCGCCGAGGATGTCGCGGCCGCCGCCGACGATAACCCCGTGAAACTGCCTGTAGCAGAAGATATTCCGGCGGGCCGCACGGACCTCCTGGTGCTGGAGGCGGGCACCGCGCATCGGATCATGACGGGCGCCCCGCTACCTGCGGGGGCGACGGCGGTCGTCCCCGTCGAAGCCACCGACGGCGCCGTCGACACGGTGTCGATCCGCGCCGCGGCAAGGTCGGGCCAGCACGTCCGACGCGCCGGTGAGGACGTCACCGCAGGCACGACGGTGCTCCACGCGGGCCAGGTCCTCACACCCGCAGCCCTCGGACTGGCTGCGGCGTTGGGCCTCGCCACGCTCAATGTCGTTCCGCGCCAACGGGTCCTGGTCATGTCGACGGGCTCGGAGCTGGTGTCGCCCGGCACGCCGCTGCTGCCCGGTCAGATCTACGAGTCCAATGCCGTGATGCTGGCTGCGGCGGTCCGCGACGCCGGTGCCGACGTGACGACGTCGTCGATGACCGAGGACGACGTCGACGCCTTCCGCGCGGCCCTGCGCACGCACGCCTCGGACGCCGACCTGATCATCACGACGGGCGGGGTCAGCGCGGGCGCCTACGAAGTGGTCAAGGATTCCCTCGGCGAGGAGGTCGAGTTCGTCAAGGTCGCCATGCAACCCGGCATGCCGCAGGGCGCCGGCGTGGTCTCGGGGACGCCGATCGTCACGCTGCCCGGCAATCCCGTCAGCGCGCTGGTGTCGTTCGAGGTGTTCCTCCGCGGACCGCTGCGGGCAGCGATGGGTCAGCCGCACCCCCACCGCCCGCGGGTGACGGCCACGCTGCTCGAGGACCTCACCTCGCCGCGCGGCAAGCGCCAGTTCCGCAGGGGGGTACTCGACCGCGCCACGGCGACCGTCACCAGTTACGGCCCGCCCGCGTCGCACCATCTGCGGTGGCTGGCGTCCGCGGACTGCCTGCTCGAGATCGGCGAGGACGTCACGGCGTTGGCGGCGGGTTCACCGGTGCGGGTATGGGACCTCGGCTAGCACCGTAGAATCGCAGTCCCATGGCCAGACCCGCGCGACCCGCCGATGCCGCCAACGAGTCCGAGCTCTCGCGATTTGTTGAGCTGGTCCGTTCGACCGTCCCTCCCGTCCACCCCGCAGGCCTTCCGTTCATCGCGGGTGGGCTCGGGCTGGCGGCCCTCGGGCGCAACCACCGCTGGTTGCGCACCACGGGGTTGACCGCCGCGGCTGCGTGCGGCGGATTCTTCCGTCATCCGCACCGGGTGCCCCCGACCAGACCCGGCGTGGTCGTCGCACCCGCCGACGGCCGCGTCACGCTGATCGAGCGGGCCAAGCCGCCAGCCGAGCTCAACATGCCCGACGTGCCGATGACCAGGGTCAGTATCTTCCTGTCGATCTTCGACGCGCACGTGCAGCGCACCCCCGTCGCGGGTGAGGTCGTCACCATCAAGTACCGGCCCGGCGCATTCGTGTCGGCCGAGCGCGACGAGGCCAGCGAGGTCAACGAGTGCAACAGCGTGTGGTTCCGCACGCCCGAGGGCGTCGACGTCGCGGCGGTCCAGATCGCCGGGCTCGTCGCCCGCCGCATCGTCTGCACCGCCCGCATCGGCGACAAGGTGGACCTCGGTGAGACGTACGGTCTGATCCGTTTCGGGTCCCGCCTGGACACCTACCTGCCGGAGGATTCGCGGCTGCTCGTCGAGATCGGCCAGCGTGCGACCGGCGGCGAGACGGTGCTGGCGGAGTTGGCGTGAGCCGCGCGCCCGGCCAACGTCCGCGCGGGCTGCGCATCCTGCCGAGCGCCACGACCGTGCTGGCGATCTGCGCCGGCCTGACGTCGATCAAGTTCGCCCTCGACGAGAAGCCGTGGATCTCGCTGGCGCTGATCGGCGCCGCCGCGATCCTGGACGGCATCGACGGCGGCATCGCCCGTGCGTTGAACGCCCAGTCCAGGATGGGCGCCGAGATCGACTCGCTGGCCGACGCCGTGAACTTCGGGGTGGCGCCCGCACTGGTCATCTACGTGTCGATGCTGTCCAACTCGCAGGCCGGGTGGATCTTCGTGCTGCTGTACGCCGTGTGCGTCGTGCTGCGGCTGGCCAGGTTCAACGCGCTGCTCGACGACGACACCCGACCCGCGTACACCCGCGAGTTCTTCACCGGCATGCCCGCGCCGTGCGGGGCCGTCGGGGCGATCGGACCGCTGGTCGCGATGCTGCAGTTCGGCCAGGGCTGGTGGACGTCGCACTGGTTCGTGTGCGCCTGGCTCGCCGCCAACGCGGCGCTGCTGGTCAGTCGGGTGCCCACCCTGGCGCTCAAGGCCATCTCGGTCCCGGAGAACGCCGCCCCACTGCTGCTGATCCTCGTCGCGGCGGGCGCGGCGGGTCTGCTGCTGTTCCCCTACATCCTGGTGCTGCTCATCATCGCCGGCTACCTGTGCATCATCCCGTTCACCATCCGCAGCCAGCGCTGGGTCGCGGCGCGGCCCGAGGCGTGGGATGCCAAACCCGAACAGCGCCGGGCGTTCCGGCGCGAGGCGCGGCGGGCCGCGGCGCCCAAGCGCCGGTCGGTCGCGCGGCTCGGGCTGCGCAGGCCCGGTCCCAGGCGGTAGCCGTGACCGAGCACGTGACCGAGGCCTTCGACGACCCTCCGCCGGGCAGGCTGCCGCTGACCGCACGGCTGAACACCTCGGCCTTGGACTCCCGGCGCGGGGTCGTTCGCCTGCACCCCGAAGCCATTGCCGCACTGGGTATCCGGGAGTGGGACGCGGTGTCCCTGACGGGATCTCGCACGACGTCGGCGGTGGCGGGCATCGCGAGCGCCGACACACCGGCGGGCACGGCACTCCTCGACGACGTCACGCTGTCCAACGCGGGCGTCAGGGAGAACACCATCGTGCTGGTGGCGCCGGTGACGGTGTACGGGGCGCGGTCGGTCACGTTCAGTGGATCCACGCTCGCCACCCAGTCGATCTCCTCGGCGACGCTGCGACTTGCTCTGCTGGGCAAGGTGATGACCGTCGGCGACACGGTGTCGCTGCTGCCACGCGATCTCGGACCGGGCACGTCCACGTCCGAGGCGTCGGCCGCCCTGACGTCGTCGGTGGGCATCACCTGGACCTCAGAACTGCTGACGGTGACGGGCGTCGACCCCGCCGGTGCGGTGAGCGTGCAACCGAATTCACTCGTCGCGTGGGGTGACGGCACCGGCCTCTCGACGCAGCCCGCGGCAGTGAGCCACACCGTGTCCGGGGCAGCGCCCACCCCCGCCGTGTCGGTCGACGACCTCAGGGGCGCCCACGTCCAGGCCGGCCGGTTGACCGAGTGGCTCAAGCTCGCCCTCGACCAGCCCGAGCTTCTCCAAACCCTGGGCGCCACGGCCAATCTCGGCGTGCTGGTGTCGGGCCCGGCAGGCGTCGGCAAGGCCACCCTGGTGCGGGCGGTGTGTGCGCCACGCCGCGTGGTCGAACTCGACGGCCCCGAAGTCGGGTCGCTGCGCGCCGAGGACCGGCTGGCGCGCGTGACGTCCGCGGTCGCCGCCGTGCGCGACGACGGTGGCGTGCTGCTGATCACCGACGTCGACGCGCTGCTGCCCGCGACCGCCGAACCCGTCGCCACGCTGATCCTCACCGAGCTGCGGTCGGCGGTGGCCACGCCCGGCGTCGCGTTCGTCGCGACGTCCGCCGTGCCGGACGCCGTCGACCCCAGACTGCGGGCGCCCGATCTGTGCGACCGCGAGTTGGGTCTCAGTCTGCCCGACGGCGCCACCCGCAAGGCCCTTCTCGAGGCGCTGCTGCGCGGCGTGCCGTCCGCCGATCTCGACCTCGATGACATTGGCCAGCGCACACCGGGTTTCGTCGTCGCCGACCTCGCCGCGGTGGTACGTGAGGCGGCACTGCGGGCGGCAGCCAGAGCCAGCACTGACGGCAAGTCCCCCGCGCTGATCCAGGACGACCTCACCGGTGCGCTGTCGGTGATCCGCCCCCTGTCACGGTCCGCCACCGAGGAGGTCGCGGTCGGGTCGGTGACCCTCGACGACGTCGGCGACATGGTCGAGACCAAGCAGGCACTCACCGAGGCGGTGCTCTGGCCGCTGCAGCATCCCGACACCTTCGCGCGGCTCGGCGTCGAACCACCGCGCGGCGTGCTGCTCTACGGTCCGCCCGGTTGCGGCAAGACGTTCGTGGTGCGGGCGCTGGCCAGTAGCGGCAGGCTCTCGGTGCACGCCGTCAAGGGCGCCGAGCTGATGGACAAGTGGGTCGGCGCGTCGGAGAAGGCCGTGCGCGAACTATTCCGCAGGGCAAGGGATTCCGCACCGTCGCTGGTGTTCCTCGACGAGATCGACGCGCTCGCCCCACGACGCGGGCAGAGCTTCGACTCCGGTGTCACCGACCGCGTCGTCGCGGCGCTGCTCACCGAACTCGACGGCATCAACCCGCTGCGCGACGTCGTCGTCCTCGGCGCCACCAACCGGCCCGATCTCATCGATCCGGCCCTGTTGCGGCCCGGCCGACTGGAGAAGCTCGTCTTCGTCGAACCGCCGAATGCCGACGCGCGGCGCGACATCCTGCGCACCGCGGGTACGTCGATCCCGCTGAGCTCCGACGTGAACCTCGACCGGCTGGCCGATCAGCTCGACGGCTACAGCGCCGCGGATTGCGTTGCGCTGCTTCGGGAATCCGCGCTGACTGCCATGCGTCGCTCGATCGACGCTGCCGACGTCACCGCAGCCGACGTCGAGAAGGCCAGGGCAACCGTGCGCCCGTCACTGGACCCGGTGCAGGTGGACTCGCTGCGGGCCTTCGCCGAGAACCGCTGAGCAGCATCAGCCCTTCTCGGCGAGTTGGGCCAGTCGCGTCAGCGAGGCCTGGAGTTTGTCGGCGGTGGTGGCGCGGGCGCGGACCAGCCGCATCTCGTCGGTCAGATTCGTCCAGTCGTAGGTGTGCGTGACGCGGGTGGTTCCGCCGTCGAGCGGCTGGAGCTCCCACCGCCAGAGGTGCCCCGGTGGCGGCGAGCCCGGTTCGGACGGCAGCCACGCGATGAGCCGGCCCTCCTCGAATTCGACGACGTGGTTCTCGCGGACGGCGCCGCTCAGGAGCGACGTCAGGAACACGTGGCCGACGGCGTGCACCCGCTGCCCGCCGTCGGCGCTGCCGAGGTTCTCGTTGCCGTCCCACCGCGGCTGCTCCGCCGGGTCGGCGATCAACGCGAAGATGCGCTCTGCGGGAGCGGCGATGTCGCGGCTGGCTGTGACCACTCGGCCCGGGGAATCCATGGCGTCATTCAACCTCGCGCCGATCCACCGTTGACACTCCTACATTGACATGTCATGGTTGGAACGTGAGAACTTGACGTCGTCAAGATTGGAGCTCGACATGACACCATTCGCGCCGCCCACCGCCTCATCGAAGCCCGCCGTGCGCGCCGGGGACGCCGATCGCGAAGCCACGGCCGGCTATCTCGGCCAGGCGTTCGCCACGGGCTATCTCGACATGGCGGAGTACGAGGAGCGCCTCCGGTCCGCATTCGCCGCGCACACCGGCGGCGAGCTCGACCGACTGGTCAGCGACCTGCCGATGCATCGGCTGCGCCGCGAGGATCCGCGCCGAAGGGCCGCCAGACGCGCGGCCGCCAGGATGTCCGTGCGTCTGCACGTCGCCGCCTACCTGCTGATGGTCGTCATCGTGCTGACCGTGTGGCTGGCCGTGGCCCTGTCCGCGGGCGCCTGGTACTTCTGGCCCGTCTGGCCGATCCTCGGCGCAGGCATCGGCGTCCTCGCCCATGCGGTGCCGGTCAGGCTCGCCTCACAGGGCACGTAAACTGTCGTAAGACATAGCCTTAGACGGCTGACACCCCATCCGGTGCTCTGCGCGCACGCGCTCGGCACCGATCCAGGACTGGAGTGCCATGCTCGCCATTCTCTACGCCCATGCGGTGGCCGCCCTCGTGGCGCCCGTCCTCGTGCAGCGTTGGGGACGCCGGGCGTTCTATCCCCTCGCACTGGTGCCTCTCGGGTCCCTGCCGTGGGTGGCACTGAATTGGCCGGGCCGCGGCGAGCAGACCCTGCACCTCGACTGGGTGCCCGAGCTGTCGATGGACGTCACGTTCCGCTTCGACGCACTGGCCGCGATCATGAGCGTGCTGGTGCTCGGCGTCGGCGCGCTGGTGCTCTTCTACTGCGCCGAGTACTTCCACCACCACGACGGCCACGTCGAGAAGCGCCTGCCCAGCTTCGCCGCCGAGCTCGTGGCCTTCTCCGGCGCCATGTTCGGCCTGGTCATCAGCGACAACATGCTGATGCTCTACCTGTTCTGGGAGCTGACGACGGTGTTGTCGTTCCTGCTGGTCGGCCACTACGCCGAGCGCGCCACCAGCAGGCGCGCCGCCACCCAGGCGCTGCTGGTCACCACGGCGGGCGGCCTGGCGATGCTCGTCGGCATCGTCGTCCTCGGCGAGGTGTCGGGCACCTACCGGCTCTCCGAACTGATCGCGTCCCCGCCGACGGGCACCGCCGCCACCGTCGCCCTCGTCCTGGTGCTCGTCGGGGCGCTGTCCAAGTCCGCGATCGTGCCGTTCCACTTCTGGCTTCCCGGCGCGATGGCGGCGCCCACCCCGGTCAGCGCCTACCTGCACGCCGCCGCGATGGTGAAGGCCGGGGTCTACCTGGTGGCCCGCCTGACGCCGGGCTTCGCCGACTCGCCGGGCTGGCGTCCGATCGTGGTGACGCTCGGGCTCGGCACCATGCTGCTGGCGGGTTGGCGCGCGGTCCGCGAGTACGACCTGAAGCTGATCCTCGCCTTCGGCACGGTCAGCCAGTTGGGTCTCATCACGCTGATGGTCGGCGCGGGTGGCGGCGACCTCATGCTCGCCGGGCTCGCGATGCTGTGCGCCCACGCGATGTTCAAGGCGGCGCTGTTCATGGTCGTCGGCGTCATCGACCACGCCACCGGCACCAGGGACATCCGCCGGCTGGCGTGGCTCGGCGATCGCCAGCGGCCGCTGCTGATCATCGCCATCGGCGCGACCGCCAGCATGGCGGCACTGCCGCCGTTCCTCGGCTTCGTGGCCAAGGAGGCCGATCTGACCACGCTCGCCCAGAGCCCGTCCCTCGGCGCCGCCGCCCCGTACGTGTTGGCCGGGGTGGCCTTCGGCTCGGTGTTCACCACGATCTACAGCCTGCGGTTCCTCTACGGCGCCTTCGCCCGCAAGGGCCGCGCCGAGCCCAGCCAGCGGGTCGCCGAGATGCACCGGCCGCCAACCATTTTCCTCGTCGCACCCGCGATCCTGGCCACCGCCGGGCTGGTGTTCGGTGTCTGGCCCGCAGGCCTGGACCACGTGCTCGACGAGTACGCCGACTCCGTCCCCGGCGGCGCCGACTACCACCTCGCCCTGTGGCACGGCGTGAATCTGCCTCTGCTGCTGTCGATCCTGGTGCTGACCGTCGGCACCATCGCGTTCTTCGCCAGGACCCGGTTGCGGCGCGCACGGCTCGGCTACCTCCCGCTCGGCAACGCCGACCGCATCTACGACGCGGTGATCCGCGGCACCGACGTCTTCGCGGTCCGCCTCACGGCACTCACCCAGCGCGGCTCGATCCCCGCGACGCAGGCGGTGATCCTGTCGACGCTGGTGCTGCTGCCGACCGTGATGCTGGTGCTCGGCGCGCGGGACCGGCCCCGCCTTGCGCTGTGGGACTCACCGCTGCAGGCGGTGGTCGGGCTGATCGCGCTGGCCGCCGCCGTCAGCGCGACGATGCTGCGCAACCGGCTGGCCGCGGTGCTGCTGGTCGGGGTGACGGGCTACGGCTGCGGTGCGATCTTCGTCTTCCACGGCGCCCCCGATCTCGCGCTGACCCAGTTCCTGGTGGAGACGCTGACGTTGGTGATCTTCGTGCTGGTGCTGCGCACCCTGCCCGCCGAGGCAGACCAGGCCAAGATGAACCGACACCGGTTGCCGCGCTTGGCCCTGTCCCTCGCGGTGGGCGCCAGCGTCACGGCACTGGCCGTGTTCGCGATGGCCGCACGGACCACCACGCCGATCGCCGCACTGCTGCCCGACGCCGCCTACTACAGGGGGAACGGCTCGAACACCGTCAACGTGCTACTGGTCGACATCCGCGCGTGGGACACCATGGGCGAGATCTCGGTACTGCTGGTGGCAGCGACCGGAGTGGCGTCAATGGTGTTCCGGCACAGGCGGTTCGGCTCGGCGCCACGGGTGGCGGACGCCGGGCAGCCCGACATCGGCCGCATCCCCGTGCTGGCCACCAGCCCGGCCGTCGGCGACATCACCTGGCTGCGCGGCAGTGAACTGCGCGATCCCCGCTACCGCTCCCTGGTCCTCGAGGTCGCGACGCGAATCATCTTCCCGCTCATCATGGTTCTGTCGTTCTACTTCTTCTTCGCAGGCCACAACACCCCCGGCGGCGGCTTCGCGGGCGGACTGACCGCCGGGCTCGCACTGGTTCTGCGCTATCTGGCGGGCGGGCGCTACGAACTCGGCGAGGCGCTGCCCGTCGACGCGGGCAAGGTGCTCGGCGCGGGCCTCGTGCTGTCGGCGGGTACGGCGGTCACGTCGCTGTTCCTCGGCGCGCCGGTGCTCTCGTCGGCCGTCTTCCAGTTCGACCTCCCGGTGCTCGGCCACGTCAAGCTGGTGACCGCGTTGTTCTTCGACCTCGGCGTGTACCTCATCGTCGTCGGCCTCGTGCTCGACGTGCTGCGCAGCCTGGGCGCCCGCGTCGACGTCGAGATGATGGCGACGCGATGACCGCCTACCTCGTCCCGCTGATCCTCGTCGGCGGACTCATCAGTGCCGGGGTGTATCTGCTGCTGGAACGCAACCTCACCCGAATGTTGTTGGGGCTGTTGCTGGTCGGCAACGGCGTCAACCTCCTGATCCTCACGGTCGGCGGACCTTCGGGCAACCCACCGATCCGGGGTAGAGCCACCCAGGGCGAGACCACGACGGCGGACCCGCTGGCGCAGGGCATGGTGCTGACGGCCATCGTGATCTCGATGGGCATCGCGGCCTTCGTGCTGGCACTGACGTATCGGTCCTACCGGCTGTCGAGGGCGGAGGAGGTCGTCGACGACCCGGAGGACACCCGCGTCTCGCAGCTCTCGGAGAAGGCGGCAGGCGCCATCGACGAGGACCTCACCACGCACGATCCTGCGCGCGACACCGACCAGCCCGACGAACTCGACGCGCTGCCGGGACACGAGGGGTCGCGATGAGCGCCGCGACGGTGTTGACCCCGCTGCCCGTGCTGATCCCGACGCTCGCCGCGGCAGCGACGCTGTTCGCGGGCCGCCGGCCGCGGTTGCAACGCACCATCGCGGTGCTCGCGCTCGCGTCGGTGGTGGCGGTCTGCGCGGTGCTCGTCTACCTGGCCGATCGCGACGGCACCATCGCCGTGCACGTCGGCGGGTGGGGGCAGTCGGTGCCCGGCATGGGACCCCTCGGCATCACGCTGGTGGTCGACCGGTTGTCGGCCATGATGCTGCTGGTCTCCGCGATCGTGCTGCTGGCCGTCGTGTTCTACGCCATCGGGCAGGGCATTCGCGACGGCGACGAGCGTCAGCCCGTGTCGATCTTCCTGCCGACGTACCTGGTGCTGTCCGCGGGAGTCTGCACCGCGTTCCTGGCCGGTGACCTGTTCAACCTCTTCGTCGGCTTCGAGGTGCTGCTGTCCGCGAGCTTCGTGCTGCTGACCATCGGCGCCAGCACCGACAGGGTCAGGGCGGGCATCGCATACGTGATGGTGTCGATGGTGTCCTCACTGGTCTTCCTCATCGGGCTGGCGATGATCTATGCGGCCGCGGGCACCCTGAACATGGCCGAGCTGTCCGTGCGGCTGGCCGAGGTCCCGTCGGGGACCAGGGACGCCATGTTCGCGGTGCTGATGGTCGCGTTCGGGATCAAGGCCGCGGTCTTCCCGCTGTCGACGTGGCTGCCCGACTCCTACCCCACCGCGCCAGCCCCGGTCACCGCCGTGTTCGCCGGCCTTCTGACCAAGGTCGGCGTCTACGCCATCATCCGCGCGCACTCGCTGCTCTTCCCCGGCGGCGCACTGGACGACGTGCTGCTGGTGGCGGCGCTGGTGACCATGGTGGTCGGGGTGTTCGGCGCGATCGCCCAGAGCGACATCAAGCGCCTGCTGTCCTTCACGCTGGTCAGCCACATCGGCTACATGGTGTTCGGCATCGCGCTGGGCAGTCAGCTGGGCATGTCCGGCGCGGTCTACTACGTCGCGCACCACATCGTCGTGCAGACCACGCTCTTCCTCGTCGTCGGCCTGATCGAGCGCCAGGCGGGAGCGTCGACCCTGCAGCGACTCGGCGGATTGGCGGCGGCCAGTCCCCTACTCGCGTTGGTGTTCATCGTGCCGGCGCTCAATCTCGGTGGCATTCCGCCCTTCTCGGGCTTCATCGGGAAGGTGGCGCTGTTGGAGGCGGGTGCGCAGGCTTCCTCGCCATTGGCCTGGATCCTGGTGGGGGGCAGCGTCGTGACGAGCCTGCTGACGCTGTACGTGATGGCCAGGGTCTGGACGAAGGCGTTCTGGCGGGCCAGGGCCGACGCCCCCGAGGGCGCGCTCGCCGACGTCGCCCCCTCGGCGCTGCTCGACGACTCCGAGGAGGACGTCGCCTACGCCGACCGCGACGACGTGGGACGCATGCCGGTGGGCATGCTGGTCCCGACGGGCGCACTGATCGCCGTGGGCCTGGCGCTCACCGTCTTCGCCGGACCGATCTTCGGGTACAGCGAGCGGGCGGCCGTCGAGGTGCTCGACAGGGGCCAGTACGTGTCGGCGGTGCTGAAGCCATGACGAGCGCTCGCGCGAGGAATCGACCCGCACTGCGACGGATCCTGCTGCGCACCTGGGTGCTGTGCTGGCTGACGCTGGTGTGGATGCTGTTGTGGGGCAACGTCTCCGCGGCCAACGTCCTGAGCGGGCTGGCCGTCGCCCTGGTGATCACCGTGCTGCTGCCGCTGCCCGCCGTCCCCGTGGAGGGCAAGCTGCACCCGCTGTCGCTGCTGCGGCTGGTCGTGCAGGTGGCCTACTACCTGGTGCTGTCGTCGGTCCAGGTGGCGTGGCTCGCGATCAAGCCGGGCCCGCCGCCGCAGACGGCCGTGCTGCGGGCTCACCTGGCGATCAAGTCCGACCTGGTGCTGGCGCTCGCCGTCAACGTCATCAACCTGATTCCCGGGTCGATCGTGCTGGAGATCGACCAGACCCGGCGGATGATCTACGTCCACGTCATCGACGTCGGGTCCGACGCGTCGGTGCAGCGGTTCTACCGGCAGATCGCGGAGGTCGAGCGCCTGATGGTCGCATCGTTCGAGCGGGATGCGGACTGGCAGGCGTCGACGGAGAGGGAGGTGCAGCCGTGAACACCGTCTGGACCATCTCGGCGGTGATGCTGACCGCGGCCGCCGCGATCACGATGTTCCGGCTGCTCGCCGGACCCGGCACGCTGGACCGGCTGGTCGCGCTGGACACCTTCGTCGCGGTGACGATGTGCGCCATCGGCACGTGGGCCGCGTTCAGCCTGGACACCACCGTCACGTACAGCCTGACGGCGTTGGCACTGATCAGTTTCGTCGGCTCGGTCAGCGTCGCGCGCTTCCGAGTGCGGGACATCGACGAGGCGGACGGAGACTCGCGATGAACGCCGTGCTCGACGTGCTGGCGGCGGTGCTGGTGCTCGCCGGTTCGGCGCTGGCGCTGACCGCGGCGATCGGCGTGGTCCGGTTTCCCGACACGCTGTCGCGGATGCATGCGGCCACCAAGCCGCAGGTGCTCGGACTGCTGCTGGTGCTGGTCGGTGCGGCGATCCGACTGCGGGGGCACCCCGACGTCGGCATGCTGATCCTCGCAGGCCTGTTCACCGTCATCACCGCCCCGGTGGTGGCCAACCGCGTCGGCCAGCTCGCCTACCGCGAGCAGAGCTTCCGCGACGACCTGCTGACCAAGGACGAGATGGCGGAGCATGGCGAGAACTGACGACGACGACTGGGACATCACCGAGAGCGTGGGCGCCACCGCATTGGGGGTGGCGATGGCCCGGGCCGCCGAATCCCGTTCGGAGCAGCCGCTGTTCGTCGACCAGTACGCGCAGTGGTTCATCGACGCTGCGACCGCCGCGGGCTGGGAGTCGCCGTTCGGTGGCGCCGCGACGGCAGCCGTACTCGGCGACCTCGACCCCGCGGTCGCCGAGAAGATGCAACGGCGCATGCAGTCGATCTGGGGCTACGCCGCCTCGCGCACCAAGCACTTCGACGACTTCTTCGCCGCGGCGAGAACTGCGGGCATCCGGCAGGTCGTGATCCTGGCCGCGGGCCTCGACGCGCGCGCGTGGCGGCTGCCCTGGCCCGCGGGCACCGTGGTCTTCGAGATCGACCAGCCGAGGGTGCTGGAGTTCAAGGCCGCGACGCTGGCCGCGCACGGCGCCACCGCGGCGGCACGCGACGTCGCCGTCCCCGTCGACCTCCGGCAGGATTGGCCGACCGCGTTGCGGGAGAATGGGTTCGACCGCTGCGCACCGACGGCTTGGCTCGCCGAGGGGCTGCTGCCCTACCTCCCGGCGGCGGCCCAGGATCTGCTGTTCGACCGGGTGCAGGAACTCAGCGCGCCGGGGAGCCGGATCGCGGTGGAGGCCTTCGGTGACGAGTACTTCGACGAGGACTATCAGCGCAGGCGTCGGGAGAACATGGCCGAGATGCGCGCGGCCCTGGCCCACACCGGACGCGAGATGACCGACGTCGCCGACCTGTTCTTCAACGAGCCGCACGCCGACGTCGCCGACTGGCTCCGCGACCACGGCTGGGAGGTGAGTGCCGAGACCTCGGCCGAGCTGATGGCCAGACACAAGCCCGGTCTGCCCGTCGACGAGCAGAATCCCGGCAGCCTGTTCGTCGAGGGCAGGCGCTAGTCCTGGTCGGCGGGCCCGTCCCCGGCGAGCTGGAACTCGATCATCGCCGCGACGGTCTCGACCGCATCCCGTAGGGCGTCGAGTCGCGCCGCGGCGGTCGGCGCCTCGAGCACCGAATACCGGTCGGCCTGGCCCATCGGCACCCGGGAAGCCAACGCGTACAGCCGCTTTCCAGCGTCGTCGCCGGGCTCGGGTTCGCCGAGCAGCTCGCGCTTCGACGGCAGCGTCGCGTTCTGCGCCGACGCGATCCGCTCGAACATCTCCATCACCCGGTCCTCGACGACGTCGATGTCCCCGATGGTGACGATCGCGCCCGGTTGGTCGGGCCACGGTTGCACGTCAGCCCGCGGGTACGGGTCGTCGTCGAGCCATGACGTGACGCGGAAACGCTCGCGTATCTCGCACTCGAGCAGGTAGCGGCCGTCGCCGAAGTCCTGGCAATCGACGATGTGCGCCATCGCACCGACGTCGCATCTGGCGTCGTCACCGCCGACTTCACGCCCGGCAGCGATCAGCACCACACCGAATTCCATTGCGCCACTAAGACATTCCCTGACCAGAGCACCGTAGCGTGGCTCGAAGATGCGCAGTGGGAGATCCTCGCCAGGCAGGCGCACTGACTCGAGCGGGAACATCGGTCGGATCGTCATCGGGAACCTAGAGGACCAACTCGGCGATCAACGCATCGACGACCGTGCGCAGGTCTCCGTCGTTGTCCTCGGCGACGCGTCGCTGGCGCTGATACGACGCCCCGTCGCGGTAGATGTCGGACACCTGCGCGAGTTCGTCGGCACACCCCAGCGATCTCGCCACCGGGTCCAACCTGGTCAACAGGTCGTCGACGTCGTCGGTCACCAGGCGTTCGTTGCTGTCCTCGTCGAGGATGATCACCGCGTCGAGGCCGTATCGCGCGGCGCGCCACTTGTTCTCCTGGACGTGCCACGGCGGCATCGTCGGCAGGTGCTCGCCCGCGTCGAGTCGGCGGTCCAGATCGACGATCAGACAGTGGGTCAAGGCGACCAGCGCGCCGAGTTCGGCGATGTTGGAGATCCCGTCGAAGATCCTCACTTCGATGGTGCCGAGATGCGGCGAAGGCCGGATGTCCCAACGGATCTCGTTCATGTGGTCGATGATGCCGGTCTTCTTCTGGTCGTGAACGAATTGCTCGAACTGCGACCACTCCTGGAAGTGGAACGGCAGGCCCGCGGTCGGCAGCTGCTGGAACATCATGGCGCGGTTGCTGGCGTAACCGGTGTCACCGCCGTCCCAGTACGGCGAGGACGCCGACAGCGCCAGCAGGTGCGGGTACTGGTTCAGCAGCGAGGTGATGATGGGCATCACCTTGTGCGCCGACGACACCCCGACGTGCACGTGCACGCCCCAGATCAGCATCTGCCTGCCCCACCACTGGGTGCGCTTGATCAGTTCGGCGTACCGCGGCGCGTCGGTCAGCTGCTGGGCCGACCACTTCGCGAACGGATGGGTGCCGGCGCAGAACAACTCCATGCCGCGCGCACGGACGATCTTCTGCGCGGGCCCGAGGGTGGCGCGCAGGTCGTCCATCGCCTCACCCGAGTTCGCGCAGATGCCGGTGACCACCTCGACGGTGTTGCGCAGCAATTCCTTGTGCACGCGCGGACTTTCGCCGATCTCGGCGATCACCGCGGCGGCCTCGTTGCTCAGATCCCTGGTCTCGGGATCGACGAGCGCGAACTCCCACTCGACGCCGATGGTCGGCAGCGCCGAGCCCGCGAAGTCGATCCGTTGCGGGCGCGGGCTGGCCGTCACCTCACTCGGGGGATATGACACCGCACGCCACGCGCTTTCCGGCGTCACCGGTGGCCATCGTCATCTCGTCGGGCCCCGGCGTACCGTTCACCTGCTGGTAGCGCTCCGGCGGGATGTTGGCGAAGTTGTCCGCCTTCTCGTGGATGATGATCGCCGTCTTCTGGCCTGCCATCAGATCCGCGGCCGTGAACGCGTCGGTGGTAGTCACCAGCATCGCCGAACCGTCGGTGCGCACCTGCAGCGAGGCCAGGTCACCGCTGGCCGGGTGGGCGGTGTGCCCGCCGACCTGGAAGTGCCCGCCCGCGGAGTTGAAGTCCGCAGGGGCGCCGCCGGTGGGCGCCACGGAGTTGGGCTCGCACTTGCCGATCGAGTGGATGTGCAGGCCGTGGAAGCCCGGGGCCAACTGGCCGGAGGCGGTGGTCTTGACGGTGAGGGTGGCGAATCCGCCGGAGAACACGATCTCGGCGGTCGCGACCGACGTGCCGTCGGCCGTCTTGATGTCGGCGCTGAGCTTCTCGCCCGTCGTGGTGCTGGTGGGCTGGCCCGCCTGCGCTTCGGCGCCCGCGGCGGCCGACGGCGGCGGCGAACCCGTCCACACCGGAGGGGTGGTTCCCGGCTGGGTGGCGACCGGCTCGTACGGGGAGCACGCGGCCGCGATCGGAACGACGAGTGCCGCGGCGGCGAGGAAGCGGAGCGGGGCAGAGATCGGCATGCCCGAGAGCCTAACTGGTGACGGCTACTATCACTCCGGGCGGTAGATCCGCGACCGCAGGAGTCCTCGGTACGACGGGCGCCTGCAGCAGCGCACCGACCTCGTCAGCCGCTTCCTTATCACCGGGCGTCTCACTGAAGTACACCGTCGTGGCGGTGACGCCGTCGAGGGTGAGGTTCCCCGTCTCAGCGACGTTCCACTGCGCGTCGCGCAGGCGATTGGCGGTGTTCTCGGCCAATCCGGCCACGTCGGTCAGGTTGTACACCCGCACCTCGGGCTTGGCGGCAGGCGTCGCGGAGGTCGACGACGTGGGCGGTGGGGTCGTGGTCGACGTGCTGGCCGAACTCGACGAACTGCTGCCGTTGTCATTGCCCGAACCGCCGATGGCCTGGAAGCCGACCAACAGGAAGACCACGCCCAGGAACAGCAGCACCATCACCATGGCGCGCAGCGGCAACCCGGACGAGTCTCGTTGATTCATCGCCTTCACCTTAACGAGCCTTGGGCCCCGTGCGAAAACCTCAGGTGACGTCGAAGCCGAGCCGGCGGGCGGCCCGGGCCTTCTGGCGGCTGGCCCGCACCCTGCGCAGCCGCTTGACCAGCATGGGATCGGCCGCGAGCGCCTCGGGGCGGTCTACCAGCGCGTTCAGCACCTGGTAGTAGCGCGTCGCCGACATGGAGAACAGCTCCTTGATGGCGTCTTCCTTGGAACCCGCGTACTTCCACCACTGCCGTTCGAATGCAAGGATGTCGTGCTCGCGGCGGGTGAGTCCGTCGGCAAGAGCCGCGTCGTCCCCGGACTTGTCAGTCCGCGCAATGGCGCCGTCCATGTGCTCCCTGGACCCTTCCCTGCACTCGAGACATTCCGGTGGTGTCGGCCAACATTGAACCACGGCGGAGGTGGTTGAGACGTGAGCGTTACCCGCGAGTCGGCCGACTTCGCGTTGCCCACTAATCTTCTCGGATGGCCGTCGTACCGATCCGCATCGTGGGTGATCCCGTCCTGCACACCGCGACCAGTCCGATCCCCGTCGGCGACGACGGTTCGCTGCCTGCGGAACTGGCCGATCTCATCGCCGATCTGTACGAAACCATGGACGCCGCCAACGGTGTCGGGTTGGCCGCCAACCCGATCGGGATCTCCCAGCGCGTCTTCGTCTACGACTGCGCCGACGAGCGCGGCCGCGCCAGCCGCCGCAGGGGCGTCGTCGTCAACCCCGTGCTGGAGACCTCCGAGGTGCCCGAGACGATGCCCGACCCCGACAACGACGACGAGGGTTGTCTGTCGGTTCCCGGCGAGTCCTTCCCCAGGGGACGGGCCACCTGGGCGCGCGTGACCGGGCTCGATGCCGACGGCACACCCATCACGCTCGAGGGCTCCGGTCTGTTTGCTCGGATGCTTCAGCACGAGACCGGCCACCTCGACGGCTTCCTGTACATCGACGGGTTGATCGGCAGGCACGCCCGCGCGGCCAAGCGTGCGGTGAAGTCGAACGGCTGGGGCGTGCCCGGGCTGTCGTGGACTCCCGGCGAGGACCCCGACCCGTTCGGGCACTGATGCCCAACTCGCCCGACCTGCCGGAGGTCGGCACCCGCGTCAGCCTGCGGTACCGCCTGCCCGCCGGGTCGGTGCCACCACTGAGCGACGTGGTCGGTCATCTTCTCGACGTCGGGCCGGTGCTGCGCGTGCAGGACAAGCGGGGCGCCGTGGTCGCCGTCGACGTGGCCGACGTGGTGTCGCTGCGGCCCCTGCCTCCTGCGCCGGTGCGCACGTCGGAGATCCGCAACCTGGAGCACGCCGCAGCCCTCGGGTGGCCCGGCGTCGAGCAGCAGTGGCACGACGGCTGGCTGCTGCGGTCGGGCCATGGGAGCACCAGGCGGGCCAACTCGGCGGTGCCGCTGCTTCCGACGCCTGGCCCCGACCTCCGGGCGATCGCCGACTGGTACGCCGCCCGCGAGTTGCCCGCGCTGCTCGCGGCCCCGGACCGGCTCTTCCGGCTCGCGCCCGGTCAGCAGGCCGAGGGCGAGAACGTGGTCATGGCACGGCGATTGACCGACGCCACGGACGCCCCCGACGTCCGGTTGGCGCCGCACCCGGACGACGACTGGTTGGGCGTGCAGCCGCGGAACGTGCCCGTCGACGTGCTGACGGCCGTCGTCGACGGCGAGGTGGTCTTCGCGGGCGTTCCCGGCGTCGCCGTCGGGCGCGGTGCGGTGACCGTGGCACCCGACGGGACGCGCTGGGTCGGGCTGTCGGCGGTGCACGTCGCGGAGCACGCCCGTCGCCGCGGCCTGGCCCGTGCGCTGTGTGAGGGACTGCTGGCCTGGGGTTTCGACCGCGGCGCCACGCGCGCCTACGTCCAGGTGCTCGGCGACAACGCGGCAGCGCTCACGCTCTACGAGGCCATGGGGTTCGGCGAGCACCACCGCTCGCGCTACGTGTCGCTAGGGTAGCCGCGTGCGACTGGCCACCTGGAACGTCAACTCGATCCGCTCCCGCATCGACAGGGTCACCGGCTGGTTGGAGCGCGCGGACGTCGACGTGCTGGCCATGCAGGAGACCAAGTGCACCGACGCGCAGTTCCCGACCATGCCGTTCGCGGCGCTGGGCTACGACGTCGCGCACGTCGGCCTGAACCAGTGGAACGGCGTCGCGATCGCGTCCCGGGTCGGACTGGACGACGTGCAGGTCGGCTTCGAGGGGCAGCCCGCGTGGGACGGAGTCGGCGAGGCGCGGGCGATCGGGGCGACCTGCGGCGGCGTCAGGGTCTGGAGCCTGTACGTCCCCAACGGCCGGACGGTCACCGACCCCCACTACCGGTACAAGCTGGAATGGCTTGCCGCACTGCGGAACACGGCAGGCGGCTGGCTGGCCGACGATCCGGCGCTTCCGGTGGCGCTCGTCGGCGACTGGAACATCGCGCCCACCGACGAGGACGTGTGGGACGTCGCGTTCTTCGAGGGCGCCACCCACGTCACCGCCCCGGAGCGGGCGGCGTTCGACGCCTTCACCGACGCGGGCTTCACCGACGTGGTGCGCCCCTTCACGCCGGGGCCGGGCGTCTACACCTACTGGGACTACACCCAGCTGCGCTTCCCCAAGCGCCAGGGCATGCGGATCGACTTCATCCTGGGCTCAACGGCTTTGGCGTCCCGCATCACGCACGGCGAGATCGCCCGCGACGAACGCAAGCCGGGCAAGAAGGGCACCCCCGCGCCCAGCGATCACGCGCCGGTACTGGTCGATCTCCGTGGTGAGGTCAGCTAGGGCTCGTCGGCAGGGCCAGTCGGGCGCCACCGCCCGGGGAGTCGAGCGGCGAGGAGCCTGCGGCCGACCCGTCGCGGTCGCCCCCCACGTGGGCGCGCGCATGCTCGATCGCCTTTTCTAGGGAGTCCAGCAGATGATTCTCGTGCCGCAACGCGTCGATCACCCCCATGTTGGTCAGCATGGGGAGGTGTTCCTGCTGAACGCCTTTGATGATCACGGTGACTCCCCTGGACTCCAGATCGCGGGCGATCTCGGCCAACGTATGGGCACCGGTGGCATCCAGAAAGCCCAGCTGCGACATCCGGATGATCACCACGGTCACCTGCGGATGGTTGGCGCCGACGGCCACCGCGTTCGAGATCCGTTCAGCCGCCGCGAAGAACATGGCCCCGTCGAGTCGTAGAAGTGCTATCGCCTCGTCTCCGGGGAACTCGGGCCCGGGCAGCACCTCCCGGACGACACTGCTCCGCCGTGCGACGGAGCGCAACGCAAGGAAGGCAGCGACGACGATGCCGATTCCGACGGCGTAGATCAGATCCAGGGACACCGTGATCACCGCGGTCAACCCGAACAGCATCGCATCGGATCGACTGGAGCGCAGGATCTTTCGGACAGTGCCGATGGAAATCATCCGGAAGGACGTCACCATCAGCACCCCGGCCAGGGCCGCAAGCGGGATCCGAGATACCGGTCCGGTCGCCAGATAGACCACGGCGAGCAAGAGCAGCGAGTGGGTGATCGCCGCGACCCGGGTGTGCGCGCCGGAGCGGACGTTCACCGCGGTCCGCGCGATGGCTCCCGTGGCGGGCATCCCGCCGAAGATGCCGGCCACCACCGAGGCCAACCCCTGGCCGACCAGTTCCCGGTCGGGGTCGTAGGGACCGGTCGGCGACATCGTGGCCGCCACGCGGGCCGACAGCAGCGACTCGATCGCGGCAAGGGCCGCGATGGCGAATGCGGCTCCCAGCAGGGTGCGCAACGATCCGAGGTCGACGTGCGGAAACAACGGCGCAGGCAGACGGTCCGGGAGCATCCCGATGGTGGCGACCGGTATGTGCGCCACCGCGACCAGCACGGTGGCAGCGAGCACGGCCGTCAGGGACGCCGGGATGCCGCGGTGAAGGCGCGGAAGGATGACCATCAGCGCGCAGGTCGTCGCCACCACGCCGAGAGCCTGGATCACCGACGGCGCGTGCGCGTGGGTGACGATGTCCCAGGCGGCCGCCGCCACGCCCGCGCCCGCCGAACTGGCCTGCCCGAACGCCGCAGGCACCTGTTGCAGGAAGATGATCGCCGCGATGCCGAGCGTGAAGCCCTCGATCACCGGCCACGGAATGAAGGTGACCGCCCGGCCCAGGCCGGTCACCCCGCCGACGACGACGAGCACCCCGGCCAGGATGGTCACCGTCGCGATACTGCCGACGCCGTGGATGGCGACGATCGGCGCGAGGACGACGGCCATCGCCCCCGTCGGACCCGACACCTGCACGTGCGATCCACCGAACACGGCCGCGACCAGACCGGCCACCACCGCCGTGGCGAGCCCGGCGGCCGCTCCTACGCCGGAACTGATCCCGAACGCCAGAGCGAGCGGCAGCGCGACCACGCCGACGGTGATTCCGGCCAGGACGTCGCGTCGCCACGACGTCCGCAGACCGGCGTAGTCGGCACGTCGAGGTAGCAAGCGGGAACCCGTGTGAAGTGCCGCCCGTACCGAGGCGATCACCGCGATCGAGGGACCGGCGGCAGCGTGCCCAGCGCATCGAACTGGGCGCGTTGCGTATCGAGGGTGTCGGTGAGGAACGTCCGTGCGATCACCAGTAGCTCCGAGATCTTCGGGTGCGCCAGTTCGTAGAAGACGGCGTTGCCGATCCGGTCGCCGCGCACGACGAGGTGGCGCTTGAGAACGGCCAGGTGCTGGGACAGCAGTGTGGCCTCCACCTCGGTGGCCGCGAGTATTTCGCTCACGGGTGTGGGACGACCGGCGGCCGCGAGAATCTCCAGGATTCGGATCCGCACCGGATGGGCCAACGCCTTGAACAGGTTGGCCTTGATTTCATAGAGAGGCCGCTGCGGCGTGTCGGAGAAGAGGTCGGACATGGGTGGAACAGCCTCGGCGGGTGTGGCTTGGCGGAGTGATGGATTCACCATAGGCGAATCGGCTCGGTCGACGGACATGGCCGGGGCGTCAATGGCTGACCAGGGCGCGGCGCGCCAGGAAGGTCCGGAAGTACGGCAGGGCCCGCTCGGGAACCATGGCCACGAGCAGGATCTCCCACGCCCGGGTGAGCAGCTCGAAGAGGGCGCCCGCACCGTCGGAGGGGACCCATGCCGACCAGAGGCCGTCCATCGTGCACAGGACCGTCTCGCCGGCTGCGACGGGATCGAGCGACGTCGACACGTCCCCTTCGGCCTGAGCTCGCGCGCACCGGGACGCAAGGAACGTCGACCAGCTGGCATGGCTGCGCGCCGCTTCCCCGTTGAACCCGCCGAGGACGCGGGTCAATTGGACGCCGGTTCGCACGAATTCGTCGTCGGCGTAGAGAGCGGTGGCGGCGAAGGTCGCGCGGATCAGGCTTTCCATCGCACCCGTGGGCAATTCGGCCGCCACGGTGTACGCGGACGTCAGTCGACGGTTCTTCTCCTCGACGATGGCCGCGGCGAGATCCTCCTTCGACGCGAAATGACGGTAGAAGGAACTCTTCGTCACGTGAGCGCGGTCGGTGATCTCACCGAGCACGGTTGCGGAGTAACCGATTTCGCCGAACAGTTGGACCGCGGCGGCGACGATTCTCCGGCGAGCGACGGCGGATTCGGTGCGGCTGGTCAAGGTTCGCACACCCCCAGATCGGTTGACGACGTCAATGCCGGACGCGAGGCACGGCGGCACGCCGGCGCGCAGCAAGCGCTTAGCGAATTGATGGATTGCATCTTTTCGCAACCGATCGTAGGGCGGATCGACGGGCGATGCAAGGTAGCGGACGTGCCGCGATGCCGATCGACCGCCGACCAGGGCGGCTAGCTTGCGTTGTCGGCGCCCAGCTCGGAGCCGTAGCGGCCCGGGTTGAACAGCGACGCGACCGCGCCGAGCAGCATCATCACCGCGGCCGCGATGAACACCACGGTCAGCCCGGAATGGAACGGCTCGGTGATCAACTGCGGGAAGAACGTCTTGCCGGTCAGCACGTCGGCGTTGACGCCGGGATTGTGCAGCGCGCCGGAGGGCGCGAGCAGTTCGGCGATCGGGTTGTAGCCGAGGAAGGCCGCGAACAGGCTGCCCACCGGGGGCAGGTTCGCCACGTCGTGCGCCACCGAGGCCGAAACCCCTTGGGCCTGAAGGCCACTGCTCATCGCGGACGGCAGGGTGTTGGCGAGCCCGACGATCATCAGGGAGAAGAACACGCCGATCGACAGCGACGAGCCCGCGTTGAAGAACGTCGCGCGCACGCCGGAGGCCGCCCCGCGCTGGGCAGCGGGCACGCTGGACATGATCGCCGCGGTGTTCGGCGCGGTGAAGATGCCGCCGCCGAGCCCGTTGAGGAACACCAGCAGCGCGAACACCCAGTAGTCGAAGTTCACCGGGATCAGCACCAGGGCGATGAACGTCGCCGCCATCAGCAGCATGCCGCCGACGGTGAACGGCCGCGCCCCGAAGCGGTCCGACAGCGAGCCCGCGATGGGGCCTGCCACCAGGAAGCCGACGGTGATGGGCAGCAGGTAGATCCCCGCCCACAGTGGCGTCGACTCGAAGCTGTAGCCGTGCAGCGGAAGCCAGATGCCCTGTAGCCAGATGATGAGCATGAACTGCAGGCCGCCGCGACCCATCGACGACATCAGGCCCGCGAGGTTGCCCATGCCGAACGAGGCCGACTTGAACAGCCGGACGTCGACCATCGGGGACTCGACATGCAGCTCGACGAAGCAGAACACGACCAGCAGCGCCAGTCCGAGGCCGATGGCGCCGAGCACCAGCGGGTTGGTCCAGCCGGTGGTGGCGTCGCCGTAGGGCTGGATGCCGTACGTGATGCCGGCCAGCAGCACGGTCAGCCCGACGCCGAAGGTCAACGTGCCCGCCCAGTCCAACTTGCCGGGCGTCCGCGCCCCGAGCTCGCGCAGCGACCGGATGCTCCAGATGGTGCCTGCGATGCCGATCGGCACGCCGACCCAGAAGATCGCCTTCCAGTGCCATTCGGACAGGAAGCCGCCGATCAGCAGGCCGAGGAACGAGCCGGCCACGGCCGACACCATGTTGACGCCGAGCGCCATGCCGCGCTGGTTGGCGGGAAACGCGTCGGTGAGGATGGCCGAGGACGACGCCATCAGCATCGCGCCACCGACGCCCTGGACCACGCGCCAGCCGATCAGCCACAGGGCGCCGCCGCCGAGGTGGAAGGGGTCGAAGGACAGCGCCACCGCGGCGAGGGTGAAGACGACGAAGCCCCAGTTGTAGATGCGGACGCGGCCCAGCATGTCGCCGAGGCGACCGAACGGCACCACCAGCACCGCGGTCACCACCAGATAGCCCATCAGCATCCAGAGCAGATAGCTGACATTGCCGGGGGCGAGCGGGTTCAGGCCGATGCCGCGGAAGATGGCGGGCAGCGAGATCAGGACGATCGAGGCGTTGATGGTGGCCAGCAGCGTGCCGAGCGTGGTGTTGGACAGCGCGACCCACTTGTAGTGCGGATGGTCGTGGTCCATCCGCTTGCGTCGGGTGGCGGTCTCCGCCAGCGCGGCGTCCTCGTTTTCCACGAGTGGGGGCTTCGTCATCTCAATCTCAGTCGTCATCGCTTCGTTTCGCATATCGAAAGTCATCACCGACGGGCGTCGCTGCCCAAAATGCATATGTTAGCTATACAAAACATCGCGGAGCAATTCCTATTCCCGCCGGATTCGTCACAACCCGCTGCGGTAGGTTTGGCACGTCCGCGCGGGAGCGCACGCCACGTGCGCTGAGAGGACGGCTGCGGGACCGATCGCATCGGCCCAACGGTGCCGTCGACCGTATGAACCTGACCGGGTAATGCCGGCATAGGGAGATGTGCCGTGAACTTCCTACCCCTCACCCCACCGGGTCAGACCCCGCTGCGGGTGATGACCATCGCGGGCACCGACTCCGGGGGCGGCGCGGGCATCCAGGCCGACCTGCGGACGTTCGCCATGCTCGGCGTGCACGGCACCGTCGCGGTGGCCGCGGTGACCGTGCAGAACTCGTTGGGTGTCAAAGGCTTTCACGAGATTCCACTCGACGTCATCACCGGCCAGATCCGCGCGGTCGCCGAGGACATCGGCATCCAGGCCGCCAAGACGGGCATGCTCGCGTCGTCGGACATCATCGAAGCGGTCTCCGAGACGTGGCGCGGCCTCGAGTCCGCTCCCCCCTTGGTCGTCGACCCGGTGTGCGCGTCGATGCACGGCGATCCGCTCCTGCATCCGTCGGCGTTGAATGTCCTTCGTGCCGAACTCTTTCCGCTCGCCACCCTGGTCACGCCGAATCTCGACGAGGTGCGGCTGATCGTGGGCGTCGACGTCGTCGACCCGACGACCCAGCGCGAGGCGGCGCGGGCACTGCACGCCCTAGGCCCCACGTGGGCTCTGGTCAAGGGTGGGCACCTCCGCTCCTCGACGCACAGCCCAGACATCCTGTTCGACGGCCACGAGTTCCACGAGTTCGACGCCGAACGCATCGACACCGGCCACGACCACGGCGCGGGCGACACCCTCGCCGCCGCCACGGCGTGCGCGCTGGCGCACGGCTACTCCGTGCCGGACGCGGTGGCCTTCGCGAAGAGCTGGGTCACCGAATGTCTGCGTGCTGCATACCCGTTGGGGCACGGCCACGGTCCGGTCTCGGCGCTGTTCAGGCTCAGCCATGAGTCTTGACGACATCGCGGGCGTGGCGCATCGCCCCGCGGGCACCCCGACGGGGACCATCGTGCTGACGCACGGCGCGGGCGGCAGCCGGGAGTCGCCGATGCTCGTCAGGCTCTGCGACGAGTGGGCCGCCCGCGGCTGGCTCGCCGTGCGTTACGACCTGCCCTACCGCAGAAGGCGTCCCAAGGGTCCCCCGTCGGGATCGGCCACTGCCGATCAGGCGGGCATCGTGGAGGCCGTCACGCTCGCCCACACCATGGCCGACGGTCCCGTCGTCGCGGGCGGACACTCCTACGGCGGCCGGATGACCTCGATGGCCGTGGCCGACGGCCTTGACGTCGACGTGCTGACCCTGTTCTCCTATCCGCTGCACCCGCCGGGCAAGCCCGAACGTGCACGCACCGAGCATCTGCCGCGCATCACCGCGCCGACCGTGTTCACGCACGGCACCTCGGATCCGTTCGGCACCATCGACGAACTGCGGGCGGCGGCCGCCCTGGTCACGGGCCCCACCGAGGTCGTCGAGATCACCGGAGCCCGCCACGACCTGGGGTCGAAGACCCTCGACGTACCCGTGCTGGCCGTCGATGCCGCAGTCCGGTCGCTGCGGCCCTGACCCTGCTATCTTCCGGGGGTGACCTGGCCGCCGGGAGACCCGAATCAGCCGCCTGCGTACGGACCGCAGGGCGGCGGGTATCCCCCGCCGCCACCGCCTCCATTGCCCTACCAGCAGGGGCCCTACCAGCAGGGGCCGTACCAGCAGGGGCCGTACGGTCAGGGCCAGTACGGCCAACCCCAGCCCGGCTACCCGTATCCCGCGCCGAAGAAGAAGTCCCGCAAGGGCCTGATCATCGGCCTGTCGGTGCTCGCCGTCGTCCTGCTCGGTGGCCTGGCCACCGCGGTCGCGGTGTTCTACTTCGCGGCCAAGGACAAGGTCATCGCGACGGATCTCGCGGTCGGCGACTGCATCACCGACATCCCGAACGGCGCCCTGGTGCAGTTGGTGCCGAAGACGGACTGCGCGCAGCCCCACTCCGGTGAGGTCTACGCGGTGCTGACCATGCCCGACGGTGAATATCCCGGCCAAGCGACGATCGACGACTGGCAGAACAAGTGCCCCGGCGAACTGCAGTCGTACTCCGCTGACGCGATGGCCGACGACTCGATCGGCGTCTTCGTTCTGTATCCGACGTCGGAGACGTGGGCGCAGGGAGACCGCGAGATCGTCTGCATGGCGACCACCGACGACAAGCGCAGCGGATCGATCAAGGGCTGAGGGTACGTGGCCGTACCGGAGCCGGTACCTGAGGTACCGTCATGGCCATGACTACGGAGCATTACGACGCGGTCATCGTGGGGGCCGGGTTCGCAGGGATCGGCGCAGCCATCCAACTCAAGCGGCTCGGCATCGACGACTTCGTCGTCCTTGACCGCGAGGACGACCTCGGCGGCACCTGGTACGTCAACCACTACCCCGGTCTGGCCGTCGACGTGCCCACCACGACGTACTCGTACTTCTTCGAGCCCAACCCCAACTGGTCGCGGTTGTTCACGCCGGGGCCGGAGATCAAGCAGTATGCCGACGACGTCGCCGACAAGTACGGCATCCGTGAGCACATGAGCTTCAACACGACGGTCGAGGGCGCGCGTTGGGACGAAGAGGCCGCCCTCTGGCAGGTCGCCCTGGCCGGCGGCGAAACCCTCACCGCCCGGTACCTCATCACGGCCACGGGCTTCCTGTCGCAGCCGAAGGTGCCGGAGATCGCAGGCATCAACGACTTCGAGGGCAAGGTCATCCACACCACCGAGTGGGAGGACGACTTCGACGCCGCGGGCCGCCGCATCGCGGTGATCGGCACGGGCGCCACCGCCGTGCAGCTGATCCCCGAACTCGCCAAGGACGCCGCCGACCTCACCGTCTACCAGCGCACGCCCATCTGGGTGGTGCCGAAGATCGATCTGCGATTCGGCGAGCGCGCC
>JAESGJ010000263.1_pt1 | contig 49520 bp, 49 predicted proteins | sample 9266241 | NCBI WGS metagenome assembly JAESGJ01 (sample SAMN14514841, study PRJNA621669) | algae metagenome | isolation source: Brasilonema octagenarum HA4186-MV1 and co-occurring heterotrophs from wet... | place: USA: Manoa Valley, Hawaii | collected 2009-07-20
ACAAGACTCTCGAAGCACTCATCACATCGTCCCACGACGTCGTTCTCGCGGTCACCCATCCACCGAGTGATCAACCGTACGAGTCGATTTGGACCGATTCCGTGGAGGAGCTCGCCCATGCCCACGGCATTCCGGTCCACCTCGCGCAACGGCCGGACGACGAGCTCATCGAGCGCGTCCACAGCGTGCAGCCGGACATCATCGTCGCCAACAACTGGCGCACCTGGCTGCCCCGTGAGCTGTTCGACCTGCCCCGCCACGGCACCCTGAACCTGCACGATTCGCTGCTGCCGAAGTTCACCGGCTTCTCGCCCGTCATCTGGGCGATGATCAGTGGCGCAACGGAAGTGGGGTTGACGGCGCACCGGATGGACGACGAGCTCGACACCGGCGACGTCGTGCTCCAACGCGCCATTCCCATCGGCCCGAAGGACACGGGCACCTCGCTGGTGCGGGCGACGATCGACCTCATCCCCGAGGTGCTGCTCGAAGCCCTCGACCTCATCGAGCGGGGCACCGCGACGTGGACGCCCCAGAACCTCGACGAGCGGACGTTCTTCCACAAGCGGTCGGCGCGCGACAGTGTCATCGACTGGCATTGGCCCGCAACGGAACTGGACCGCTTCGTACGGGCCCTCTCCGATCCGTATCCGAACGCGGTCACCTACTACCGCGGCCAGCGGATCCGCGTCCTCCGCGCGTCGGTCTCGCGGTGCCGTTACGGGGGCACCCCCGGCCGGGTGTTCATCGCGGAGGGCGACGGGATGGTGATCGTGGCAGGCCCGCAGTCCCATCACGGCAATGCCCCCGGTCTCGTCGTCGAGTCCGTCCGCCTCGACGACGGTACCGAACTACCGGCGCTCGACTTCTTCGGCCGCGGCGGCGGATACCTCACCGACCAGCCCTAGCCGGCCGAGCGGCCACCGACCGCCACGTGGCGCGCGGAGCCGAATTCGGCTTCGCGGCAGATTGATTCGACGATCTCACCACATCGCACGGCAATGTTCGAGATCAGCGACGAGCTGAGACCGTGGGTATGCTCGGTGCCGCCCTGGAGGTAGATGGCGCCCGAGATCTCGTGCGACGTGCGCAGTCGGTAGTCACGGGTCACCTCGGGCCCCGTGGCGGCGAAGACCGTCGAGTCGCACAGGTCGCCGAGGATGTCGGGGAGCGACATCGGAACGAAGCCCGTGGCGTAGACCACGGCGTCGCAGTCGATCGCCTCGGTCGACTTCGTCGGGTGATGTTCGACGACGACGCGAACCCCGCCGTCGTCCTCGGTCGCGGACCGGACACCCGACGCACCGTGGAAGTACAGCCGACGTCGCCCTGCCACCCGCTCGGCATACTCACGGGCATAGAGCGCCTCGATCAGGGGGAGGTCCACACAGGAGTAGTTGGTGGCTCGGTGGTAGTCGAGCAGTCGCTGACGGACCGTCGGTTCGGCGCTGTAGAAGTCGTCCACTGCTGCGGGATCGAAAACCCGGTTGGCATAGGGGCTGTCGTCGGCGGGGCTGTAACCGTACTTCGCGAAGACCCCGTGCACCTCGGCCTGCGGAAAGGTGGTGTGCAGGTAGTCGGTGACCTCCGCCGCACTCTGGCCTGCGCCGACGACCACGAAGCGTCCGTGCGGCAACGACGGGAGTCGCGGGATCTTCTCGAGCAGTTCGTGGTTGTGGAACTGGCGGGGTGTCTCCTCGACACCGCCCGGCAGTTGCGGCTGCAGTCCGCCCGCGAGCACCACGGTGCGGGCCCTCAGCGTCCTCGTGCTCGCACCCTCGAGATCGATCGCCAGCCAGTCACCCTCGTCGCGCACCGCGACCGCCCGCGTCCCGTAGTGCACCCTCGCCCCGAGGGTGCCCGCGGCCCACTCGAGGTAGTCGTGGAACTCCAGTCGGGTCGGGAAGAACGTCTGGTGGTTGATGAACTCGGTGAGCCTGCCGCGTGCGGTCAGGTAGCTGAGGAACGTGTAGCGACTGCGCACGTTGCGCTGGCTGGCCAGATCCTTGAGGAACGAGATCTGCATCGTCGTCCCGGGGATCAACATGCCGGTGTGCCAACCGAACTCGGGCTTGGCCTCGACGAACTCGGCGGTGATCGCCTGGTCGCAGGCATGGGTCTCGTTGTGCTCCTCGATGGCGATCGCCAGACCGAGGTTCGACGGTCCGAAACCGACCCCGACGACGTCGAGGACCTCGTTGCCATCGTTGAGCATCATCGGCTCGCCCACTGGTCGACGGCACCGGGCACCGGCTGCGCGGGATCACTGCCGAGGGCGACGATCCGGTTGCCGTCGTCCACGTGCACCACGCGCGGCGCGTGGCCCGCGATCTCGCGGTCGTCGACCGAGCGGAACGACATGATGATGACGAGATCGCCCGGCTGGATCAGATGCGCTGCCGCACCGTTGATTCCGATGATTCCGGATCCGGCGGGACCGGTGATCGCGTAAGTGGTGAGCCGCGCTCCGTTGGTGATGTCGACGACGTCGACCTGCTCTCCATCGAGGATGTCCGCGGCCCGCATGAGGTCCTGGTCCATCGTGATCGAGCCCACGTAGTGCAGATCGGCCTGGGTGACGGTGGCGCGATGCACCTTGCCGCCCAGCATCGTTCGGAGCATTGCGTGCCCTCCAGCGTGTCGGTGTCGCGGGCGGACGAGCGCCCCCGGGTTAGTAGAGGCTATCCTAACCCCAGGTTCTTCCCAGGTTCAGCCGTACCTCGCGAGCAGACGCATGGGTGCTAGCAGTGACGGCGTGTCCTGGCGCGCAGCCGGCTCGACGCCCGCGGAATGACCAGCGGCGTCCCCGTCTCGGGATCGTCGATGACCTGGCACTCGAGTCCGTAGATCTGCTCGACGAGAGCTGCGGTCACGACCTCCGACGGGTGGCCCTGAGCCACGATCGAGCCCGCCCGCATCGCCACGATCCGATCGGCGAATCGGCAGGCGTGGTTCAGATCGTGCAGGACGGCGACGATGGTGCGCCCCTGTTCGAGGTTCAGCTCGGCGAACAGTTCGAGCAATTCGATCTGGTGCGCGATGTCGAGGAACGTGGTCGGCTCGTCGAGCAGGATCAGGGGTGTCTGCTGCGCGAGGACCATGGCGATCCAGACCCGCTGACGTTGGCCGCCCGACAGCTCGTCGACCGGACGGCCCGCCAGTGCCGTCACCCCGGTGGCGGCCATCGCCTCGGCGACGGCCTGCTGGTCGGCCCTGGTGTACTGCCGGAGCATCGTCTGATGGGGAAATCGCCCGCGTGTCACCAGGTCCGCGACGATGATGCCCTCGGGGGCGATCGAGGACTGCGGCAGCAGGCCCAACCTGCGGGCGACCTCCTTGGTCCGGAGGCGGGTGATGTCGGCGCCGTCGAGGACGACCTGACCCGCGGTGGGAGTCAGCAACCGTGCCAGCCCGCGCAGCAGTGTCGACTTCCCACACGCGTTCGGCCCGACGATCGCCGTCACCGCGCCGGCGGCGATGTCGACGGTCAGCCGGTCGACGATCGGGGTGGAGCCGTATCCGAGCGACAACTCGCGCGCTCCGAGGCGTACGTCGTTGGACATCGTCGCGTCCTCCTACCGACGCCGGGCCTGAGCGACCAGCAGGTAGACGAGGTACAGCCCGCCCAGCGTCACCGTCACCGCACCCACCGGAAGTTCGGCGGGCGCAAGAATTCTCAGTGCGATGACGTCGCTGGCCAGCAGCAGGAGGGCACCCATCACGGCGGCGGACACCAGTCCGACGCCCGCGGCCCCGGTGAGGCGGCGCGCCAACTGCGGGGCGGCGAGCGCCACGAAGGAGATGGGTCCTGCGGCCGCGGCCGCGATGGCGACCAAGAGCACTCCGATCCCGAAGTACGCCAACCGGACCCGCTCGGGGCGCACCCCGAGAGCGCCCGCGGCGTCGTCGCCCATCTGCAGGACGGGCAGCTGCGGTCCGACGACGGCGAGCATCACGGCCGCGATGACCAGACCGCCGAGCATCGGGAAGACCTGCGCCCACTCCGACCCGCTGAGCGACCCCTGCTGCCAGATCGCCGCCGTGATCGCCTGGTGCAGCTTGATCTTCAGGATGATCCACTGACACAGCGAGCTCAACACGGCGCTGACGGCGATGCCGACGATGATCAGCCGGAAGCCGGCCAGCCCGTTGCGATAGGACAGCAGATACACGGCGACCGCCGTGACGAGACCGCCGACGACCGCGCTGACCGACGTCGTGTAGTAGCCACCGCCGAGTACGGCGATGGCGATCAACGCCCCGGTGTAGGCGCCGAAGTCGAAGCCGATCACGTCCGGGCTGCCGAGAGGATTGCGCGTCAGCGCCTGGAAGATCGCCCCGGAGATCCCGAGTGCAGCACCGATCAAGAGTGCCAACAGAATTCGTGGCATTCGCCACTGCAGCACCAGCGTGCTGGCGAAGGAGCGGTCGCGGCCGAACAGAATGGCGACCACCTGGGCGGGCGGCACCGGGTACTCGCCGATGCCGAGGGCCAGCACGGCGAGCACCGCCGCCGCCGCGCCGAGCACCGCCAGGACGGTGACACTGCGCCACGGCGCACGCAGCGCGAGCGTGGGCTCCCGCCGGACGATCAACTGGCGACGGCCGAAGTCGACCGTGTCGAGAGGGCTCACAGCGCTGCCGCGTCCCGTCGCCGCACCAGCCAGATCAACACCGGCGCGCCGACGAACGCCGTGACGATGCCCGCGGGCAGTTCCCCCGGTCGCACCACGACCCGGCCGACGACGTCGGCGGCGAGCAGGAGTGCCGGGGCAGCGAACACACTGTAGGCGCAGATCCAGCGCCAGTGCGGGCCGGTGAACCAGCGCACCGCATGAGGAACCATCAGGCCGACGAAGCCGATCGGTCCCGCGCCTGCGGTCGCCGCACCGGCCAGCAGCGTGACGGCGAGCAGCCCGAGCACCCTGGTGCGAACGACGTTGCCGCCCATGGCAACCGCGAGGTCGTCCCCCAGAGCGACCGCGTTCAGGCCGCGGCTGACGTACAGACACAGCGCCGCACCGAGCGCGACGAACGGTGCGACCATCCCGACCACCGCGAGCGAATGGCCGTCCAGCGCGCCCGCGTCCCAGTACCTCATCGAGTCGAAGGCCCTCGGGTTGCGCAGCCGGATGGCGAACGAGATGCCCTCCATTACCGCCCCCACCGCGACGCCCGCCAGCAGCATCCGCACTCCGGTGGCGATGGCGCGGCCCGTCATGCCGATCGCATACACCAGCACCATGGCGACGAAGGCGCCGACGAAGGCGAACCACACGTAGGACCAGACCGACCGCAGACCCAGGAAGGCGATCGCCGCCACCACGAAGAGCCCGGCGCCGGAGTTGATGCCGAGAATCTGGGCGTCGGCCAACGGGTTTCGGCTCACGCCCTGAATCAGTGCGCCACTCAGCCCCAGCGCGATGCCCACCGCGATACCCAGCAGCGTGCGCGGAATCCGGAGTTCGTGCACGATCCACTGGTCACCGGTATCGGTGTAGTTGGCCAGCGCCTGCCAGACGGTCGACGGATCGACGTTCTCGGTGCCGATCGCGAGGCTCAGCCCGCACGTCAGGAGCAGGACGGCCGCGCTCGCCATCAGGCCGATGACGCGACGGCGACCGGTCCCGGTGAGGTCGTGGACGGACACGGGTTCCGCGGTGGCGACGTCCAACTGCTACAGCCCGATGCTCTCGAGGGCGAGGTCGAACTCCTCGGCGGCGACCTTGTCGCCCTTGCCGTCGGCCAACGCCTGCTCGTAGACGGCCAGCATCTCGTCGCTGACGGCCTCGAACCTGCGGTCCCACGTCTCGGAGTCCAATCGCCAGTAGCCGACGATGTCGTACTGGTCGGCGACCCAGCCGTGGTCGCCCCGCAGATGCTTGCGAACCTCGCGCGTCGCCTGCGCCTCACCGGCGAACCAGCAGTAGCCACGGCCATCGGAGTGCACGTGCGCCCGCGCCAGCTCGGCCAATCTGCTGGGCGCATGGCCGTTTCCGGTGCCGATCGTGGTCACCAGGGGCACGTCCGGCCGCGGCGGCAGGTAGGCGAGGTCGGCCTCGTCGGCGACCTCGACGATCGCCGAGGCGGCGGTGTCGTCGGGGAGCTCGTCGAGGATCCTGGCCAGCGCGGGGAGCCCGGACAGGTCGGCGATCAGCAGCTGCCAGCGGGCGGCGCGCTCCGGTCGGTACCAGCTGCGGGCGTGATCGAACGTCACCCGATCGCCGACGGTCGCGCGCCGCGCCCAGTCGCTGCCCACGCCGCGCTGGTGCAGGACGAAGTCACACGTCACCCGCGCCGCGCCGTCGTCGCGATGTCGGATCGTGTAGTTGCGCCCCTCCGGTTCGGCGGCACCGTCGTCGGGGAAGTAGATGCCGAGAGCCTCATCCCCGCCGCCGGGCAGGTTCAGCTCGGCGAGTCGCGGCACGTCGAACACGACGCGTCGCATCCGCGTTCCCGCGTCGGTCACCCCGGCCACGCAGCCGTCCACCCTCGCCATGTAGTGCAGGCTAACCTAAGTCAGCAGTGGAGCGGACACCCTGATCGACCGAGTCGGACGTGGATTCGGTACTGAACCGATCGGTTCGATACGTCGATCGCGCGTTAGCATCGGGGAATGGGGCGGCGCAAGGGATTCGACGACGAGACGGTCATCCGGGCCGCCCGCGACGTCTTCTGGGCGCGGGGCTACGCCTCGACCTCGCTGGCGGACCTCCAGGATGCGACCGGCCTGAGCCGCTCCAGCCTCTATGAGACCTTCGGCAGCAAGCGCGGTCTCTTCGACCGGGTGGCCGGGAGCTACCTCGACGAGATCATCGGGCCCCTGCTCGAACCGATGGAGGCGGCAGGAGCGGGCCGTGCCGAGATCGTGGCCTACTTTCGTGCGCTGTCGGGCTTCCTGCGGGATTCTCCGCACGCCGTGGCGACGCGCGGATGCCTGATGCTGAACACGGCGATGGAGTTGGACATCCTCGACGAGGACGCGGCACGCGTGGTGCGCGGGTACCGCGACCGCGCGCGCGCCGCCATCCACCACGCGCTGGGCGGCATGGCCGACGCCGTCACCGACCGGGACGGCAAGGCCGACGTGCTGACCGCCACGCAGATGGGCGTGATGACGACGTCACGCATCGACCCGATGGAAGCGGCGAGGCTGGCCGAGACCATTGCTGCCGACGTCGGGGGCTGGTGAGGCATGACCCTCCCCCAAATATCGCTGCAGCTGCGGACTTTCACCGACGACCCCAACCACGACTGGGCGCAGACACTGAGGCTCGCGACGGCGATGGACGTCGCGGGCGTCGATCGCGTCGTCGTGTCCGACCACGTCGTCTTCGGCGAGACGCCGGAGGCATACGCCGACCCCACCCTCGGCGGCGTGGCGGGCGGCCGTCAGCCCACCGGACCCGACGGGCAATGGCTGGAACCCTTGACCGTGTTGACCGCGATCTCGGCGACCACCACGCGGATCCGTCTCGGCACGGCCGTCCTGCTGGCGGCACTGCGTCGGCCCGCCGTGCTCGCCAAGGAAGTCGCGACACTCGACGTGCTGTCCGGAGGACGGGTCGACCTCGGCGTCGGCGTCGGCTGGCAGCGGCAGGAGTACGAGGCGGTTGGCCTGCCGTTCGAGCGGCGCGGCAGGGCACTGGACCACACCCTCGAGGTGTGCCAGACCCTGTGGACCCGGCAGCGGGCTACTTACGACTCCCCCGAACTGTCGTTCGACGGCATTCACCAGATGCCGAAACCCGTTCAGCCAGGCGGTGTTCCGATCTGGGTCAGCGGTACCGTCAACGGCGCCGTCGCACGACGGATCAGCCGCTTCGGCTCCGGCTGGATCCCGTGGGGCACCGCCACCGATGACCCGGCGACCGCGATCGCCAGGATGGGCGATGCCATCGCCGACGCGGGCGGCGATCCCGCCGGGCTGCAGGTGCAGGGCAATGCGAAGACCGTCAAGGGATCGGATGGCTCGGTCGACGTCGGCGCAACGGTCGCCTCGGCCCCGCCTCTCGTCGAGGCAGGCATCACCGACGTGCGGTTCACCCTGTCGATCCCCAAGGACCACCAGCAGGCGGTCGACCTGCTGTCCGAGCTCGTCGACGCCTTCCGCGCCGCCACGGGGTGAGCGCGCGGTTTACCGCCGTGGGGCGGCCGGGTACGCGCCCTCAATGGTCACAGCATTTGGATACCGCGCCAACGGCGGCCCCGACGTCCAGGAATTCCTCGATCTCGACACGCCGACCCCACTACCTGGCGAGCTTCTGGTGGAGGTGCGCAGCGCCGGCGTCAACCCCGTCGACTGGAAGATCCGCTCCGGCCTGCTCGGCGCGGCCAGCGAGAGCGACCTCCCCGCCGTGCTCGGCAGTGAGGTGTCCGGCGTGGTCCGCGAGGTCGGCAAGGACGTCGACGGCTTCGCGGTGGGCGACGAGGTCTTCGGATCGGTGGCGCCGGGCTCCGGCGGCTACGCCGAGTACACGCTGGTGACGGCGGGCGCCGCGGCGCACAAGCCGCCGCAGGTGTCGTTCGACGACGCGGCCACGCTTCCGGTGGCGGCCGCCACTGCCTACGACGGCGTCACGCAACTCGGCCTGAAGCAAGGGCAGACGTTGCTGATCAACGGCGTCGGCGGAGGGGTCGGCGTGGCGGCCGCGCAGATCGCCAGGGACCTCGGCATCAACGTCGTCGGCACCGCGAGCGAGGACAAGCGGGCACTCGTCGAGACCCTCGGTGCGACGCTGATCGCCTCCGGTGAGGGCGTCGCCGATCGGATCAGGCAGATCCTGCCCGACGGCGTCGACGCCATCTTCGACCTCGCGGGCGGCGACGCGCTGCGGGCGGTCGCCGACCTCGTCGCCGACCGCAGCAAGTTGATCAGCGCGGGCGATCCCGCGGCCGTCGAGTTGGGCGGACACATGATCGAGCGAGACCGCACCCACCGCGTGCTCGAGATCGTCGGATCGCTCGTCGCCGAGGGCAAGTTGGATCCCCACGTCGAGGACGTGCGTCCACTCGCCGAGGCCGCCGACGCGCTGGCGGCCGTCGAGATCGGCCACGCCAGAGGCAAGGTCGTCATCCACGTAAGCTGACCCCATCCCCGACGTGTGTGAAGTGGAGTGCTGATCGACGAGCGAACCGTTCTGGTCAGCGGCGCAGGCATCGCAGGCGCCACCGTCGCGTTCTGGTTGCAACGCCACGGCTTCACCCCGACGGTGATCGAACGGGCTCCCAGACTGCGCGACAGCGGGCAGAACGTCGACGTGCGCGGCGCAGGCCGGGAAGTGCTGCGGCGCATGGGCCTCGAGGAAACCGTCCGCTCGGCCGGAACGGGGGAGGTCGGCCTTCGCTTCGTCGATGACGCCGGACGTCCGATCGCCGAGTTCCCCGTCAGCGAGCACGGCGACGGCCCGACCGCGGAGTTGGAGATCCTCCGCGGCGAGTTGGCCCGGATCCTCCTCGAGTCCTGCGGCAGCGGGATCGACGTCGACTTCGGGTGCACCATCGCGTCGGTCACCCAGGACGCGACGGGCGTCGACGTCACCATGACCGGGGGCTCGACCCGCCGGTTCGATCTCCTGGTGATCGCCGAGGGTATCCGCTCCACGACACGCAACCACGTATTCGGTGGCGAGCCCGACTACCGGGACCTCGGCTACTACACGGCCTACTGCACTCTCCCGAGGGCCGCCGACGACGACCAATGGTGGCGGTGGTACTCGACCACCGGCGGCCGTTCGGTGCAGTTGCGGCCCGACAACACCGGCACGACGCGCGCCTGCCTCAACTTCCCTTCTGCACCAACGGGTCTCGACACCGCTGACCGGACGGCCCAGGTGCGCGCACTGAGTAAGACGTACGCCGACGTCGGAAACGCGGCGCCCCGCGTGCTCGACGCGCTGGCCGCCGACCATTCCAGCCTCTACCTCGACAGGATCGCGCAGGTGCGACTGCCGTCGTGGTCGCGGGGCCGTGTCGCCGTCATCGGTGACGCCGCCCACTGTGCGACTCCCATCAGTGGCATGGGCACCAGCCTCGCGCTGATCGGCGCCTACCTGCTTGCCGGGGAACTCGGTGCGACCGCCGATCACGTGACCGCCTTCGGGGCGTACGAGGCGCGGATGCGTCCGATCGTCGACCTGGCGCAGAAGCTGCCCCCCGGCGCGCCGAGGATCATCAACCCGACGAGTCGACTCGGGGTCGGAATCCTGCGCTCCGCGGTGAGGCTCGCCGCGTCCGCTCCCGTGAAGGCGTTGGCCGCGCGGCTGATGTCATCGGCGGAAGCCGATGCTCCCGCGCTCCCCGAATACGGTTGAAGCTAAAGCGAGAAGTGGTCGTCGATGATCCCGAGCCACACCTGCGCCGAGTCGATCGCGACCTTCTCGCTGATGAACGCGTGCTGCGTGCCGGTGTAGACGTCGCGGAACGCCCGTTCGAGCCTGCTGCCCTCGCGGATCGACGTGGTGCCCGCCACCAGGTGTGCCCACTGTGCACACTCCCTCGCCACGTCGGTGGCGTAGACGGCGGCGACGCGCATGTCGACCCGCAGCGTCGGGGTCAGGTCGTTGCCGACGGCGACCGCCGCCTCCGCGGTGGTGAACGCCTCGAGCACCAGCAGCCGGGCGGCCCGCCACGCGGCGACGTGGTGGGCGAGCCCCTTCTGGAAGGTGGGCCTGCTGGCGAGCGACTCCATGTCGCTCATCCGGTACTTGGTGGCAGCGAGCTCCTGGACGTCGTCGAGCATGCTCTTGGCCACGCCGAGCGCCCATGCGGCATGACCGGCCGCCGTCACCGGCATCATCCCCATCCGGCCTGCCGGCGAGTCACCCCGCAACGGCTCGGTGGTGAACAGCCGGAAGGTGCGGTGTTCGGGCACGAAGGTGTCGGCGAGGTTGTAGTCGTATGATCCGGTTCCCTTGAGCCCCTGCACGTTCCAGCCATCGGTGAAGGTGACCTCGGCACGTGGCAGCAGCGCCACCATCAGCTCGGGGATGCCCTCGCTGATCCAACGCATCTCGCCGTCGGCCATGGGGATGAAGCCCGCCGCGACGTACTCGGAATGTCCGGTGCCGGAACCGAAGCTCCACGCCCCGGTCAGTCGGTAGCCGCCCGGCACCACCACGCCCTGCCCGTTGGGGGCGAACTGCCCGCCCATGGTGACGCGATTGTCGTTGGCGGTGAACACCTCGGCGAAACCCTCGTCGGGGAGGTAGGACGCCGCGGCGAACGACGACGGCAGGTTCGCGATGCCGATCCATCCGAAGGAGCCGTCCTGCCACGCCATTTCGATCCACGTCTCGATCATCTCGGCCAGTGTCGGCTCCACTCCGCCCGCCACCGCCGGGTTGAGTGCGGACATCAGGCCGCTGACCCACATCTCCTCGACGATCGGCGCCGACAGCGTGCGGCGTCGTTCCGACTCGGCGGCCTCTGCCCTGACCAGGTCGCGCATGCCGATGGCGGTCGCGACGACGTCGTCGTTCACCTGCGTGGTGGCGTTCATACCGGCACGCTACCGCCGCTCGAGCCAACGGTTGACAGATTTCCAGAACTGTCCACTAGGGTGCCCGCGTCGAGGGCGCCGTCGGGACCTCACCGCGATCGATCACCATGCCTCGGTGCATGACGCGATCACCAACGACACCGTCGTGATCGGCCCTGTGCAGCACGCACCGGTTGTCCCACATCACCACGTCGCCGGCCGACCACGAGTGGCGGTACACGTTGTCATCTCGGGTGGAGTGGGCGAAGAGGTACGCGACGGTGTCGGCCGCCTCGGCTGCCGACATGCCGCTGACCGCCGCGCATCGCGTCGGGGTCGACAGATACAGCGCGGTCCGGCCCGACATCGGGTGGGCGAGGAGGATCGGATGCTCCGCCGCGGTCTCGTGCTCGGCGCCGAGTTCGAGGCCCGTGACGACGTGGGTGATGGTGCGACCGGCGAGCAGGCGCCGGAGGTCGCCCGGCAGTGTCTCGTAGGCCAGGTACTGATTGGTGAAGAGGGTCTGACCGCCTCGTTCGGGGATCTGGACGGCGCGTAAGGCGGTGTAGACAGGCGGCTTTCGCACATAGCTGGTGTCGGTGTGAAAGCGGGACCGCGGCGGGACGGCACGACCGACGTTCGTGACGACGTTGAGTTCGTCGTAGCCCGCGACCGGCGTCTCGCCCGCGGTGAACGTCGTCCGGCCGAATCGACGCAGAAAGCGGAGGAAGACGTCGTCGTCGACCTGCTGTCGCTCGAACACGACGACGCCGCGAACCGCCAGCAGCATCCGGAGCTCCGCGACCTCTGCGTCGGTGACGGCGTCGATGCGCACGTCCGGTACGACCGCGCCGACCGGCCTCAGCGCAACGTGCTCAAGCACCGGGATCCGTCGAGATCGAGCTCGCCAAGGGCTGTTTCGAACAACTGGCCGACGCCGATCCCGCGCGCTGCCGCCATCACGGCGATGACGCTGCTCGGCGCGAACGAGCAGTACGGACCAGCCTCCAGGAACCACGGTCGGCCCTCGGGGTCGATGCGGAAGTCGAAGAGGCCGTAGTGCCGACATCCCAGCGCCAGATGGCAACGGCGGGCGGCCTCCCAGACCACCGCGGTGATCGGATCGTCCTCGGGGACGAGCCACGCCCTGGTGGCGTCCTTGGCCACCAGGAAGAGGTCGCCGTCGGCACCCCGGGCGAGCTTGTCGTGGCGACCGCGGATCGGTTTGGTGGCCGCATCGACCGCGTACTCCTCGAGCGGCAGGCACGTCAGTTCGCCGTCGCGAACGACGATGCCGCACCGCACTTCTCGACCGAGCTCGACGTACGACTCGACCAGCGCGGCTCGGCCGTGGCTCAGCGCCAGCCGGACCGCGGCGTCGTACTCCTCGACGTCGCGCACCAGCGACACTCCGAGCGAGTTGTCCGCGTCGACCGGTTTCACCACCACGGGAAGTCGGGGCTTCGTCCACTCTCCCGGCCGGACGACCACGCCGTTCGGCACGGCGACACCGGCGGCCGCGACGATCGCCCTGGCCCTGCTCTTGTCGGCGGCATTCGCCATCACGTCGGGCGTGTTGCCGACGTACGGGATGCCGAGCACGTCGAAGAGGGCCCGATAGGACGTCATGCCGGGAATGCAGAACATCTGGGGTACGACGACGTCGATGCCGAGGAAGCTCAGGTGCGTGATGGCGTCGGGCGCCGACATCGCCACGGCGGACGCGAGCGAGGTGGCCCCCAGGTCGCGCGGGAACCGCCACGACCCGTCGGGTGACACGTAGGCGATGTGCGTGTCGTACCGGCCGTCGACGGCAAGGGCCTCGAGACAGGCGCCCGCATAGAGGCGCGACAATTCGGCGGAGTCCTCGTCCACCGCGGAGCCGACGAGGTGCAGTACCGACGTCATCAGTCGCCCCCCGGCTCGACGAGCTTGCCGATGTTGAAGTCGATCCGCGACCAGCCGCGGCGGGCGCGGAGGTTGGCCACCAGCAGAGACGGGATCTGTAGATGATGAACGACCAAGTACGGCAACGGATCCCACCATGCGAAGATGGCGTCCTTGCCGCGCAGGATCGTCGCGAGCCTGCCAGGGCGACCCCGCTCGGTGAGCAGCCGCCACACCTCGTGATAGATCCAGTAGGTCGGGCGGGCACCCGCTCGCGGCGTGATCATCCGGTGTCCGTCTTCGAGATAGGCTGCCGCCACCTCGGGATGGTCGTAGAACATGGTGATCGCCGAGTGGGTCCGTGGATTGCACTCGATGGCGTACGCATGTCCGTCGGCCGCCTCGATGAAGTCGAACGACGCTTGACCGGTCAGGTCCAGATTGCCCACGAATTCCTCGACCCACGTGAGTATCTCGGGCTTCTCGACGTGGGCGTAGTTGATCTGGAATGCCGATGACTCACAGCATCCGTAGACCTGCAACCAGCCGTTCCTGGCGGTGCCGTGGGTGCAGTATTCCTGACCCTCGATGAACTCCTGCAGGATCCACGGGTCGTCGTCGGAGATCGGCAGGGAGCGGGCGAAGGCCGCGTTGTGCGCAGGCGTGGCTCGCGAGAGCCGGGTGAGGTTGGTCCGACCGACCGGGTTGTAGGCGATGCGCTTCAGGACGTAGCTGCGCCCCTCGGGAAAATCGAAGTCGATGACCTGCTGAGCATCGGTGATCCGCAGGAAGTCGGGTACGCGGAGCCCCAGGGTGCCTGCGATCCAGGCGAACTTCTCCTTGTCGTCGAGCAGCTCCACCGTGTGGGCGTCGCCGTGCACCACCTCGCACACGTCGTCGAGGAGTTCCCGTGCCCGCGCGTCGTGCACGCTGGCGGCCGGACTCGACACCGGCACGAACACGTCGACGCCCTCGCGTCGGACCACGTCGAGCAGTGCGTCCGCATACCCGGGCGCGGTCGGCTCCGGCACGACGTGAAAGGCGTCCACGGCGCGGGAGAACCGATGACCCGTCCACCGGTACTTGGCGGATTCGACGAGGACCACCCGGTGTCCTGCCGAGTGGAAGGACCTGGCGAGCTGAAGTGCCTTGGTCATCTTCCCGCCACTGATGAGGACGGTCCGGCGGGCGGCGACACCGCGTCGCGCGCGCGGGTTTCGGATCCGGCACGCCAGGGTCCCCGCCACCAGCACGAGATCGAACGGCAAGGTCATCAGCAGGCCCGCCAACGTGGCGAGTGTCCGAAGGGCGTTGGCGTCGCCGACCTTGGGCGCGCTCGTCGACGCCGGGGTGTCGAGGAGCACCGTCATGGCCGAGCTCGTCGGATCAGGGTCACTCCGTCGCGCAGCGGGATCAGCACCTGCTCCACGCGTGTGTCCCGCGCGATCGCGGCGTTGAACTCGGCGATCGCCGAACCGTTGGTCGATGCCGGCTCGCCCGTGTAGGGCTGCCCCTGGAGCAGGGTGTTGTCGACGGCGATGACGGCTCGCGGCGCGAGCAGTGTGCTGTCGAGGAGGAAACCGACGTAGTCGAGATACCCCGCCTTGTCGGCGTCGATGAACACGAAGTCGAACGCCTGCCCCTTGTCGGCGAGACGACGCAGGGTGCCGAGCGCAGGCCCCACCTCGACGGAGATCTTGTGCCCGACCGGCGATTCGGCGAAGCAGTCCTGCGCGAAAGCCGCTACCGCGGGATCGATCTCGCAGGCGACGACCACCCCGTCGTCCGGGATTTCCTCGGCCATCGCGAGAGCGGAGTAACCGGTGAACATGCCGATCTCCAGGACGCGCGACGCCCCGGCGAGATGCAGCAGGAACTTCAGTGCCTGGCCCTCCACGTGGCCCGACAGCATCTCCTGTTCGAGACGTCCGCCACCTGCTTCGTCTGCGGACCAGTCGGTCTCGCGGGTGCGTCGCGCCAGTTCGGCGAGGGCCTGCGACTCGGGCGAGGTACACCCGTCGACGTAGGGATCGAGCCCGACGGCCAGGTCGCGGGCACGGCGTAACCGGCTCGCCAGTGCCGGGTCAACGTCCGCGTCGTCCAGTGCGTCGCACACCTCGGCGAGTTCGCGCGCCAGGATCGTCGACGGTGTCACGGGGCGGGCGGGTTGTGCGCTCTGCCCGACCGTCGCGACGCCGCTCACGAGGCACCGCGCCCGACCGTCGCCGTGAAGACGTCCAAACCATCACCGGCCCTGGGGTATTCGAGGCAGATCTTCTTGTGCAACGTCAGCGTGTCGGCGAGCTCCCCGGTGGTGACGTCGTTGAGGAAGCGGCACCGCCCGATCGGGTCGGGGATCGCGGCGCGCAGGCGTCCGTCCCGGGTCTTGAGGATCGACGCCGTGGCCCGCTCCAGGAGCTCGGGTGTCAGATGCTCGCTGTCGAGGGCGAGGCCGAGCGAGCTCATGACGCCCAGGATCCGGTCCCGATCCTCGACCGAGAGATGCCCGCGCTGCTCGGCCAGGGTGGTCGACAGCGCCATGTCGACGTTGATCGCGTGACCATGGAAGAACGGGTCCGGCGGTGCGAGTTCCAGTGTGGGACTCCAGGTATGGCCGAAGGCGATGACGCGGTCGAGATCGATCTCGTGCAGGTTCGGCGCCTCGAGCTCGAGCATGGTGGCGATCGCCCGGTGGGTGAGACGCCGAGCCACCTCTCGCAGTTGGGGCGATCCGTCGAGGTGGCCGAACCTGGTCTGCAGCAGCTCGGGGCCGAACTGCTCCAACAACGCGAAGATCTCGGCACTTCCGACGACGGAGATCTTGATCAGCTCCGCCATCCCGTTGCGCACCTGATCCTCCGGCAACGTCCTCAGGAACGAGAAGTCGAGCAGCACCTTCTGCGACGCGTGGTAGGCGCCGAGCCGGTTCTTGTGCTTGCCGTAGTTGACGGCGACCTTGATCGACACGCTGGCGTCGATCAGACCGATCAGCGTGGTGGGAATCCGGATGTATGGCGTGTTGCGACGGTAACTGGCACAGGCGAATCCGGCGACGTCCGTGGTGAGTCCGCCGCCGACCACGAGGACCGGTTCGGTGCGTACCAGCCCGAACGCGTCGAACTCGCCGACGATGCGCTCGAAGGTCTCCAGCGACTTCGCCGTCTCCCTGATCTGCACGGGGACGACGGTGAGGGCGATGTCGTGGTGCGCGAAGTACGACCTGATCTGATCGCCGTAGATCTCGTAGACGGTCTCGTCGACGACCATCAGGGCGCGGCCGTACGGGCGGTAACTCTCGGCGAGTTCGGTGTTGTCGACGGCGAACACTCCGTCGACGTAGACCAGGTCGTATTCGATCCTCTCGTAGCCCTCGACGTGAAAGGCCTTGTCGCTGACCGTTACCTGGGCCTGCAGATTGCTCATGGATGCTCCTCGGGGTGTGCGCGGTAATGGGTCGTTGCGGCGGTCAGGAGGCGGCGAGACCGACGATCCGGCCTGCGTCCAGCGCGTCGACCGTTTCGGTGGCTGCGCTGAAGTCGCCGTCGACCGTGTTCTCGTTCGGGAAGGCCACGCACCTGATGCCGGCCGCCGTCGCAGACCGGACGCCACCCACGTTGTCCTCGATCGCCACCGCGTTGCCGGGGTCCTCGCCGAGGCGGTCCAGGACCAGTTGGTACACCGCGGCATCAGGCTTCGGGCGCTCGACGGAATCGGAGTCGACGATGAGGTCGAACGTCTCTGCGGTGATGGTCGGCTCCAGTGCGGTCAGCAGGGCGGCGACGTTGTCACGAGAGGTGGTGGTGACGAAGGCCAGCTTGTGGTTGTCCCGCTTGGCCGCCTCGACCGTGTCGAGGACGCCCGGCCTCGGCTGCAGACGGGCCGACCCGAGCAGCTTCTGGAAGATCTTGGACTTCTCGACGTGCAGCGACGCCGCGTCGACGTCGTCTCCGCGCGACTCGGCGTAGTCGGCGATCCGTTGCGCGCCGCCGTTGGAACCGAGCATCGCAACGTAGTCGTCACGCGACCACGACCAGTCGAGTCCGTGCGCGGCAAAGGCCTCGTTGAACGCCCGGCGCTGGAGTTCGGAGGTGTCCGCGAGCGTGCTGATGGATCCGAAGAAGATGGCTGACATGGAATTCCTTCTCTCGATGGGCTTCGCGAGGGTGAATCCCCGGTACACTAGTGATCGAAACGTTCAGTAATGGATTTGTTTAACAGTATTGGCTTGGCCGTTCATCAGTTAACTTCCTGTCCAGGTCCGGGCGAACCAGCGACCGGACGGTTGAGGAGATGACGGGCTCAGATGACACCCCCGGAGGGAAGTAGGACCGGCGACACCGGTGAAGATGCGCGTGTCGCGCGCACCCGTGCCGACGTCGCGAGGGCCGCCCTCGACGTGCTGACCGGAGAAGGCTCCGAGGCGGTCACCCATGCGCGCGTCGCCGAGCTTGCCGGGTACTCCAAGACGACTCTGTACAGCCACTGGCCGGGCCGCATCGATCTGATCGCGATGGCGATCGAGAGCCTTGGCGAGATGCCCCACTTCGTTCGCACGGGGGATCTGCGCACTGATCTGATCGGCGAGCTCGGCGTGTTCCGCACGGCGATCCTCGAATGGCGGCTGGACCAGGTCCTCGCAGGCATGGCGCAGTGGGCGTCCGCCGAACAGATGAGTCAGGTCAGGGCCCGGGTCAACACCGACGGTCAGCACCAGATGTACGAAATGCTCGGTGAGCGCTTCTCCGGCGCCGCCCTCGACGCGGCCGTGCACATGCTCACCGGCGTCGTCGCGTGCCCGTCACTGATGTTCGGCACGGTGCCCGACGACGCGGTCATCGAGGCGGCCGTCGACATCGTGCTGAACGGTTCGCACTGACGACCATCGGTCGTGAAAGGCTGCGCCGGGGTTGATGTTTCGCTGTCGGCTACCCGTCGGCGTCCTCGTCGGGCTGGGGCGTTTCGGCGGGCGGTGACGTGCCGAGCCACTCCTTGAGCCGCACCAACTGACTGACGACGAGGCCGACACCGAGGAGCAGACCCACACAGATGACGACCACGGCGGTCACGGACTCTCCTTCGGTTTGGCGACGGGCTCCGCGCCGTGGATCGCCGTCCTGATCGCACTCTCCACGGAACTGTCGGAGACGAACAGCATCTCGTCACCCGCCTCCAACACGTCGTCGGGCCTGGGCAGGATGACGCTACCCGCTCTGACGAGCGTGACCATGGCGGTGTTGGCCGGTAGGCCCAGATCGCCCACCCGTTGACCGACCAATGGATTATCTTCTGGCAGAGTCAGTTTCGCTAGATCAGCCTGCCCCTGCCTGAGCCCCATCAGCCGCACCAGATGCCCGACGTCGATGGCGCCCTCGACGCCTGCCACCATCGCGCCCGGCGTCGAGACGGCGACGTCGATGCCCCACGCCTGGGTGAACAACCACTCGTTGCGAATCTCGTTGATCCTCGCCACCACGCGGGGGACGCCGAACTCCGACTTGGCGAGCAGCCCCACCACCAGGTTGGCCTTGTCGTCACCGGTGGCGGCGATCAGCACGTCGCAGGTCTCCGCGCCGGCCTCCTCCAGCGTCGCCACCTCGCACGCGTCGGCGAACAGCCAGTCGGCGTCGGGCACCACGTGGGGTTCGTACTTGCGCCGTTCGCGTTCGATCAGCAGGACCTTGTGACCGTTGTCGAGGAGTTCCTGCGCGACGGATCGGCCGACGTTGCCTGCGCCGGCAATTCCGATGCGTGTCTTGCGCTCCGCCACGCACTCATCTTCGTCCATGGACGAGTTCGTCGGCGACCCAGCGGGCGACACCGACCGGGACACCGGCAGGAACACCGAGCGTCGTTCCGCTTGCCCACTCCCCCGGTCGGTCGGTCGCGCACGCCGCGCCTCCGGCCCTCGCCCTGAAATACTGACCGCCACGACGACATCCGAACGGGACCGACTTGAGCCTGCACGAGCTGTATCTGACCCTGCTGATAGGCGGCCTGGTGCTGCTCGCCAGCATCGTCGGCACCCGGGTCGCCACCAGGGTGGGATTCCCCAGCCTGCTGCTGTTCCTGCTGGTGGGCGTGGCGATCGGCGAGGACGGTCTCGGCCTGCAGTTCGACGACGTCGAGCTGGCCAGGAACGTCGGCACCGCGGCACTGGCCGTCATCCTGGTCGAGGGCGGTCTGACGACGCGGTTCGCCGACATCCGCAAGGTGCTGGCTCCGGCAGGCGCACTGGCCACGATCGGGGTGGTCATCAGCATGGTGATCACCGCCGCCGGCGCGCACCTGCTCCTGCGCATGGACTGGCAGCTCGCGCTGCTGCTCGGCGCCATCGTGTCCTCCACCGACGCGGCCGCGGTGTTCTCGGTGCTGCGCGTGCTCCCGCTGCCGCGACGGGTGGCAGGCCTGCTCGAGGCGGAGTCCGGTTTCAACGACGCCCCCGCCGTGATCCTGGTGCTGATGTTCAGCACGGTGCCCTTCGTGTTCGAACCCGAGAGCGCCGTCGCCGACCTGGTCTACGAACTGCTCGCAGGGGCGGCGATCGGGTTGGGTTTCGGGTTCCTCGGGGCGTTCGTGCTGCGCCGCGTCGCGTTGCCCGCGTCGGGGCTGTACCCGATCGGCACGTTCGGGCTCGGCATCGTCGCGTTCGCCGCGGCGGGAACGGTCCACGCCAGCGGGTTCATCGCCTGTTACCTCTCCGCCGTGGTGCTCGCGAACTCCGGCCTGCCCCACCGCTCGGCCACCCGGTCGTTCGCCGAGGGGCTGGGCTGGCTCGCCCAGATCGGTCTGTTCGTCCTCCTCGGCCTGCTGGTCGATCCGAGCGAGCTGGCGGCCGACGTCGTGCCCGCGGTCGCCGTGGGTCTCGTCCTGCTCCTGGTGGCGCGACCGCTGTCGGTGGTGGGCTCGTTGGCCGGCTTCCACGTGCCGTTGCGCGAGCAGATCTTCCTGTCGTGGGCGGGTCTGCGCGGCGCCGTGCCGATCGTGCTCGCGACGTTTCCGATCGTCGCGGGCGTCGCGGACAGCAACCGGCTGCTCAACATCGTGTTCATGCTGGTCGTGGTCTTCACCCTGGTTCAGGGGCCCAGCCTGCGCCCGCTCGCACACCTGCTGCGGCTGATTCCTCGCGACGCCCCGCGTGAGATCCACGTGGAGGCCGCACCGCTCGACGTGCTCGAGGCCGAACTTCTGACGCTGACGGTACGGCCGACCTCACGCCTGCACAACGTCACGGTGATCGAGCTCCGCCTGCCAGATCCCAGCGTGATCACCCTGATCATCCGCGACGGGCACACCTTCGTGCCGCTGCCGGACACCCGCATCGAGGCAGGCGACGAGCTGTTGATCGTCACCACCACGAAGACGCGCGCCGCCGCGGAGCGCAGGCTGCGTGCGGTCAGCAGGCGGGGCAAGCTCGCGTACTGGTTCGACGAATACGGCGAGCCCGACTGACCCGGGCGCAGAACCGATCGTGGATAGTGGACGTCATGGATGAAGACGGCAAGGTCACCAGGTCGGTCGAGGTCGGCGCCGCCCCCGCCGAGCTGTTCGCGATGGTCGCCGACCCGCGCCGCCATGCCGAGCTGGACGGGTCGGGCACCGTCGGCGGCAACGTCAGCGGACCGGCGAAACTGGTTGAGGGAAGCAAGTTCTCGACCAAGATGAAGATGTATGGCCTGCCCTACCGGATCACCAGCACCGTGACCGCCTGTACGCCGGACGCGCTGCTCGAGTGGCGCCATCCGATGGGCCACCGCTGGCGGTGGGAGTTCGCGCAGACCGCCCCGGGCCACACCACGGTCACCGAGACGTTCGACTACTCCAACCGGCAGTGGTTCTACAAGGCATTGGGCTTCGTCAAGGACAACACCAAGGGCATCGAGGCGACGTTGGCAGGGCTGCGCGAGCGCCACCCCGTCGTCTAGGCGGTCACTTGCCCGGCGCCGCCGCGGCCACCCGCGGGCAGAAGTCGTGATCCTGCAGCTGCTCGCCCTCGGCGAGGTCGCCGGTCGCGGGATCCGCCCGGTCGGTGAGGATGACGAACCCGGGTCGGCCGTCCGCGCCGACGCTGCCCACCGCCACCAGCGTCCTTGCGGCCATGTCCTCGCGTGCCCCCGGCACGCCGTCCGCCAGCAGCGTGAGCGGATCGGCCGTCAGGTCGTCGCCGCTGACCGACATGGCGTCGTATCGGTGGCCCGCCAGCGGCACCGGGAACGGCGCCCATGCCGGACCCACCGCCGCCGCGTGGGCGGCCAGTGCGTCGTGCACCTCGGCGCTGACGCAGTCGACGTGGATGTGGAGTTGATCCTGCGATCGCGCGAATGCCGAGTTGATCGCCAGGCCGATCCACTCCCGCGGAAGTGTCACGCCCGCACGCTCGTCGACGAACGACCGCGCGCGCCACGCGGCGGCGAAGTAGTTCGGTGCACCCGGCGCGAGGATCGCCGGGTCGTCGATGCCCGAGCTCCGCTGGGTCGGGATGAGGAGGAACTGCGTCGCGCCGACGAGGTCCTTCAGCACGGCGGAGCCACTGTCGAGGTCGACCTCCGCGCAGGGCTTGGGATCGTCGTTGGCGAGTTGGTTCGGAACACACTGCTCGTGGACGATGTGCCACAGTGCGCTCGGGTCGCCGTCGGCGTGCGCCAGGCCGACGGTCGTGAGCGCGAGCAGAACGGCCGCGAGGAGCGCGCTCAGGGCAGTTCGGTGCGAGGACACGCCGAAACGATACTGCGGCCGACGACCCCGATTGTTCATCCGTCGCCCGAAGATCGTTCGCCTCGCATGTCGGTACCTTGTCGGGGAGTCCGTCCGGGCTTCCTCACGTTCGCACGACGTCATCGGAGGCCGACATCACCACTCTGCGTGGGCGCGAGGACGCCGTGGTCGCGCTGCCGCCGGGTCCACCGCTACCCCGTCTGGTGCAGGGCTTCGCCGCCGTGGCCGACCGGCGCGCAGGGCTCAAGGGGCTGCACGCCCGCTACGGTCCCGACTTCACCGTCGACGTGCCGATCTTCGGTCGGGTGGTGGTGATCAGCGAGCCCGACCACGTCCGGCAGATCTTTCGTTCGCCCCCAGCCGAACTCGACACCGTGGCGGGCAGCCTGGGCCGGGTGATGGGACCCAATTCGCTGTTCGCCCTCACCGGTGAACGCCACCGGATCCAGCGAAAGATGTTGACACCGCCCTTCCATGGCCACAGCCTGCGCTCCTTCGAAGCGGTCCTGGTCCAGGAGAGCGTCCGCGAGTTCGCCACCTGGGAGCAGGGTCGCGAGTTCGCCACGATGCCGTCGATGATGCGCATCACGCTGAACGCCATCCTGCGGGCGATGTTCGGTGCGGAGGGCAGCCAGTTCGAGCGGCTCCAGCGCCTGCTGCCGTCGGCGGTGCGACTTGGCTCGATGCTGTCCATTGTTCCCGTCCCACAGTGGGATTGGGGTCGATGGAGTCCGTGGGGGCGGTTCTTCGCGGCCCGGCGGGAGTACGACGCCATCGTCGACGAACTCATCGCCGACGCCAGGGCCGATCCCCGCCTCGACGAGCGGGACGACGTCCTCGCGGTGATGCTGCGCAGCCGGTACGCCGACGGGGCGGAGATGACGCGCGACGAGATCGCCGACCAACTCGTCACGATGCTCACGGCCGGGTACGAGACGACGGCCACGACCCTGGCCTGGGCGGTCGAGAGGCTGCGCCGCCACCCCGCGCTGCTCGTCCGTCTGGTGGCCGAACTCGACGACGGCGGCGATGACCTCCTGGTGGCGACCATCGCGGAGGTGCAGCGCTGCCGACCCGTCGTCGACACCACCTTCCGTGAGGTCGCCGCGCGGTCCTATCGACTCGGCCCGTGGACGCTGCCGCACGGGCAGACCGTGATGGTCGCCATCGGGCTGGTCCACGACGACGAAGCCCTGTTCGGCGCACACGACCGCTTCGACCCCGACCGATTTCTCGTGGCCAAACCCGATGCCAGCGCCTGGATTCCGTTCGGCGGCGGGACCCGCCGGTGCATCGGAGCGGCGTTCGCCACCATGGAGCTCCGGGTGGTGCTGCGCGAGATGCTCCGCGAGTTCACCCTGGTGCCGACGACCGGGCGCAGTGAGCGGTGGCGCTCTCGGGGTGTCGCGATGGCTCCTGGCAGTGGCGGCCTCGCCGTGGTGACCCGACGGCGGCCACCGTCTCGATGAGGTGGGACCGCGCTGGGGTTCAGCTCGCCAAGCGCGGGTATGTACAGCCGAGCGGGACACATTCGATTCAAGGAGTGAACATGATCGGAACCATCGTCGGCGCCATCGTCGTCGGCCTCATCGTCGGCGCATTGGCCCGGCTCATCATGCCGGGCAAGCAGAACATCGGCATGATCTTGACCATCGTGTTGGGCGCCATCGGTTCGTTCCTGGGCACCTGGGTGTCCTACAAGCTCGGCTACTCCAACCAGAACGGCGGATTCAAGATCATTCCGTTCCTGGTCGGCGTGATCTTCGCGGTCGTACTGATCGCCGGTTACCTCGGCATCACCGGCAAGCGTGGCGCTCGGACACCCCGATGACCACTGCTGAAGAACTGCATGGAGACCCACACGTCGAGCGGTATCTCGAGACCGACGGCGAGGATGGTTTCCGCTGGCGCAACGGGACGAAGATCCTCATTCTCTTCACCACCGGACGGAAGTCCGGCGAGCAGCGCAGCCATGCGTTGATCTTCGAGGACTGGCTTGATGCGTATCTCGTCGTCGCGTCCAAGGGCGGCACGTACGCTCCTCCCGCCTGGTTTCTCAACCTGCAGCAGAATCCGGCTGCCGAGATCCAGATCAAGGGTGACCGGTTCGCCGTTCGCGCCCGCGTGGCCACCGACGAGGAGAAGCCGGAGATGTGGGCGAAGATGACCGCCGCGTGGCCGGACTACGACGACTACCAGAAGAAGACCGACCGGGTCATCCCGGTCGTCGTCCTGGAGCGGGTCTGAGTCGTCAGCTCAGGGCTGCGTCCCGACGGCGGAGGTTGGCCTCCACCTCCTGCTGCCAGATTCCGTACGCGTGGGTGGTGTCGACCTCGAGTTCGAAGCGGTTGACCATGTCCTCGGTGACGTCGGCGACGTCGACGTAGAACTGCTCGTACCACCGGCGGTGCTGGTACACCGCGCCGTCCTCCTCGGTCAGCAGCGGATTGTCGATGCGGGTCTTGTGCTTCCACACCTCGACGTCGTCGAGGAACCCCTCTCCGAAGGTCTTGCTGAGCGTCGCCGCCAGCTTGGCGGCCTTGTCCTCGGGCAGGCCCTCGATCTTCTGGACCGCGACGCCGTACATGAGCACGAACGAGTTCTGGGTGACCGGGTAGTGGCAGTTGATCAGCGCGACCTCGAGCGTGAAGTCGGGTGCGACGTCGTTGTGCAGCCAGTTGATCATGTAGGCAGGCCCGAAGTACGTCGCCTCCGACCGGAGGTTCGTTCCCTCCCAGAGGTTTTCGTAGTTCGCCGTGGTGTCTGGCCGGGCCTTGGACTCCATGAACTGACTGGCGGCCTGACCCTCGATGACGTTCTTGAAGTAGGTCGGATAGGCCCGGTGGATGTAGAAGAAGTGCGCCATGTCGACGTTGTTGTCGACGATCTCACGGCAGTGCGCGCCCTCGATCAGGATCGAGTTCCACGTCCACGCCGACCATCTACCCTCGTCGTAACCCTCGATCGTCGGCGGTGTCAGCGCCTCCGGCGGCGTCGACCCCTCGGGGTCGTGCCACACCAGCAGTTGCCCATTGACTTCGTGGCACAACCACTTTCGCGTCCGCGCCAGCCGTGGGGTGCGGCGGGCGTAGGGCACCTCGACGCAGCGACCCGTCGACCCCTGCCAGCGCCAGTCGTGGAACGGGCACGCCACGGTGTCACCCTTGACGGTGCCCATCGACAGGTCCCCGCCCATGTGTCTGCAGTAGCCGTCGAGGACGTGCAGCGCGCCGCCCGAGTCGGCGAACACCACGAGGTGCGTGCCGAACGCGTCGATGCCGTGCGGCCGCCCGTCCCGGAACGACTCGGCAAGACCCAGGCAGTGCCAGCCCCTGGCGAACCGGGTCATGGGGGTGCCCGCGTCGATCTCGCGGACCTGTTCGGTGGCAGTCATGGGCATTCCTTCCGGCGGGCTGGCCGACAGCTGAGTTAAGCACATTCGCTTAATCAGCGGAAGGGGCCTTAGGATGCCGATCGTGGATCGTGGTGCCCGGTCGAAGGACGCGCTGCTCGACGCCGCCGAACGGCTCATCGCGGAGCGGGGTTTCGACGTGCCGTTGCGTGACATCGCGCGCGCTGCCGGCCAGCGCAACAACTCCGCGGTCAACTACCACTTTCGCAGCAGGCAGGACCTTCTCGACGCGGTCGTGGCGCGGCGACTGCTTCCGATGGAGCTCGAGCGCGAACGCATGCTGGCCGAGCTCGACGATGCCGAGACCCGCGACGTGCATGCGCTGATGCGCGTCCTGGTCCTCCCGCTGCTGCGGCTCGAGAGCACGCACTACGCGCGCTTCCTCCTGGTCGTCGCGCCGCGTCTGCGCACCGAGCCGCACGACTCGGCCGAAACAGCATGGCCGCGAGTTCTCGACGCGTTGTCGCACGCGGTGCCCGTCGACGATCGCAGGGTCAGGCGCCGCCGCGTCGCCGCAGTGGCCACGGCGATGTTCGCGCTCGCGGCCGACCACGAGCGCTCGGCGCAGGACGGCAGCGGTGGCGGCGACGCCGAGGAGATCGTCCACATGCTGGCCGCCATGCTGACCGCGACGAGCCCCCGGCTGGTGTGAGCCTACGGCGCAGCGGGATTCAGGATCACCTTCACGCACTCGGGACTTCTCGCCGCGACCGCGGCGTAGGCGTCGGCCGCGTCGGCTAGTGGGAAGCGGTGGGTGAAGATCCCGTCGGTGCGCAGGGAGCCGTCGACCACCCGCGGAAGCAGGTCGGTCCACGTCTGCTGGATCGGTGCGGTGGTCATGCGCAGGGTCAGGCTGCGCACCAACGCCATCAGGATCGGCAGCGGATACGGGTTGAGGTCGTGCACGCCGAGCACGGACACGGTGCCGTCGGCCCGCACGCAGGCCAGCGCGTCGTCGAGGGTGAGGTCGAGTGCGACGGTGTCGATGACGCTGTCGGCCCCTCGGCCGCCGGTGTGCTCGAGCACCGCGGCCACCGTCGGCCCCTCGATCGCGGTCGCCCCGGAGTCGACGGCCAGCGCCCGGCGGCCCTCGACCGGGTCGACGGCCAGCACCGTGCCCGCCCCCTGCGCGAATGCCGCTCGCACGGCGCACAATCCGACGGCGCCGAGGCCCAGCACGACGACCGTGCCGCCCGGCGGGATGTCCGCCTTCTTCGCGCCGATCCAGCCCGTCGACAGGTTGTCGGTGAGCAGCAGTGCCGCCTCGTCGTCGACGCCATCGGGGATCGGCAGGAGCTGAAAGTCCGCGTGCGGCACGGCAACCGAGGTGGCCTGCCCTCCGCCGAGCACTCCGGAGCCGAAGATCTGCATGCCCTGCCGACACGTCACCGGATTGCCGGTGGCACACCCGTCGCACCGTCCGCATCCGGTGACCGACGCCGCGAGCACGCGATCGCCCACCCGCACGCCCGTCACCTCGGGGCCCACTTCGAGTACGGTGCCGATGAATTCGTGACCCACCGCCACGCCGTCGCCCACCGGCAGCTCACCGTCGTAGAAGTGCAGATCGGACCCGCAGATGGCCGACGACTCGACCCCGACGACCGCCCCGTCCGATCCCGGCGGCACGGGATCGGGCGCATCGCGGACCTCGACGGCACCGGGACCGGTGATGACGACGTTCTGCATGTGGTGTTCCCTCGCGGTTGGCCGGCCACGTCGCCGGCGTCGGCGCTGACGTTACCGTCGGCACCTGGCGGCCGAACGGGGTAATGACAGACCCTGCCTGGCTCATCCGCCCGGTCGTAGCGTCGATGCCATGAAGCACGTGAAACTCGGAAACCTTGACGTCGGCCGGATCGGTCTCGGTGCGATGGGCATGTCCTTCGCCTACACCGGGGCGGGCGCCGACGACGCGGAGTCCATCCGCACCATCCACCGCGCCATCGACCTCGGCGTCACGCTGATCGACACCGCCGAGGTCTATGGCCCGTACACCAACGAAGAACTCGTCGGCCGGGCTCTCAAGGACCGCCGCGACGACGTGGTGCTCGCCACCAAGTTCGGGATGATGTCGCACACGGGTCGGGAGGCAGGCACCCTCGACAGCAGTCCTGCGAACATCCGCATCGCCGTGGAGGGCTCGCTCCAGCGCCTCGGCACCGACCGCATCGACCTCTACTACCAGCACCGGGTCGACCCGGCCACCCCCATCGAGGACACCGTCGGCACGCTCTCGGAGTTGGTGTCCGAGGGCAAGATTCGTCACATCGGACTGTCCGAGGCGTGGGTCGACAACATTCGTCGCGCCCACGCGGTGCACCCGATCACCGCACTGCAGTCGGAGTACTCGCTGTGGACCCGCGACCAGGAGCCGGAGGTGCTGCCACTGCTGCGCGAGCTGGGCATCGGGCTGGTGGCGTACTCGCCCCTCGGCCGCGGCTTCCTCACGGGGCAGATCAAGTCGACCGCCGACTTCGCCGACGACGACAACCGCAAGACCAACCCGCGCTTCACCGGCGAGAACTTCCAGGCGAACCTGCGCGCCGTCGAGGAGGTCGAGGCCATCGCCACCGAGGTCGGCGCAACCCCCGGCCAGGTGGCCCTGGCGTGGCTGCTGGCGCAGGGCGACGACATCGTCCCGATCCCCGGGACCAAGCGCGTCTCCCGGCTCGAGGAGAACGTCGCCGCCGACGGCGTCGAGTTGACGGCCGACCAGGTCGCCAAGCTGACGAAGGTGTCACCGGCGGCGGGCGATCACCACAGCGAGGCGCAGATGAAGATGATCGACCGCTGAGCGACGGCTCCGTACCCTGGACCGGGTGAGCGCCCCACCTGCCAGCAGCATTGCCCTCGACGGCCGGTTCGCCCGTGAACTGCCGGAGTTGGCCGTCGCGTGGCAGGCTGCGGCCGCACCCGATCCCGGGCTGCTCGTGCTCAACGAGCCGCTCGCCGTCGAGCTCGGACTCGACCCCGCGTGGCTGCGGACGCCCGACGGGCTGGCCTTCCTGGTCGGGACGGCCGTGCCCGACGGCGCGACGCCCGTCGCGCAGGCCTACGCCGGGCATCAGTTCGGCGGCTACGTGCCACGCCTCGGCGACGGCAGGGCGCTGCTGCTCGGCGAGCTCGTCGACGCGGCGGGTCGGGCCCGCGATCTGCATCTGAAGGGCTCCGGCCGGACGCCGTTCGCGCGCGGCGGCGACGGCCTCGCGGCGGTCGGGCCCATGCTGCGGGAGTTCATCGTCAGCGAGTCGATGCACGCCATGGGGATTCCGACCACACGGTCCCTGGCCGTGGTGTCGACCGGCCAACCGGTGCATCGCGACACCCTGCTTCCCGGAGCCGTACTCGCCCGCGTCGCGAGCAGCCACCTGCGCGTCGGGAGTTTCCAGTACGCCGCGGCCACCCGCGACGTCGACCTGCTCCGCCGCCTTGCCGACCACGCCATCGCCAGGCACTACCCCGATGCCGCGACCGCCGAGCGGCCCTACCTGGCGCTGTTCGACGCGGTCGTCGACGCGCAGGCGTCGCTGATCGCGACGTGGATGCTCGTCGGCTTCATCCACGGCGTGATGAACACCGACAACATGACGATCTCCGGCGAGACGATCGACTACGGCCCGTGCGCCTTCATCGAGGCCTACGACCCGGCGACGGTGTACAGCTCGATCGACCACGCCGGTCGCTACGCGTATGCCAACCAGCCCGTCGTTGCCCAGTGGAACCTGGCCCGCTTGGCCGAAGCGTTGCTCCCGCTGCTCGCCGAGGATCAGCAGCAGGCGGTCGATCTCGCGGTCGCATCACTCGGCCGGTTCGGCACCCGGTACGAGGCCGCGTGGACGGCGGGCATGCGGGCCAAGCTCGGGCTGCCCGAGGACACCGACCACGACGTCGTGGCGTCGTTGGCGACGGACCTGCTCGCCCAGCTCGAACAGAGCCGCGTCGACTACACGTCGTCCTTCCGCCTCCTCGGCACCGCGGCGCGCGGCGACGCCGAACCGGCCCGCGGACTGTTCGTCGACCTCGCGGCCTTCGACGGCTGGCTCACGAGATGGCACGCCCTCACCCCGGATGGCGAGGCGATGGATCGGGTCAACCCCGTCTACGTCCCCCGAAATCACCTCGTCGAGGAGGCCCTCGCCGCGGCGACCTCCGGCGACCTGGCCCCGCTCGCCGGCCTGCTCGACGCGACGGCTTCCCCCTACGACGAACGATCCGGGCTCGACCGTTTTGCCGCTCCGGCGCCGGACGACTTCGGTCCGTACCAAACCTTCTGCGGCACCTGATTTCCCCCGCGAGCGTGCGTGTTGGTACGCGACACGCCGGGTAGATGTGGCATTTCGTGCACGCTCGATGAGCCGCCAATTCCCTTGCGCCACTTCAGTTTCAGACGTCACGGTTCACGCCTGACGTGTCAGTGACTCGAACTAGTGTTCGATTCATGGAGTTGCCGGCAGTGCTCGACGCGGTCGCCGACATGCGCGCCGCGCACCAGAAACTGCTCGCCCACGGCCTGGACCGGCTGACCCATCCCGAACTGCTGACCCTGCTCTCGGAACTGGAGACCCTCACCCGACAGTTGCCCACCATCGGCCACCAGGTCCTGGCCCGCCTCGACCGCGACGCCACCCCCAAGGACCTGGGCGCCAAGAGCCTGCGCGAGGTGCTCACCACCCGACTACGGATCTCGGGTAGCGACGCCACCCGCCGCCTGGCCGAGGCCCGCGACCTCGGCGCGCGGGTCACCCTGTGCGGAGAACCCCAGGACCCGCTACTGGCCCACACCGCCGCCGCCCAAGCCCAGGGCCGCATCAGCGGTGAGCACGTGGCGGTGATCCGCGAGCACCTGCGCCACCTGCCGGGCTGGGTGGACGTGGCCACCCGCGAGCAGTTCGAAGCCGACCTGGTGTTCCTGGCCACCGGGTTCGCCCCCGAACAGGTCCGCTCCGGTGCCCGACACCTGTTGGCCCGCATCGATCAGGACGGCGCACCGCCCCACGACGCCGAACGAGCCCGCCGACGCTACCTGCAGATCGGCGAGCAGCAGTCCGACGGGATGAGCATGGTGCGCGGCCGGATCGACCCGGAACTGCGCGCGGTCCTGGAACCCCTGCTGGCCAAGCTCGCCGCGCCAGGGATGGGCAACCCCGCCGACCCGCAGCCGCGCACCTCGGGGACCCCCACCCAAGAACAGATCGACGCCGATGACCGCTCCCACGGCCAACGCGTGCACGACGCCCTGCTCGCGACCGGGCGGATCGCCCTGATGAGCAGGCAGCTGGGTCAGCTCAACGGGCTGCCGGTCACCGTGATCGTGTCCACCACCCTGCAAGACCTCGAATCCGCCGCCGGGGTCGCCCGCACCGGCGGCGGGTCGAGCCTGCCGATGCGCGACCTGATCCGGATGAGCGCCCACGCCCATCACTACCTGGCCGTCTACGACGACCACACCCACCAACCCCTCTACCTCGGCCGTAGTAAACGGCTGGCCTCACCCGCCCAACGGATCCTGCTGGCCCACCGCGATGGCGGATGCACCAAACCCGGCTGCCCCGCCACGGTCTACCAGTCCCAAGTCCATCACCTCAACGGTTGGGCCGCCGCCCACGGGCAGACCAACATCGACGAACTGACCCTGGCCTGCGGCGGGGACAACCGCCTCGCCGAGGACGGCTGGACCGTCCACATCCGCAACGGCATCACCGAATGGACACCCCCACCCACCCTGGACGTCGGCCAACCCCGCATCAACTACCACCACCACCCCCAACGACTCCCCACCCACCACGACCACGACGTCGGCGACCCACCCGACGCCACCACCTGAGCCGACCGACCCTCGACGGGTCGGAGGCCCAGCCGCGTCTCGTGGGCGTCAGGCCGGGACCAACCCCGATGGGCAGCATCCCCGCGCGCGCCTACGGATCGTCGGACTGACGCAGTAGCAGCACCGCCGACAGCAGCTGCCACGCGATGATCGTGTAGACGCTGGTCCGCTCCAGCGCCGCACTGGGAATCACTGCGAGCAGTGCCGAACTCAGCAGCCCGAGCGCACCGAACCCGAATGACACCGTCCGGTACGCGCGCGGCCGGGCGACCGTCGACGCGCCCGCCAGAATCGCCGCGTTGCCGCCCAGGATCGCGAGCACCGCGCCCGTCACGTGCACCCACGGGATGCCCGCCGGGCCGCTCGGCACCGCCGCCACGACGAGGTTGCCGACGGTGTTCGCGGCCGCGCAGGCCAGGAACGCGCGGCGTCCGCCACCCCTGGCCCGAACCAGCAGAGCGGCGCCGGCGCCGAACATCAGCCCCTGAAAGGCGAACGCGCCGTTCATCAGTGGGCTCAGTGGCGAGTCCGGCCTGCCGAGGTCGCTGATGAAGTCGTGCGCGTAGCGGTAGCCGGGTACGGCATGGGCGGCCGCGGATTCGACGCCGACGTATGCGATGCCTGCGCTCAACCAGCACGCCGCCGACACCCTGGCGGTCAGGTCGGCACCCCGAGGGCGACGGTGAGCTCGAGGATGGTGCGGGGATCGTTGAGTCGTTCCCCGTACAGTTCGCGCAGTTGCGTCATGCGGTAGCGGACGGTCTGGGCGTGGACGAAGAGGTCCGCGGCGACGGCGTCGCGCTGGCCCTGGTGCAGCAGCCAGGACCGCAGGGTCTCCGCCAATCGTTCTGCGGCACTTGGCCGCAACTCCGCCAGGGGCGCCAGCGCGTGCCGGCGCAGATCGGCGGCGGCCTCCCGGTCGGCGGTCAACACCAATTCGACGAGATGCTCGTCGGTGTCCACCAGGTCGTCGTCGACGGACAGGTCTCGGGCCCGCAGCGCACGCAGATACGACGACTGCGCGAGCGTCCACGGCCGGGCCGGTCCCACCAGCGCCCGTCGCCCCTGCAGCGCTGACCGCAGTTGGGCGCGGTGCCTGCCGTCCAGATCGGGCACCAGCAGCACCGCCAGCGCGTCCGCCGGGTCGACGCCGGGGAGGTCCTCGCTCAGCTGCAGCGTCGCCTGCCCGAATCGGGCTGCCAGACCGCGGGTTTGGGATTCGGCCACTACGACCGCGGTCAGGGTCTCCGGTGGCTGCCAGTCGGCCTGCTCGGCGCTGGCGCGCAGCGCGTCGACGGGCTCGCCCGCGAGCAACTGCCTGGCCAGCCGCTCCAGATAGCGTTGCCGGACCCGCCCGGTGGTCGCGAGTTCGTCGGCATGCCCCGCGACGCTGGACGCCGACAGCTCGTCGATGAAGGCGAACACCAGCTCCGCGAAACGCGCGACCGTGTCGGCGGACAGCCCCGCCGCCACCGCGGTGGACGATAGTTCCCGCCACGCGACCCGCGCGCCGACACGATAGGCCGACAGCAGCGCGTCCATCGAGCGACCCTGGCGCGCCTCGCCGCGCCCGAGCTCGTACGCGCCGTCTAGCGCGGGGGTCAGCGTCGCGGCGGGATCGGAGTCGTGCGACCGGACCGCGAGCCGCAGGAAGGCTCCGAGCGCCATCTGCACCGCGTTCTCGATGGTCTGACCCATTCGGCCGCTGAAGGCACGCGTGTAGCTGGGCACCTCGACGGTGACCGCGGTGACGGTGCGCTCGGCCATCCTGGGCAGGACGGCCTGAAGGGCCTCGATGACGTCGTCGGACAGCTCGAGGCCGGTGAAGCGGAGCGCGGTATCGGACAAAACTATTCCTTGCGAACAATTAGAGGCTGATTATTCACGCCTCTCGACCAAGACTTTATACCCGCCACTCAGCAAGAGTGGTCTCATGACCACGACAGCACCTCGCCCGACGACCGTCGGCGCCTTGCGAGCGCGGGTCGTCAAGTTCGCCGAGCGGGTGACCACCCCCCTGGTGCCCGCCGACTACCTCGACGTCATCGACCCCCTGCGGTCCGGTGCCGACCTTCGGGGCCGGATCATCGCCATCCACCCGGAGACCCGCGACGCCGTCACCGTCGTGATCAAGCCGGGCCGCGGCTGGCGCGGCCACACGCCGGGACAGTACGTGCGCATCGGCGTCGACGTCGACGGCATCCGGCAGTGGCGGGCATATTCGTTGACCTCGGAACTGACCCGCGGCGACGGCTGCATCTCGATCACCGTGAAGGCCATCCCCGACGGCAAGGTCAGCAACCACCTGGTACGCCGGGCCACGGTCGGAACGATCGTCCAACTCGACCAGGCCGCAGGCGAATTCACGCTCGGTACGCAGGCGCCCGCCAAGATCCTGTTCCTCACCGCGGGCAGCGGCGTCACCCCCGTGATGGGAATGCTGCGCAACATGACCGACGGGTCCGGCCGTGGCTCGGACGTCGTCGTCGTGCACTCCGCCCCCACCGCCGACGACGTCATCTTCGGTGGCGAGTTGCGGATGCTGGCCCGCCAGGGTCGGATCCGCCTGGTGGAGAAGCACACCGACGTCGACGGCATGCTCGACGTCGCCGAGCTCGACGGTCTGGTCGACGATCTCGCCGAGCGCCAGACCTGGGCCTGCGGTCCGGCCGGGATGCTCGACGCCCTCGAAACCCGTTGGGCCGCTGACGGCATCGCCGACCGTCTGCACACCGAACGCTTCCGCCCCACCATCATCGTCGCAGGGGACGGCGGCGAGGTGACCTTCTCGAAGACGGGAACGGTCGTCGACGCCGGCGGCGCGCAGACGCTGCTTGACGCGGGCGAGTCCGCAGGCGTGCTGATGCCGTCGGGCTGCCGGATGGGCGTCTGCTTCGGCTGCGTGGTGCCCCTGCGCCAGGGCGCGATCCGCGATCTGCGCACCGGCGACGTCACGACTGCCACCCCCGGTGACAACGTCCAAATCCAAACCTGCGTCTCCGCCGCCGCAGGCGCATGCGACATCGATTTGTGAATCAAGGAGATTCTTTCATGACGACCACGACGGCCAACCCCGCCGCCCACCTCACGCCCGAGGACATCGAGAACCTCGGCCGCGAACTCGACGCCATCCGCGAGCAGGTCATCGCCAGCCGCGGTGAGCGCGACGCCGCCTACATCCGCAAGGTCATCGACGGCCAGCGCAAACTCGAACTCGGCAGTCGCGCCATCCTCCTCTTCTCGCTGTTCCCGCCCGCCTGGATCGTCGGCACCCTCGGGCTGTCGATCAGCAAGATCGTCGAGAACATGGAGATCGGCCACAACGTCATGCACGGTCAGTGGGACTGGATGCGCGACAGCAAGATCCACTCGACCACGTGGGAGTGGGACAACGCCTCGCCCGCCGAGATGTGGAAGCACTCGCACAACGAGGTGCACCACACCTACACCAACGTCCGCGGCAAGGACCACGACCTCGGGTACGGCATCATGCGCGTCGACGAGAACCAGAAGTGGGTGCCGTTCTACGTTGCGCAGCCGCTGTGGAACTTCATCAACGCCTGCGTGTTCGAGTACGGCATCGCCGCCTACGACCTGCAGATCGGCAAGTACCTCAAGGGCCGCTCCGACAAGGCCGACTTCAAGGCCAGGGGCAAGCGCGTGCTGGCCAAGATTCGCAGGCAGGCCACGAAGGACTACATCCTGCACCCCCTGCTGTCGGGCCCGTCGGCGCTGAGCACGATCACCGCGAACCTCACGGCCAACCTCGCGCGCAACCTGTGGACGCACTCGGTCATCATGTGCGGCCACTTCCCCGAGGGCGTGCAGACCTTCGAGAAGACCTCCATCGAGGGTGAGACCCGCGGCGAGTGGTACCTGCGCCAGATGCTGGGCTCGGCCAATATCTCGGGAAGTCGGTTGTTGCACTTCATGTCTGGCAACCTGTCGTTCCAGATCGAGCATCACCTGTTCCCCGATCTGCCCAGCAACCGGTATCAGGAGATCGCCCCCAAGATCCAGGACCTGTTCGAGCGCTACGGCCTGACCTACACCACGGGTTCGCTGCCGCGGCAGGTCGCCTCGGCGTGGAAGACGGTCTTCAAGCTCTCACTGCCCAACGACTTCACGGCGACCGACCTGCTGCACCACGCGACGAAGTCGATCGCTCCCGCCACCGTGACGCGCGCCGTGTTCGGACGACCCGAGCGGCCCGAGCACGACGACGAGGCCGCCGCCTGACGCAACGTCGATAAAAAGATTGTGAGCGCTCGCAATCTTATGTAGGGTCGGGCCATGTCCTATGACGTCATCGTGCGCAACGGTCTGTGGTTCGACGGCACCGGTGCCCCACCGCTGATCAGGACACTGGGTATTCGTGACGGCGTGGTGGAGACGGTGTCCGCGCAACCGCTCGACGAGACCGGTTGCCCCGACGTCATCGACGCCGACGGCAAGTGGATCGTGCCCGGCTTCATCGACGTGCATACCCACTACGACGCCGAGGTGCTGCTCGATCCCGGACTGCGCGAGTCGGTCCGCCACGGTGTCACGACCGTGCTGCTCGGCAACTGTTCGTTGTCGGCGGTGTACGCCGACAACGAGGACGCCGCCGACCTGTTCAGCCGGGTCGAGGCCGTGCCGCGCCAGTACGTCCTCGGCGCGCTGAACGAGAAGAAGACGTGGACGACGGCCGCGGAGTACGTCGCCGCCCTCGATGCCCTTCCGCTCGGTCCGAATGTGAGCTCGCTGCTTGGCCATTCGGACCTGCGCACCTCGGTGCTCGGCCTCGGCCGCGCCACCGACGAGACCGTGCGCCCCACGCCGTACGAGATGGACCAGATGGCCGCCAAGCTCGGCGAGGCGCTCGACGCCGGCCTGCTCGGCATGTCCGGCATGGACTCGGCCATCGACAAGCTCGACGGTGACCGCTACCGCTCCCGCGGTCTGCCGTCGACGTTCGCCACCTGGCGGGAGCGGCGCACACTGATTGCGGTGCTTCGCAAGCGACGCCGCATGCTGCAGAGCGCGCCGGACGTCGCGCGACCGTGGACGGCGCTGCTGTTCTTCTTGGAGAGCAGTCGTGCGTTCGGCCGTCGCGCGGGCGTCCGGATGAGCCTGCTGGTCTCTGCCGACTCGAAGGCGGCGCCCGGCGCGGTGAGCGTGTTCGGTCGCGGCACCCGGCTCCTCAACAGGGTGCTCGGCGCGAGCGTCCGATTCCAGCATCTGCCCGTCCCGTTCGAGTTGTACTCCGACGGCATCGACCTGCCGGTGTTCGAGGAGTTCGGCGCGGGCACCGCGGCGCTGCACCTCCGCGACCAACTGGAGCGCAACGAACTCTTGGCCGACGTCGAGTACCGCCGCGAGTTCCGTCGCGAGTTCGACCGCCGCAAGCTCGGCCCGACGCTGTGGCACAGGGACTTCCACGATGCCGTGATCGTCGAGTGCCCCGACGTGACGCTGGTCGGGAAGAGCTTCGGCACGATCGCCGACGAAAGCGGTCTGCACCCGCTGGACGCCTTCCTCGACGTGCTCGTCGAGAACGGCGAGCGCAACGTCCGCTGGACCACCACCGTGGCCAACCACCGCAGGCGCCAACTCGACGCGCTCGCCACCGAACCCACGGTCCACATGGGCTTCTCGGACGCGGGCGCCCACCTCCGCAACATGGCCTTCTACAACTACGCGCTGCGACTGCTCAAGCGCGCACTCGTCGCGCAGCGGGAGGGCCGTGCCTTCATCACCGTCGAGCACGCCGTGCACCGCCTCACCGCAGAGGTCGCCGACTGGTTCGGGCTCGACGCGGGCACGCTGCGCACGGGGGACGCCGCCGACTTCGTCGTGATCGACCCGGCGGGCCTCGACGACGCCGTCGACGGCTATCACGAGGCGGCGGTGCCGTTCTACGGCGGGCTGAGCCGCATGGTCAACCGCAACGACGACGCCGTCATCGCCACGTCCGTGAACGGTCAGATCGTCTATCGCGGCGGCGAATTCCGCGACGGCTACGGCGACACCGTGAAGTCCGGACGGTTCCTGCGGGCCGCCAACGCCGCCCGGTCTTCCGCCACCGCCGCCACCGCCTGACGTGGCAAGGACCCAGCAGGAGCGGCGCGAGGAGACCGTCGCACGACTGCTCGACGCGAGCATCGCGACCATCGTCGACGTCGGCTACGCCAGGGCGTCGGCCGCGGTGATCACCCGCCGCGCCGGACTGTCCGGCGGCGCGCTGTTCCGCCACTTCGAGACCATGGGCGACTTCATGGCCGCCACGGCCTACGAGGTGATGCGCCGCCAACTCGAGGCATTCGGCAAACTGGTCACCGAGATCCCCTCGACCACACCGCCTCTCGAGGGTGTGCTGCACGCCATGCGCGACATCACCGGCAACGACACCAACGCCGTCATGTACGAGCTCCTCGTCGCCGCGCGCACCGACGAGAAGCTCAGGGGCACACTGCAGGACGTGCTCGCCGAGTACAGCACGCGCATCTTCGACGCCGCCCGCGCCCTGCCCAGCGCCGACGAGTACCCCGAGGGTGCGCTTGCGGCCGTGGTGGCTCTGCTGACCAACGCGTTCGACGGCGCCTCGATCGTGCGGGCCGTCCTTCCGCAGCCCGAGATCGAAGCCGGGCGCATCCCCCTGCTGATGACGCTGCTGTCCCCGATGGAAACGAGGATCGATGACTGACCGCATCCAGGAGTTCGGCAACGCCGGCCTGACCTTCCCCGTCACCGACGAGGGCCCCATCGACGGTGAGGTCGTCGTCCTGCTGCACGGGTTTCCGCAGACGTCCACGTCGTGGCGCGCGGTGTGTGAGCTCCTGCACGCCAGCGGCTATCGCACCCTGACGTTCGATCAGCGCGGGTATGCCGCCACGGCCCGCCCGCGGGGGCGGTTCGCGTACCGGATCAGCCAGCTCGTCGGCGACGTGGCCGCCCTCGTCGACCGGGTGGGGAGCCCGGTGCACCTCGTCGGCCACGACTGGGGCGCGGTCGTCGCATGGGCCACGGCGGCTCGACACCCCGAGCTGCTGAGGACGTTGACCGCGGTCTCCGTGCCGCACTCCAGGGCCTTCCTGCGTGCCCTGGTGACCAGCACCCAGGCGTTCAAGTCGTACTACATGGCGCTGTTCCAGCTGCCCTGGCTGCCGGAGACCACGCTGTCGCGCTTCCCGAAGCTGACCGACCGCATGCTCGGCGACAGCGGCATGGACCCCGCCGCACTGGGCCGGGTGCACACCGAGGTGATCGACACCGGTGCCCTGACGACCGCGATCAACTGGTACCGGGCGATTCCGTTCAGCACCCCCGCGTACCTCGGGAAGGTATCGGTGCCGACGACGTACGTGTGGAGCACCGACGACATCGCACTGGGCCGCCGCGGCGCCGACCTCTGCGCACGCCAGGTCACCGGTCCCTACCGGTTCGAGGTCACCGACGGCTCCCACTGGATCCCCGAGGAGAAGCCGGATCTGCTCCATGACCTGATCGTCGAGCGCATCAAGGGCTAGTTCACGAAGTGTTCCGTTTGTAAATTCAGTGTTACGTCCATGTTGCGTCTACAGTGTGGGCATGGACGACAGGTCGGTGTTCTTCGAGGTCGAGGCTCTGCGCGCCGACAAGGCGCGACCGGTCCTGTCGCCGGCGTCGCTCGAGGTCCACGTGCGCGTGGTCGACCACCTGGCGCACACCACCGGCGGGAACTACATCGCCGACGAAACACTCGACACCCTCGCCCACGGCAGGGTCACGACCATGGCCGCGATCGAGTTGTCACTCGCGGGGTGGTGGCGCCGACTCGACGGCGGCTACGTGATCGTCGACCAGGAACTGATCGACGCCCTTGGCCACAGCGCCACCTGGCGTCGCGTCGGCGCGGCGTGCAAGCGCCTGTGGAAGACCCTCAACAGCGAGACGGTCATCCCGCTGTAGGTCAGGCAGCCGAGCCCGGCCGTCCCAGCGAGGCGAGGTCCGGCAATGGCTTCCGGCAGATGCGGTGCGCCTCGTCGGCGGGCATGCCGAGCAACTGGAGCACGTGTTCGGTGACGGTGTCCGCGGCCGCGGCGTCGTCGCGGTCCGGTTCGTTCTGCAGCAGCTGACCCAGGCCGAGCAGGGCGCCCCCGACCATGGCCATCGCCAACGGCAGATCCTCGACGTGGAAGCGGCCCGCGTCGATTCCCAGGCTGACGTCGCGCCGCGCCCTCGGGGCGACGCCGCGGTCCGACGTCAGCAGCGCCAACCCACCCGCCAGCAGCACCTTGCTCTCCTGCGGGCGGTGACGGAAGAGCCTGCCGGTCAGCCGGAAGCTACAGGCGAACGCCTCGGCGGGGTCGTCAAGCGACTTGGTCAGCTCGTCGAGCAGGGCGCCGTGGGCGTCGAGCACCTCGGTGAGGGCCGCGTCGAACAGCTCTTCCTTGCTCTCGAAGTGGTTGTAGAACGACCCCATGCCGACGTCGGCGGCCTGGGTGATCTCCAGCACCGGGACGTTGAGTTTGCCTGCCGCGATGAAGGATTGGGCCGCTGAGAGCAGCGCAGCGCGCGTGCGCTGCTTACGCCTGGCCAAGCGGTTCGGTGGCTGATCCCGCTCGCCGACCGTCGCGTCCACACTCATTCGGGCTCCTCTCCGACCGCTCGATCCTATCGCCTTCCTCATATTTGAGGAATTCGTCAGATTCACTTGACTGAGGATAGCAGCGTATGTGACGATTTCGTCAGATACGCATTCGGGAGGCCCCATGACCGACACCGTCGGCGCACATCGAGACCTGCACGGCGAGCAGGGCGCCCGCAGGGGCGAGCACTGCGGCCGCGCCAAGAACCCGCTGATCAAGGTGCACGACATCGCGTGGCTCGAGTTCGAGAAGCCCGACCTCGTCCGCGCCGAGGCGTTCGCCCATGCCTTCGGCTTCGCGACGGTGCTGCGCACCGAGCGGGAACTCCACTTCCGCGGCACCGACACGGCCGCGCCGTGCCTGATCGTGCGCAAGGGGCCGCGCTCGCGTTTCTGCGGAGTCGCGTTCACCGCGCACGACGAGGTCGACGTGTTGACGCTGGCCGACGCAATGGGCGTGGGCACCAGGGCGCTCCCCGAGAGCGTCGGCGGAATAGCCGCCGACCTCGTCGACCCGAGCGGCATTCCCGTGCACGTCGTCGCGGGCACCCACGACCTGACGCCACTGCGGCCGCAGCAGGCCCACGTCCTCAATGTGGGCCGGGAGCTGATGCGCACCAACGCGACTCAGCGGCCACCGCGGATCCCCGCCAGGGTGCAACGGCTCGGGCACGTGGTGTTGCAGAGCACGAGGTACCTCGAGGCGCTGAACTGGTACCTGGACAACCTCGGAATGATCGTCAGCGACTTCCTGTACTTCCCCGGCCAGCGCGATCAGGGGCCGACGATGAGCTTCATCCGCTGCGACCGCGGCAGCATCCCCACCGACCACCACACGCTGGCCTACGCGCTCGGGCCGCGCAACCGGTACGTCCACTCCGCCTACCAGGTGGCCGACCTCGACGCGCTGGCCGCAGGCGGTGAGTACCTCCGCGACCGCGGCTACCGCCGGTCCTGGGGCATCGGTCGGCACATCCAGGGCAGCCAGATCTTCGACTACTGGCGGGATCCCGATGGGTTCCTCGTCGAGCACTTCACCGATGGCGACATGTTCGACGACACCCTCGAACCCGGGTGGGCCGCCTTCACCGCCTCGGGGTTGGCCCAGTGGGGACCACCCGCCACGAGGGACTTCCTCGGCATCGCGCCGGGCCGGGAGTCGCTCGACGAACTGCGCTCGATGATGACCGCAGTTCGGGACCGGGACAACGAATTCACCCTCTCCCGCCTCGCGGGACTGATGAAAGTTGCGAACTCATGACCACGACCGTCCTCCGCACCGCCGACTCCTGGTACGTCCAGACCGACACCGGCGCGGTCACGATCGACACCGCCGCGACGACCACCGCCGACCTGCTGCGCGACCGGACCGCGATCGATGCCGCGAAGGCGCGCACGGGTGGGGTGCCCGTCGAGACCCTGGCATTGGTGTCGCCGGTCACGGCGCCCTGCCGCGTGGTCGCGCAGATGACGAACTACGAGTCGCACGTCAGAGATTCCGGCATGGATCCAGCCACGATCCCACTGACGTTCTTCCGCAAGGCATCCGGGTCCATCAACGGTCCCACCGACGACATCGTCAAGCCCGCCCACGTCCAGTTCATGGATTACGAGGTGGAGATCGGTCTGGTGTTCGGCAGGGAGTTCCCGGTCGGCACCGCCATTACCGAGGCCTCGGTGAGCGACTACGTCGCCGGGCTCGTCGTGACCAACGACGTCTCGGCACGCGACGTCCAGCTGCCGAAAACCCAGTTCTACGAAGCTAAGTCGTACCCCACGTTCACCCCCGTCGGGCCCTTCCTGGTGCTGCTCGACGCCGGCGAGCTGATGCGGTTCGGTGACCTGCGCCTGCAGTTGACGGTCAATGGCGAGGTGCGCCAGAACGCGGTCGTGGCCGGGGACATGATCTACCGCCCGCTGCGTGCGCTCCAGGAACTCTCGCGGTTCCAGCGGATGGACGTGGGCGACCTGCTGCTCACGGGAACTCCCGTCGGCACCGCGCTGAGCGCGCCGCCGAAGCCCATCGAGATCATCGGGCATCTGCTTCCGCCTGCGCTGAAGTGGAAGTCGTTCTTCAAGAGCCAGTCCAGGAACCAGAAGTACCTGCACGAGGGTGACGTCGTCGAGGCCACGATCGGCACCGACGACAAGGCGATCGACCTGGGCACCCAGCGTGCGGTGGTCCGGTACGCATGATGGCCGTCGCATGACGGGGCACGGCGTCCGGCACGTGCCCGTGGTCATCATCGGTGCGGGTCCGAGCGGTGTCGTCGCCGCTATCCTGCTGGCGCAGTACGGGATCGGTTCCCTGGTCCTCGAGCGCTGGGCGAAGGTCTACCCGCAGCCACGGGCCGTGCACCTCGACGACGAGGTCTACCGCGTGCTGGCCCGACTGGGCGTGGCGGACGACTTCGCCGCCATCTCACGGCCCGCCCTCGGGCTTCGGCTGCTCGACGGTGCGATGGCAACGCTATCGGAGTTCACCCGGGATACGGCGCTGAGCCGCAACGGCTTTCCACAAGCCAACATGTTCGACCAGCCGGATCTCGAGACGCTGCTACGGGCCAACCTGGAGCGACATCCGCAGGCCGAACTGCGTGGCGACGTCGAGGTCACCGACGTCGAAGAGGTCGGTGACCGCAGCGTCCGCGTGACCTATACCGACCGGGTGGACGGCACCGAACACGTCGTCGCCGCCGACTACGTGCTGGGTTGCGACGGCGCGAACAGCCTCACCCGCACCAGGATCGGCTCCCGCATGCGGGATCTGGGCTTCGAGCAGCGGTGGCTCGTCGTCGACGTCGCCACCACGGCCGACCTGGGCCAGTGGGAGGGCGTGCACCAGGTGTGCGACCCGGTGCGCGCGGGCACCTACATGCGCATCGGTGACGCCCGCTACCGGTGGGAGTTCCAGCTCGCCGACGGTGAGACCACCGCGGACTTCGACACCCTGGAGACGCTGGCGCCGCTGCTGCGGCCGTGGGTCGGCCACGTCGACGTGGGCGAACTCGAGTTGGTGCGGGTCGCCGAGTACACCTTCCGGGCCCAGCTCGCCGACCGGTGGCGCCGCGGACGGGTCTTCCTGCTCGGCGACGCCGCACACCTGACGCCGCCGTTCATCGGGCAGGGCATGGGCGCCGGCGTGCGCGACGCGATGAACCTCGCGTGGAAGCTGGCCGGGGTGCTGCACGGCACGCTCGGCGCCGACATGCTCGACAGCTACGAAGCCGAACGAAAGCCGCACGCCCGCAGTATGATCCGGCTGGCTCTCGGGGTCGGCCGGGCGATGACGTCCGGCGGTGAGATGGGCAGCCTGGCCAGGCGCGTCGTCCTGCCGTGGCTGCACCGGGTACCCGGCCTGAGCGGCAAGATCCTCGACAGCAGGACGCCCGCACTGCACCGCTCGGCGCTGGTGTTGACGCCGCGATGGCCCAGGGGTCTGGCCGGAACGCTCTGCCCCAACCCGGTGGTGGCGGGCGACGCACGGCTCGACGCCGAGCTCGGCATCGGGTTCGCCGTCGTCACCAGCGTGGTCCCCGGTCCCGTGGAGCGCGCGCTGATCGCCCAGCGCGGGGCAGCCCTGTACATCGCCGCGCCGGGCACCGAACTGGCCGAGTGGTTGTGGCACGGCAGGGCGACCGCCGCCGTCGTGCGACCCGACCGCACCGTCATGGCCGCAGGGCGCAACATCGGCGTGCTGTGCGACGCCTTGCCCGCATTGCCCTCCGCGCCCACCCGTCAACCGATCGTCAGAATGAGGCCGAGACCATGACACGGACGCACGACGGCGTGCCCGTCTACCGCCCCGACGTGTACCGCACCGCGGCGATCGTCGACCCCTACCCGCACTACACGCGGATGCGCGAGCTCGGTCCCGTCGTGTGGCTGCCGAGACAACGCGTGTACGCGCTGCCACGCTTCGCGGAGTGCAAGGCCGTGCTCCGCGACGACGAGACGTTCATCTCGGGAAAGGGTGTGGCGCTCAACGGTTTCATCAACCGGTTATCACGCGGTACGACCCTCAACAGTGACGGCGCCGAGCACGATCAGCGCCGCAAGCTCGTCGCCCACCGGATGCTGCCCCGCGCGCTCCGTGCGATCAGTGACGGCGTCGACGCGCAGGCCGCGTCGGTCGTCGACGCGGCACTCGCCAAGGGCGAGGTCGACGGCGTCTCCGACGTCGCGACCGCGTTGCCCATGGCCGTCGTGCCCGATCTGGTCGGCTGGCCGCGCGATCAGCGCGACAACCTGCTGCCATGGGGCGGAGCGACCTTCGACGTGCTCGGCCCGATGAACCGGCACGCCCTGCGGGCCATGCCCGGCGCACTACACATGCTGCACTTCGCGCGTCAGGTGGTGCGCAAGCGCGCGATGCTCGAGGGCAGCCTCGGCCACGACGTGCTACTCGCCGCCGACGAGGGCAAGCTGTCGCACGCCGACTGCTCACCCCTGATGGTCGACTACATCGCTCCGTCCCTGGACACCACCATCAGCGCCATCTCGAACGCGCTCTACCTGTTCGCCACCCACCCCGAGCAGTGGCAGGCGCTTCGTGAGGATCCGGCGCTCATCCCGAACGCGATCAACGAGGTGATCCGCTACGAATCGCCACTGCGCGCCTTTTCCCGAAAGACTCTGCACCACAGCGAGATCGCTGGTGCTCTCATCCCGGCAGGCGGTCGCGTACTCGTCGTGTACGCCTCGGCCAACCGTGACGAGCGGGAATGGGAGGACCCCGAGACCTTCGACATCCGACGTGACGCCACCCGCCAGCTCGGCTTCGGCCAGGGCACCCACGCCTGCGCGGGCCAGGGGTTGGCGCGCCTCGAGACCACCGCCATGCTGCGGGCGCTCATCGAACGGGTGGAACGCATCGAGTTGACGGGCCGGCCGACCTGGGCCGTCAACAACATCATCCGGCGCCACGAACGACTGCCGATCAAACTGTTCGGTGCTTAGTTGCCGAGTCGGATGTGCACTCCGCTGCGCTGGAGTTGGTCGAAGGTGTAGGTGAACTCGCCCCGGTGACTCACCGAGACCACGTATCGGTCCTGACCGTCGGTGACCGGGAAGGTGAAGGAGTAGGTGCACGTGGCCCTGTCCGGGTGCCCGTCGCCCAGCGTGGTCGTGGCCAGGGTCTCGCCCGTTCCGCTCTTCACGAGCACCTGCGTGTCGCGACCGATGTCCGAGTACCCGTCGGTGCCATGGCACGACGGACCGGTGGTGGCGATGGAGCTGAAGCCCGTGCGCGCCATGGCGTCGATGAGCACGAAAGTTCCTGAGACGGTAGCGGTTTCCAGAACGCGGAAGTCGTCGGAGAACTGTGGACAGAACTGGTCGACGGCGATCTTGTCGGCGGGCAGACCCTGCTTGGCGCCGCCGTCGGCGAGCGTGGCGCAGACCTGTCTGCCGTGGGCGACCGCGTCGGCGTCGGACGTGAATGCGCTCGCCCAGCCGGCGTCGTGCAGCACCGACAGGTAGTTGGCCTCCGGCGACGGGGTCGGCTGGCGGTGTGGATGCTGGAGGATCCAGAAGATCCCCGCGGCCAACACGACGATGACCGTCATGCCCGCGGTGCCCAACCACGACGACCGGACGCTGTGCCGGTCGGGCGGCGACACGTCGAGATAGCCGGGGAGCATCCGCCCGCCGGTGCCGTCGGTGCTCTCGGACCTTCCGTCACGGACCCGCGCGGTCGGATGGCCGGTGACGTAGTACCTGCCCTCGTGCCGTCCGGTCGGATCGGGCCGCCAGCCCGTCAGCACGTCGGTGCCGCAACGGCGGCAGCCCCCGGCACCGCCCTCGGCGGAACCACAGTACGGGCAGGCCACGGCTCATCTCCTCGAGACGCTTCCCCACCATTGTGGCCCGCCGGGCGGCATGCTGCAGGCAATCGAATATCGAAGCCGTCAGGCATCTTCGAGGAGCGCCCCGACGATGCCGGCCACGACGTCGAGGTCACCCCGCTCGGTGTAGACGTGGGTGGCGACGCGGACCAGGCAGGCCGACTGGTCGTGCGGCCCGGTCCAGGCACGGACGCCGGCGGCGAGCAGTCGCTGCCGAAGCACCGCGAGGTCGACTCTGGGCAGCAGGAACGCCCGGAGCCGGGGCGGCAGGAACTCCTCACCAGCCGTCGGGATCGCTCCGACGTCGGTCAGCGCACCGACCGCATAGTCCGCGAGCTCCTCGGCATGTCCGATCGCGCCGGCCGCCTGCCACGCGCGGTGGCGTGCGACGGCTTCCGGCACCGCGAGCCGCGGCGCAGGGTCGAAGGTGCCCGGCCACCCGAAGCGGTCGGCGAGGCGGGATTCGTCGAAGGTCAGGGACGTCTCGGCGGGCCACAGCGGCAGCCGGCTCCACAGCATGCCGACGGATCGCGGCACGGGCAGCCACTTGTGCAGAGTGCCGAACACGGCGTCGACGTCGGGCCAACCGCTGATGTCCACGTGGAACGGCGCATGGGCGGCGTCGACGACCACGGCGGCCCCGCGTTCGCGACCCCAGGCCGCAATGTCGTTGACGGGCAGGCGAAGTGCGGCGGACGAGGTGATCGCGCTGAACTGGAGCACCGTGACGGCGTCACCCGCGATGCGCGACATCCGGTCGAGTAGCTCACTGCCGTCCTCGAACGGCAGGCGCACGGGGATGACGCGCAGCGTCGCGCCGGCCTCCGCACAGCGGCGGGCCCAGCCGCGGAGCACGGACGAGTACTCGCAGTCGAGGACCACCACGGTGTCGTCCGGCCCCAGCGGCAGCGAGCGCTGCACCGCGGCGGCGCCTGCGGTGGCGCTCGTCGTCAACGCGCAGTACTCCGCGGGGCGGCCGAGTTCGGCAGCGATCAGGTCGACGACGGAGCGCAACCGTTCCTGCAGCGCGTCCCCGAGGGTGGTGTTCGGGTCCCGCTCGAGTTCACCCCTGAGCGCGGCGCAGTACGCCAGCATGTCGGTGGGCGCCAGTCCGTACGACGCGTGGTTCAGCATCACGATGTCGGGGTCCAGCGGAAAGCCGTCCCGCCACGGTGACCGCACGGCTAGGCGGCCGGTCGCGCGAGCCCGAGGTGATCGCGCAGCGTGCTGCCCGCATACTCGGTACGGAATCGGTTGCGGCGCTGCAGGATCGGAACCACGTGGTCGACGAATGCGGCCAGCTCGCGGGGAAGCGTCGAGCCCATGATGGTGAAGCCGTCGACGGCACCGGCGTCCTGCCAGGCGATCACGTGCTCGGCCAACTGTTCCGGCGTTCCGACGAAGTGCGTCTGGCCCGCACCACCACTGACCCGCTGCGCCACCTGGCGCAGGGGCGCCTCCGGGTCTGCCCTGGCCGCCGCGTACAGCTGGTCGGCACGGGTCGATGGCGACGGCTCGGCCCAGAGGCGCGCGGGCAGCGGCGCGTCCGGGTCGAAGGCGTCGGGATCCAGCCCCGCGGTGTAAAGGGCATTCTGCCAACGGAAGTCGGGGCTCGCCAGGTCCTCGAGCTGCTGCGCCCGCGACCGGGCCTCTGCTTCGGTACCGCCCAGCGTCACCATCAAGGCCGGCAGCACCAGCACCTGTTCGGGATCACGGCCGAAGCCTGCCGCGCTGGCGTGCAGATCGCTTCGGAAGGTGACCGCGGCCTCGAGCGAGGGCGGCCCGGAGAACGCCATCTCGGCGTAGCGGGCGGCCAGGTCGACCCCGGCGCCCGATTGACCGGCCAGCACCAGCACGGGTCGTCCCTGCGGCGACCGTGGGAACGGCTGCACGCCCTCGACGTCGAAGTACTCTCCGTGGAACCGCGGAGCGCGCAGCTTGGCGCGGTCGGCCCAGACGCCGCGCGCACGGTCGGCGACGACCGCGTCGTCCCCCCAGCTGTCCCAGACGCGGCTGGCGACCTCGACGAACTCGCCCGCCCGCGCGTACCGGTCGGCGTGGTCGGGGTGACCGCTCATCCCGAAGTTCGCGGCCGCCAGCGGCGTGACCGTGGTGACGATGTTCCAGCCCGCCCGGCCGCCGCTGAGGTGATCCAGCGTGGCAAACCGGCGGGCCAGTTCCCACGGCTGGCTGTACGTCGTCGAGCCGGTGCCGATCAGGCCGATGTGATCGGTGCTCGCCGCGAGCGCCGACAGCACCGAGATGGGATCGAACTGCGTCTGCGGGAGGTGCGTCGCACGGTACTCGGCGATCGCGATGTTGTCGGCGAGGAAGATCGAATCCAGCAGTCCGCGTTCTGCGGTGCGGGCGATGTCGGCGTAATACGGCAGCCCGAGCACGTCGTGGGCGTCGTCGGCAGCCAGCCGCCACGCCGATTCGTGGTAGCCGTTCGGCCAGATGAACGCGTTGAAGTGAAGTGGCTTCCGGCTCATCGGCGTGGCTCCTTACCCAGTGCTCGCCTCAGGAACACCCCGGACCGCCCCGGAATTCCTCGTCGGCGGCCGGTGATCAAATGCGAGCCGGGCGTCGATCAGGCGTAGGCCGGACCCGACGGCAGGTCGATGCACTGGTCGATTCGCCTGCCCAAGAGCATGATCCAGGCCTGCAGGCCGGCGATCGCCCCACCGTTGACAGCGGTCGACGGGCGGGTCTGCAACAACTCGACGATGCGTCGGCACCTGGCCGCCTCGGCGACCAGTTCGGTGCGCGGGGCGCCCGCGAGGCGGTCCTCGGGCCAACGGCGGTAGAACGCCGCGGACTGGTTCAGCAGCACGATCAGCTCGGGGGTGGAGCGACGGGTCAGGCGGCGGGCCGCCCTGACCGCAACGACGAGCGCGAGGACCGAGGCGAGGGTGACCAGCCAGCCTCCGACACCGGCGCCGGACGCGCCGCCATTGCGACCGAGGCTGGCCGCGAGGTCGGCGAGGACCTCGCTGATGGGCAACGGCGATGGCATCAGCAAAGTCTACGTCCGACGTTTCCCGTCGTAGCGGGTTTTGCCGAACGCGCGGTCACGACAGCAGGCGCTCGGCGTTGGCGCTCGTCACGGCGCGCCAGTCCGTCGGCTGCCCGTCCAGCATGCTCGCCTGGTGGGCGGCACCCGGCGCGGGCGTCCAGCAATAGTCGCTGCCGTACAGCACCCGTTCGAGACCGACCACGTCCACCAGCGCCTTCGCGGGGGCGGGGAACGGCGTGCCCGCGAGGTCGTACCAAAACCGTTGCAGCTGTTGCCGAGTCGTCAGCGTCGCGGCCGGTCGGCCGTGCGAGCCGGGCAGCATGGCGCGGAACAGTTCGATGCGGTCGAGCACCACCGCCAGCGTGGCGCCGCAGTGCGGGATGACGAACCGGACGTCGGGAAACCGTTCGGGCACGCCCGCGCAGATCAGATCCGTCACCGTCCTGGTGGTCTCGAACATGAACTCGAGCATCGGGCGGGGCCGCCCGAGTGCCACCACGGCGACGTCAGGCGGCGACGTGGGGTGCTCGAACACGATCGCCCGTCGCCGGTTCAGCTGCTCCCACAGCGGGTCGAGCACCGGATCCCCGAGGTACACGCCCGCGCTGTTGCTCATCAACACGACGCCGCGTGCACCGAGCCGGTCCATCGCGAACACGGCCTCGTCGACCGACGCCTCGACGCACGGCAGGGGCACCGAGGCGAAGAAGCCGAAGCGGTCCCGGTGCTC
>JAESGJ010000264.1_pt1 | contig 49367 bp, 39 predicted proteins | sample 9266241 | NCBI WGS metagenome assembly JAESGJ01 (sample SAMN14514841, study PRJNA621669) | algae metagenome | isolation source: Brasilonema octagenarum HA4186-MV1 and co-occurring heterotrophs from wet... | place: USA: Manoa Valley, Hawaii | collected 2009-07-20
AATTAGCTCGCCAACAAGGTTTAGATCTTGCCGTTAATGGCTGGCAGTACGGCTAATTGAGAATGGTGCAAGATCTCAGTTTTAACGGACTTGGACTTTGAGCCAAGAAATTTATTTCTTGGCGGACGAAAAGTATGGTGCAAGATCTGAGTTTAGGGGATACGGTGTACACACAAGTTCTTGAATTACCCGCTCATTCCCTCGAAACCTCACCCTGCCCTATCGGGCATCCCTCACGCCAGGTGCTACAACGGGGGGAACCCCCGCAACGCACTGGCTCTCCTTATTAAGGAGAGGGAAAGATTTTAGCGCCGATTCAAGCGAGGGTGAGGTGAAAACGAGATGTGTGTACACAGTAGTTTATAAGGGGCAGGAAGGTTTTGGCGTTAGACAAAACGGGGGTGGGGTTAAAACAAAGTAGAGTTAACAATAATTGTAGGTTGGGTTGCGCTTCGCTTAACCCAACAAAAGTGAGGCAGGTGTTGGGTTTCGTTCCTCAAACGCCAGACTTGCCGTGAGAGCGGAAACCCTCCTGCAACGCTGGCTCCCCAACCTACATAATTTTATGTTTTTTGCGCTAACTGAACCGTATTGGCATATAGATAGTATTATTTAGTGGTAGTAAAATCAGTGTGCAGTCATGCCTGCTACTCGGATCGATATCGTTCCTCACCTGGATTATGCAGAGTTAACGATAGCGCTACCGTTGATCTTGAATGCGTTATCTGCCGCAAACATTTTTTGAATTAGTATAAATTTTTAATAATAAATATTGAAAAGCTATAATTCCAAGATTTTCTCAGGTCTAACAATATGAACTTATGCCTATTTGTCATTGATCTTCAAAACGGATTCATAACTCAAAATACAAGTCATGTTATACAACGGATTAAGTCTCTATTAGAGCAAAAGATATTTGAGTACGTTATCTTCACAAGATTTCTCAATACCTTTGATAGTCCTTATGTAAGATATCTAAAGTGGAACAAATTTTTTTCAGACACAGAGCGCAAACTTGTTGATGAAATTGAACCATTTGCTAATGTTGTTTTTAATAAAACTATATACACTGGCTGCAATGAAGAAACTCTTAATTTTCTTAAAAAAAGGGATATTCATACAGTCTTTATTTGTGGAATTGATACTGAAGCTTGTGTCTTAAAAACTGCCATTGATTTTTTTGAAAACAATATTAATCCTTATATTTTAGAGTATTACTCAGCATCAAATGGAGGTGATAATTTTCACCAAGCAGCTATTTTAGTTTTAAGTCAGCTAATTGGAAGAAGTAATATTATAAGTGAACCGATAGATAAATTTGATATCAGTAAATATTTATAATATTATATCCGACAAATTACTTGTCAAATAATTTGGCAATCTGCATAAAACGAGCGCGGAGGGATTTGAACCCCCGACCCACAGGACCGGAACCTGTTGCTCTATCCACTGAGCCACGCGCCCTTAAAGTAGTAAACATCAAAGTTTGCTACTTTAACCTATTATAGCATAGCTTTGACTTGCTACCAAGATCTTTATTCCGTCCGCTACACCAGATTGTTAGACTGCTGCTTGGGTTGCAAAGACACCAACTTTCTAGGGCCTTCTTTCGTTTGCAGGAAGTGCGATTGCAAGAGAGTGCGGTGTTATGCAGGGCGATCTGCGCGGAGCGCAGCAGCGAAGCGATCGCCTAATTTGACAAAAACAAGCTCGGATTACAGCGGTTTTCATATGAATAGACCACACATTGTAGGGTGGGCATTGCTCATAAAAGCCTATGTGATAGAGATTTGAGATATTGGTGAGCAATGCCCACCTTACAGAAAACCGCTGTAACTTGGAAAAACTCCCCTAAAGCCTCAGCTTGTTCTTTACTGATTTCTAGCTGACCATTGACTACTTCGGTAGTTACGTCCCTCGAACCAAAAATTTTCACTCTTCTCAGCTTTTTCCAGACTCCTAGCCTCTATCAAATGAAGGAGTCTTGAGTGTGGCGTTGAGGCATTAATCTCATAGTGCTTATCTTCAAAATCCTCAATCAGTCTTACCAATAGTTCCAACACAGCATCTTCTTCTGGAGTCAGCTTAGCACGAGAAAGCAGTTCTTCAACGATTGCGAGAAATTTCTCGTTTTCCTCTTCACTTTTGATAATTCGAGGTTGATGTTTAGATAGCAATTCGCTGTAAATTATTGGATTAAAAGTAAGGGTCATTTTTCCAGTTATCTTTGTCATATATAGCAATCCTAAATCATTTGTGAAAAATCCAACTCATCGATAAGCTTGATATAAGCAGTATCAACAGTGTGCATATAGCGATCCTATTTGATTTGTGAAAATTGAAAGCCACAGATCCCCGACAACTTTTACGAAGTCGGGGATCTTCGAGGATCAAGTTTGCTCACGTAAGCGCAAAGCGTGCCGCTGTTCCCTATGCACAGCGTACCCGCAAGGCTTATGATTTAGGTTGCTATAGATGCATAATGTGCAGCAAAATATAAGAAGAAATCGCTGCTCATTTTTCCCTGATGTTCTGGAAGTTGAGCTTTTTTCATGCTCTTGATATTAGATTTCCCAGGGTATGGTCGGAAATTTCATGACTGTTATTCCCGGACACGATGTCATCTCAGAGTGGACGATTTTTCTAATTTGTTCGCCAGATACTATCAATAAATGCTCGCCATGTCAGCATTAACTCAAATATATTGCCTAACGAGGTTGTATGAGCATAGGCAGAGCAATTCTCTTTATTGCCTTGGTTATTCCAGGTTTATTGATAGCGGGTTCATCGCTTTACTCGTTTAACACTGAGTATACGGAGTTACAAAGAACTGAAAGATATGTGGACAAGTTAGCTAGGGATGGAAGAACCAATAATAGACAGTTGGATCTTGCCTATCATCGTAGTTTCGTTCATCGGATGAATGCATTCACAAATGGGACTTGGGGCTTCATTGGTATAACGATCGCAGCGATCGGTATACACGGAATAGCTACAACCAACGACGAAACAATTCAAGACCAGCGAAGGATATCAAAATAGTCCTGAGTTCTGAGTCTTGATGAAGGACAAGGGGACAAGACAATTCAAAATTCAAAATTCAAAATTCAAAATATGCCCAACGGGCACGCTGCGCGAACAAAATTTAGAATTAGAAGTCTCTCCGTCATCCTCCTTACTCCCTGACTCAGCACTTTACTGCTGAACACTGTTTATCAATTCCTTCAAGTCAGCCAAAGCGCGATCGCGATAACGTCCGTAACGCTCTTGTTTATTTTTGATTTTCTGACCCAATTCTGGGAATATTCCAAAATTAGGAGGCATCGGTTGAAAATGCTTAGGCGAAGCGGAACTGATAAACTCAAACAGTGACCCCATCATCGTCGTCTTGGGTAGAGTCAAAGGTTCTTTCCCCAAAGCCAGCCGCGCTGCATTCGTTCCCGCCAACCAACCACCGGCTGCGGCTGCAGTATATCCTTCAGTTCCAATTATCTGTCCAGCAGCTAGCAACGTTGGACGGTTGATAAATTGCAAACTAGGCTGCATCAGCACAGGCGCGTTGAGAAAGGTGTTGCGGTGCATGACTCCCAACCGCACGAACTCAGCATTTTCCAAACCAGGAATCATTTGGAAAATACGCTTTTGCTCACCCCAACGCAGATTTGTTTGGAATCCTACCATATTCCAAAGTTGACCTGCTTTGTCTTCTTGCCGCAACTGTATCACAGCATAAGGGCGTTCTCCAGTTCGACTATCCGATAACCCGACTGGCTTGAGAGGACCATAACGCATCGTGTCTTCCCCTCGGCGTGCGAGTTCCTCAATTGGTAAACAGGCTTCAAAAAATTTCGCTGTTTCCCGTTCAAAATCCTTCAATTCCACTTGTTCAGCAGTACGTAGTTCTTGCCAAAACTGCAAGTACTGCTCTTTATTCATCGGGCAGTTTAAATATGCAGCTTCACCTTTATCGTAACGAGAGGCGAGAAAAGCAATATCGTGGTTAATCGATTCTCCCACAATGATTGGGCTTGCGGCATCAAAAAAGCTGAGGTATTCCATCCCCGTGAAACGGCGTAAATCTTCTGCCAATTCCGGACTTGTTAAAGGACCAGTGGCCAAAACGACAATTCCTTCAGGGATAACACGTAATGCCTCTCGACGCAGTTCAATCAGAGGATGCTGAGCGAGAGTTTGCGTCAAATCCTGACTAAATTGTCCTCTATCGACTGCAAGCGCTCCCCCAGCGGGAACTGCGTGTTCATCCGCTTTTGAGATGACAATAGAATTGAGTTGGCGTAGTTCTTCATGCAAAAGACCAGCGGCGCGATCGCTTGCCATTGCCCCAAAAGAATTGCTACACACCAATTCCGCTAAATGTTCCGTGTGATGTGCACCACCGAAGCGATTTGGGCGCATTTCCCACAGAACGACCGATATTCCAACAGAGGCTATTTGCCAAGCTGCTTCTGTCCCAGCTAGTCCACCTCCAATAACATGAATTGTTTGTTTTTCCATATTTCTTTCCATATTTATATTATTTTAAAATACTAAACTTTCATAATTTTATCCTACGGCAAAATCAGTATATTTACGCATAAACGGAGATTTGTATGCCAGAACAATGTTGTCTTTGGGAACGCCTAACTCCACTAACTCATTAGCGATTCCATCTTCCGTGCCATCGTATTGAATCCAAATTTTGTCGCTTTTGATATCAATGTGGATTAAGCATCCATAAACGCGACGACGATTTTCCCAGCCAACGCTAATCACCTGATAGTGATCTTGCTCAGTATCAAATGCAGTATAGCGCTCAATCTCGCCAAAGGAAGGCTTGATCTGACTATAGCGCGTCAAAATTTGCTTGATTGCTTGACGGTACTGGTTTAGTTTATCCACTGTGTGATGACCTCCAGTTCAGGATCGAATACCAAAACCTTGATCTGATATTCCTTTAGACTAAGCTGAGGGAGTTCTTCAGAAAAAAAATCTTCATAAATGTCGAGTGGGACTGCTAGATAGAGAATTCGTTGTGGCTGCTTCAGGCGTAAAATAAGTCGGTAGTTCAAAAATTGTCCTAGCGCCATATGAAACTCGGAAACATTAGAAGGCGCGACAAAACTCTTGATTTCAACAGCAATTTGCTGGTTATCTTTCTGTGCAGCAATCAGTTTTTCTGCTCCAAGATCAACATGCAATTGGCGATCTCGCAGATCCAAAGTTAGGGGATCGTGGGTAATGACCCAATCATCCTTATGAAGTGCATTTTTGACCTGCATTATGGAATAGATCTCTAGCGGGCATCAGACAGGCTCTATTGCTTACAGTTCGGCACAGTTCAATATTTTTATTCGGTCGCTTCTTAGCTGCTTTTGTTGGTCATTACTCCGCGAACAGCCTCAGACTGGTGTTTGAGCATGTACTCCCGAAGGACAAAGTTGATCAGGGTCTGATAGCCTCGTGACTGTCGGTTCTTTAACCAGGCTACCACATCGGCATCAAGTCGCATATTTAGGGAAACTTTCAGTACCCGTGCCATCTAATTGTAAGCTATCGTACTTAAAGGCAGTAGTCTATTGCTTTCCCACACGAAGGAATGCAGTGTTATAAAAAGAGAAGAGAGCATCGCATCTTATGGATTCGACGCTAAGAGTATCCGTGCTTACTGCCGTGTCATTATATAGTTATACCATTCGTTTTGCCAAGCAGGTGAAAAACTCTCTGTTCACTTGCACAAACAAAGGAGTTGGGCGATTAGGTTGTATGTGCCAAAATTTAAGAGAATTCATTTTGTTCTTGGTTAAATAGTAATGCTTATCGGTCAAATTCTCCGCCAGCGCTACAAAATTGTCAGACTCTTAGGAAGCGGCGCCTTTGGAGTTACTTATTTAGCTGAAGATTTAGATTTACCCGATCATCCTCTGTGTGTTGTCAAAAACCTCAAGCAAATGCAAAATCAAGAAGATTTGCAACTTGCCAGAGTGTTATTTGACAGAGAAGCAAAGGTTTTATATAGCTTAGGCAATGAGTCCAGTCAAATTCCGCGACTTTTCGCCCACTTTGAAGAAAACGGCGAATTTTATTTAGTACAAAAATTTATAGATGGGCACGATTTAAGTGGGGAAATTTTTCCTGGTAAGAGGTTAAATGAAGCTGAAGTAACACAGCTATTACAGGAAGTTTTACAAATTCTTACATTTGTTCACAATAAGAATATCATTCACCGAGACATCAAACCACAAAATTTAATGCGGCGCAAGACAGACGGCAAGATAGTATTGATAGACTTTGGCGCTGTCAAGCAAATTAGCGCATTAGTAGTCAATGCTCAAGGGCAAACAAACGTCTCCGTTATTGTTGGTACTTATGGCTATATGCCCAGCGAGCAATTGAATGGGTATCCCAAGTTAAGCAGCGATGTTTATGCAGTGGGGATGCTGGGAATTTATGCTTTAACTGGGATCAGACCTCAAGAACTGCCAAAAAACTCTGAAACTTTGGAAGTCATTTGGCGAAATCGGGCTTCGGTTAGCCCTAGACTGGCAGATGTATTAGATAGAATGGTGCGCCATAACTTCAATAAACGTTATCAAACAGCATCCGAGGCGTTGCAAGCGCTAAGACCATCTTCATTACCCTCACCATCGCCACCACCGGTACCACCATTACCAACCCCAACACGACGAGAATTGAAACTTTACCAAAAAGTATTAATTGGTACTGGAGTTGGCGTGGGTGTGCTAATCGGAGTGGGATTGTTATTTATGAGTTTTTGGAGACAACCCACAATCGATCTAGAAAAACCCGTCGCTGATTCAGGACAACCCACACCCGATTCACAAAAAACCGTCGCTGATTCCAAACAACCCACACCTGACTCGCCACAAACCACATATGACGTGCAACTGGTTTGCCCAGAAACACCAATACTAGCTCAACCAAGTACGCCCGGTAGGAAAATTGGTTCAGCCACAGTTTATGGTTTCCCAAAGAATTCACCACTGACAGGCAAAGGAATCATAGTCTTTCCTGATCGCAAGTTGGGTGGATCTTCTCGATATGATGGAGAACTAAAAAATGGAGTATATAGTGGTTGTGGAAACTTGGTACGTGGAAATGGTGAGCGTTACGTAGGTCAGTTTGATAAGAATTCTTTTCAAGGCACAGGAAAATTTATCTACAAAAATGGTTGTCAATATATAGGAGAATTCAAAAACAACCAGTTTGATGGTCAAGGTACGTTGATATCTAAAGACGGCTTGCGTTATAGTGGAATTTGGCAGCGGGGAAAATTGCAAGGAAGTAATAATATTGTACGCTGCCAATAATTTTTAATCTTATATTACGTCAGGATACATTATCCGAACCAATGTTTAAATAATCAGACAAATAACTGAAAATTTTTCTATCAATTAGGAAAAGCATAATAATCAAGCTAAATGAATATTTGAAATTGATTTTAGCAAAAATATATCATAAAATCATAAACTTAAAATTGGACTTATTACGTTATATTTTTAGTATCATTTTACTTAAAAAAAACGAAACACAAGTACTTGAAGCTAAAAAACATGAGATTATGTAGAGTGTGTTAAGCGCTGCCGCAATGCTTATAAACGCATCATTCGGCGAGCTGCTACACTCCAAAACCGATTTTACAAGCTTTATTTGCTCATACCTTTGGGCTGTCTACCTTCTAGCTTCAAGTACCAGCCTGCGATCGGTCTATTTATGTCTTCGGTGTGTGTTGATATTTAGAGGAGTGATAAATGAATCAAAAATTACTTACAAAGCTGAGATTAGTTTTGTCTAAAACTTCTTTACTAGGTATTACGAGTTTAGCTATTTCTCTACAACCATCCTTAGCGCAACCTTCAGCTGTTAATCGATCGCCAACAACACCATTAACCTTACCACCTGCAAAAAATCCGATCAGCCAAACACCTCCAGAAAATCCCGTCAGCCCTACCCCAACACCTTCACAAAATCAGACACCTAGTCCTACACCTCCAGAAAATCCGCTCAGTCCAAGCCCAACACCTTTACAAAATCAGACACCTAGTCCAACACCTCCAGAAAACCCCCTCAGCCCAACACCTCCAGAAAATCCGCTCAGCCCAACCCCAACCCCAACGCCGACTTTAACACCAGCGCCAACGCCAACTCCAACCCTAACGCCAACTTTAAGACCAACCCCAGCGCCAACTTTAAGACCAACCCCAGCGCCAACTTCAATACCATCACCCGCGCCAACTTTAAGACCAACCCCAGCGCCAACTTCAATACCATCACCCGCGCCAACTTCAATACCATCACCCGCGCCAACTTCAATACCATCACCCGCGCCGACTTTAACACCAGCGCCCGCGCCGACTTTAACACCATCACCCGCGCCAACTTCAATACCATCACCCGCGCCGACTTTAACACCAGCGCCAGCGCCGACTTCAATACCAGCGCCAGCGCCAACTTCAATACCTTCACCCGCTCCGACGCCACCAATACGAAACGGAGCATCAGAACTGTTACCTGTTAGAGCAACTCGTAACTATATCGGAATCGGTCCAAATATTGGATTCAGTGGCGGCGATACTGCTCTAGCTGAAGGTGCCTTCACTATCTTTAGCAAAATTGGTATAACGAAAAACTTTTCTTTTCGCCCTGCTGCTGTATTTAGCGATAATGCTGTTTTTCTTCTGCCTGTAACATTTGACTTTCCAATTAAACCAGTCACAGACTTTGAAGAAGAACAAATAAATTTTATTCCTTACGTTGGGGCAGGAGCGGCAATTTCCACAAGTGGAGATAGCAGCGTCGGCTTTCTTCTGACTGGTGGTGTGGATGTGCCCTTATCACCTGAGTTTACCGCCACTGCTGGTCTAAACGTTGGTTTCCTTGATCAAACTGATGTTGGGCTAGTGCTTGGTGTTGGTTACAACTTTTAAGCACTTCACCGCGCACACTAAGCTAAGTCTTCTCCTCCTGCACCGGGTGCACCCGGTGCTTGTTGGTCAACTTACGGCTACGTAGCTTTACAAAAACTCGTTTAAATTTTTCAAAGTCTTCTGTACTCAGTTCCGTCTTTTGCCATGCTTCTCGCTGCATCAAGCGCTCAAACCAGTCATTTAGTTTGGGGTAATGACTAAAAGAAACGCCTAACTTAGGTAATAAAGACAAATCACATCCAGCGACAATATCTGCTAGAGTTAACTGTTCGCCACCAAAATAAGAACTATTTCCTAAACAATCTGTCAAAAATTTTAGGACTTTATCTATATGTTCCTTTGCTTGTAAACATTTTGGTGAATCCTCAGTTTCAGAAATTAAAGAAATCATTTTTGGCAGTAACTCATGTGTCGCCACCATTTGAACCATCCTTACTGTTGCTAACGCCTCAGCTTCTTTAGGCAAAAGTGCAGGTGTGGGGTACTTAGTTTCTAAATAGTCCAAAATTGCCAAAGATTCTATCACTCGTAAACCGTCATCAACTATCACTGGAACATGATGAAAAGGGTTAAGGTTCAAATACTCTGGTTGCAATTGGTCACCATTTAAGCTCAACAAAATTGGATCAAATAAAATTTCCTTTTCGAGTAAAGTTTGCCATACACGACGAGCCATAGGTGAGCGGGGGTTGTAGTAAAACTTGAGCATTGATAATTTCTCCTAACTCATTAGCAAAAAAACCGTTCGGTCTGTAAATGAACAAAAAATTTTCTCTTTCTCTCAACAAAAGAGTCTTGAGATAGCTTTTCATTCCCATATTTAATAATTTCTATCGTGATAAAGACGCAGTGCAAAAGCTCCTGCTGGGGTTTCGCGGAATTTCTTAATCTCAGATACCATTTTGGATGGCAATTCCTCCAAGCTAGCAGAACTCATTGGATGTTCTGGTGGTCTAACAACGGGAGTAGCAAGCGCCGCAAAGGTGAGATCAGCAGCAGAAAAGCTGTTTCCAACTAAATAAGTACGTCCATCTGCCAATAATTCGCTCACTTGCTTAAAAATGCTCTTGATTTGTTCGTAATCTTGTGCATCAGACTCTTGAGTTATGTTTAGTTTCTGCCGAACAATTGAGCGGACAATAGGAAAAACGACTGGAAATAATACCACTTCAACAAAAGGCACACCATTACACCATGTACGTTGCATCAACTTGGAGTTATTCATGGTGTGAAAATAAATCCAACGGCGTGTAGCAGGTCCAAGTTGCTCGTCAAATAAATCTTCTAGTTGTTCTACTTGTCGCCGTGAGTCAGGGTGAGTGGGGTATAACTTAGCGTGATCAGGGGCAACTTTGTCTAGGTAACGTAAGATCTCAGTTGAATCAGTGAAAGTACTAGCTTCAGTAATAAGAACAGGAGTTGATTTTCCACCAACTCGACCAGTTGCTAATAGATGAAATAGTGGTAGATGAGGCTCTTCAATGTAAGGAACTTTCAGTTTTGTAAGTGCCCATCTTACTTTTTCACAATAATGACTGACAGGAATTGTAATCAGACGAAAGGGTTTTTTATTACCAGTCAGGGAATTAGACAACATATTGTTGATGTTAAATTTGAGATTTTGGATGAGTTACTGGCTACTTTGGTTCTTTTATGTGTTCATAAACTTTGCTTTACCCATTGAATGAAATTTTGTAATTCTTCTTGCACCATGTGTTGAACATTTTCGTCTGATGGAAATATCTTTTGCTCAACTTCTTGTTTGTACTGTTCTATTGCTTGAAGAGTTAGAGTTTGGTAATCTTGATACTTTGTTGCTAGTTTAAGTTTACGAGGTGTGATTCCTAAAATGTCGTTAACAATGAGAACTTGTCCATCAGTAAACCGACCTGAACCAATGCCAATCGTGGGTATGCTGACTTTTTCTGTGATTATCTGACCTAGCTCTTCAGGAATAAGTTCAAGTAAGAGTACAGATATCCCAATTCTTTCTAGGGTTAGCGCACCTTCAATTAATTCTTTAGCTTGTTCAAAGCTTTTTCCTTGTACTTTCTTCTGTTGTTGAGTTTGTGGAAGTAAGCCAAGATGACCACATACATTTATATCATGCTTAATTAGATGCTTGACAATTTCTTCTCGAACACCTTCTAACTTAATGATATCGGCTCCATTTGCTAAAAGTTTTCTGGCATTCTCTAAAGCTTGTTTTGGAGTTTCATAAGAAGCATAAGGCAAATCAGCAAGAATATATGCTTGCGATGTTCCTCGTCGAACAGCTTTAAGATGATGGACAATGTCATCCATCGTGACTTCCTGTTCACTGTCATAACCTAAGATGTTAGTTCCTACACTGTCACCAACAAAAATGACATCTACTCCAGCTCTATCTTGCAGCAGCGCAGTAGGATAGTCATACGCTGTGAGTGCTACTATTTTCTGATGATTTTGCTTTTTGGCGAGCAAGTAAGCTGAGTCTTTTTTCATAGGAAACTCTTCTGGTTTAACGTTGATAGGTAAATAGCTCAGGTGTTCTCAGTATACATAGGCTATCTCCCATTCTCTACCTCCCACAAATTGTTAAACTATCATTTATCAGGTTTTTTTAAGACTGAGCGGTCTTTTTTGAAGTAAACGCAATTTAAGCAAGTGGACTTGCTTTAAATGCGCAATTGGCTGTTGAGGTAATTCGTCAAATGATTGATTGCTCGTTCAAGATGAATTGAGTCACCATAGAGCTTGCTCATCATTGCAGCCCCCTCAAGTGTGGAAATAATAATGGTGATAACTTGATCAGCGTCAACTGTTGAGCGAATTTCACCTTTTTCTATTCCTTTTTGGATAATTCGATAAAATAGCTGACGCCAAGAGTTCATCGCCTGTTGAGTGCGTTTGCGCAAAGCAGGATGAGCATCATCACTCTCAACAGCAGTATTCAGCAGCGGACACCCTCCCTTTATGATTGGGTTATTTATATTGCTGTGAAATACATCAAAGATAGCTTGCAGGCGCTCAACTGCATGACGTTTTGTTCCGACTGCGGCTAAATAATGTTGTCTGAGTTGGGCGATCGCAAAATCAAATGCCTGTAGTGCTAGCTCATCTTTACTTTTGAAGTGGTTGTAAATTCCTCCCTTCTGTAATCCTGTGACACGCATAATGTCTGAAATAGACGAGCCAGCATACCCCTGTTGATTAAACAGTTCGGCTGCTTGTTGGAGAATTTTCTCTTTCGTTTCTTCGCCTTTAGACATTTTTTTAGACCGATTGGTCTTTTTTACTATAACTGGAAATATCAGTAAATTGAAAAGTTTTTCTTAAAGGAGCGATCGCAAGGGAGCAAGAGACGCCAAAAACGAAGCGTAGTTAAAAAGTAAAGGATTAGGGGGTTGGATGAAACGGATTGGTGGTAGGATGTCCTGGTAAATCGATTCCGGTTGCTCATCTTTAAGGATTTGGAAGCAACCTCATTTTGACTGCAATATCGCACGGTTTACCGAAGTACGGTGAACTTGTCACTAAAATATCTACACCAGTGCTAGCATAATCCTTTATATTTTCAGAGGTAATACCACCAGCCACTGCTAGTTTTAAGTTCGGATACTGCTGCTTCAACTTCAAAACCAGAGGCTCAAGATCTGAGATCGCAATTTTATCAAACTGAATTAAATCTACACCTGCTTGAGCAACCATCCAGGCATCTGCTGGTGTATCTACTTCAACACAAATATGTTGTTCTTGAAACTGTCGTCGCAGTTCATTCATACGCTCAGTTAGCCCAACTATACCTCCCAGGAATATCAGGTGTTGGTTAAAGATTAAAACTGTTTCAGATAATCCTAAGCGATGAAAAAAGCCCCCACCAGCTAGAACTGCTTTGATGGAAAGCGCTCTAGTACCTGGAAAACACTTGCGAGTAGTGACAATAGAAACAGACTGATTTACTGTTTTAGCAGTATCTACCAATACTCTGGTACGCGAAGCAATGCCAGAAGCATATTCCATCAAATTCAAAGCAACTCTCCAGCCACTATGCAAAGCGCTCGCAGTGCCACTAGCTTGAAGAATTAATTGCTTTTCCTGGCAGACTGTACCACTTTCCACTTGATAATGAACTTTAGCACCACAATATTCTAATACTCTGGCAGCTTCTTCAGTAGCGCTAATGGTCATCGGATGACGGGTAGAAAACTCGATTTCACCAAGCTGCTTGCCAATGCCAAGTCCGTAAGTTGTCAAATCTAGGTAAGGAACATCTTCCTGAATTAACCTAGCGATCGCCTCATCTGAGAAGAAAACACTCATTTTAGTTTTGCGACGAGCGCGTAAATATATAAACTCTACTAAGATTTACATTCAACTTAATATCTTTTCATAAGACAAATTGTAGAAATCACTACTATTGTGCGCGATCGCCATTGCTACTTTCATCTGTTGCTGGTTCGATGGTTACTGTAGCCCTTTGTGTTGGAATCAATGACCCTTTTACCGCCATCAGGTGGATTGACCGACTCAGCGCCGGACTTTCGCGCCTAGCCCAAACAAATTTTCCCTCACCCTACCGCTACGATAAAGAGGTTTTATATTTGGATTAACAGATGTAGCGTTATTTATAGAATGAGTTAGAGAATTAAAGATGATTATTGAGCCAGAATTTGACAAAGAAACTTTTTTTGAAGCAGGCAATCAAGAAGATTTTTCTAAATTATTACGTGCTTGTGCTTACGCTCTTGAAAAAAAGATGTCACTTTATAACGCCATAGAAGAAACAAAAGTGAAATTTCAAATTATCATGTGTTCTATCGTAAAAAATGAAGCAGTCAACGATGAAGGAAAAATTGAGGAAACCGAAGCGGAATTTTGTGAGAATTACCAGTTACAAGATTTCATAGAAGATATTCCGTACGGTGTTCGGCTGGCGTTTCTTGGGGCTGAATGCACAGCAAATTTAATTCGCTGCGTAAGTATTTCTGAGAATGAAGAAAGTCGAATTTTGTATGAGCATATAAAAAAGAGTTTAGAAGAAGAGAACGTTTGAGCTATCTGCTAAAAGCAGCAGCGCTAGCCCCGCTCTGAAAGTGCCGTGCCGTAGGCATAGGGGGCGGCGCATTCAAAGGACGCAATCGTCCGTACACGCCCAAGGGTTTCTGGAGGAAACCCCTTCCCCATATATTCGATGAAAGCTTACGAAGTCCAGGAAGTATAGCGATTTGTCAACAGCCCTTCGGGCGGGGAAAAGGTTAAAGGGGAATAAGGGGCAGGGGGAAGGGGAACCCCATAAAGGCTATTTTGGATGTGTGAAAGGGGTGAGCGAACGGGTAAAGCCTTTGATAAGTAAACCTTTTGAAGATTTTTTGAAAGCGGGTGATGGGACTCGAACCCACGACATTCAGCATGGGAAGCTGACGTTCTACCACTGAACTACACCCGCAAGTCAAGGTTAGTGCCCTTGTATAGTGCTAATCTTACCAGATATTTCGACCAATGACGGTTAAAGTAGAAGACGATCGGGGGAGATTTTTACTGGCATTCCTACACGCAGTGCTCTGCAATTGTAAATGCCCAAACCTCCACTTCCCGACTTTTTTCAGCCAGGATTATTTACAACACTAATTTTCAATCAAACTTAATTGCGACAAAAAATTAGGTGATGCGTGCAATGGTAAATCATTAATCCTAATGCTGCAATTTTGTTGGCTTGAAGTTTCTTTCTTTGTTGTGTTGTTTTTTGGTCGAGTGGAAAGTCCCATTTCCTTGAGCAAGCGATTAATGTGGCAAGCGCTAACTTTAATTCCCAATTCTTTTGTCAGATGCTTGCTTAACCATTGCGCTGTCCAGTGTTGAAATGGATAGCCATACTCACGCGGACTATGGCTTGCCAGTTCTTTCAAGCGAGCGAGATATTCCTCATTCACAGTTTTGGGGCGTCCCATCGGGCGATCGCTCCAGTTATGAGCTAACCCGGCTTGTGCCATAGCAATCCAGTAGCGTGCAGTCTCTTGAGAACACCCCAGAGTTTCACAGATTTGTGTCTGAGATTCACCCGCATCTGCTAATAGCATGATTTCAACACGACGGCGATATTCTGGACGTAAGTCGGTTACTAGACTCTTAAGCAGAAACTTGCGCTGAAAAGGTGTTAGGTAAAGACTTTGGTTTTCCACAGCGATTCCTCTTTGTAAAACTTGGGGGTGTTGGAAGTTCGTTTGGGTGTTCCTTGTGAACCTCCGCCTACTTCTCGGAACAAAAGTCTAGTATTTCCGCAACTCGTTACAAAAGTTCATACTAATTGGTGAACGGTCAGAAGTCTGGCTTTTCGGGCGTTGGTGCTATGACAGGGCATCAAGCACCATCTACAACCAGATATATAGCCTCATTTTTAAACTGCATTAGTCAGAGTAGTTCAATACATCACTACACTTGAATTTTAAAGGCTCAAGTAACATTATTTGGGGAGATAAAAGATTGGAAACATGAAAACATAACTCATGGATTTATGCATAAATAAGAAGTTTAAACCCCTTGCGATACTAGATTTTATTTCAGAATATAGAAGTGTGATTAGCGAAGAGAAAGTTAATTACAACTTACCAATTAATGGCAATCGATAACTGAACAATTCACACTTAATTAGGAGAAAAAAGATGAAAGACAATCAACATGAACAACTGTTTACCGAATTAACTGCGGCAGAAGCTGCCGTTGTTGAAGGAGGTGGTAGTTTCGAGTCCACTATTAAGTTTGATACCTTCCTCACCACACGAGAGTTCTATGTGCAACCCGGTGGAACAATCAAACTCACTTCCAACACCAAATCGGCTACGAATAACCCAGACTTCGGTGCAATTATTAGAAATGTAAAAACTAATAATTCAAATGGAAAGATAGCCAGTGTTGGTAAAGATACCACTACATGGACTGATATACGGGGAGGCACTTACGTAATCGACTTTAGAGATAAAGAAGACGGTGTATTTGTCACTGGCGACATAAGAGTTGACTACACCTCCTGATGCAACACATGAAGCTAAACGCGGCAAGTCTTACAACTATTGCCAAACACTCAGGACGCATCTTTGCCATTCGTTTGGTGAAGAAATGTTACAAGAACTCATGGCTTGCATAAAACACAGACGTAATTCACCGAGAAGTAGGTAGCAGATCAAAACAACAAGTTTTGCGTTTGCTTTCCAAAACTATAGTTCCTCAAGGAACGACACAGAACAATTCACACTTAATTAGGAGAAAAAAGATGAAAGACAATCAACATGAACAACTGGTGACCGAATTAACTCCCGAACAAGGAGCTGTCATCGAAGGTGGTGCTTGGCTTTACTTGTATAAAGCCACTGCAATTAAAGCAGGTGCAGACTTCGGTTGGAGTAACGGAGACGACGTATATGCCAGGATAAATGGAGACAAAACCAGTACAACTAACGACGTAGATACTGGTGAAACCGCCAATTTCTTCCAATGGAAGCAATTTAGTGGGACTGCAAGCATTAATCTGTTTGATTCCGACGGCGGTTTGGCTGGTGACGATGACTCTCTAGGCGGTTTTACTGTTGGAACCACTCCTACAAACGGTTCCAAAACAAAACGCATTAGTGGAAGTGGCTCTATTTATGACGTAACCTACGCGGTCTATGCTTAAAAAGCACTCCTGAAAACTTTGGCATCGTCAATAACTCCAGGGTCAAACTTTTGGTTCTCAGGAGTTAAATATTCAACATTGTCGGGGCTTTCTGCCCCGATTATCTTGCAGATGATGAAAGATTCCATATACAAATTATGAAATACCCAATTATCCAACAACATAGTGAAGAAGACTGTGGAGCCGCCTGCCTAGCCACCATTGCCAAATATTACGGACGCACATTTACCCTCAATCGCGTCCGGGAATGCGTAGGCACAGGTTCTAGGGGAACCTCCCTATTGGGATTAAGCCGGGGTGCAGAAGCCCTCGGATTCAATGCCCGCCAAGTCAAAGCTTCCCCGCAATTGCTCGACTCTTTGCACAAAATTTCGCTGCCCGCGATTATACACTGGAAAGGCTACCACTGGGTCGTTTTATACGGGCAAAAGGGGAAAAAATATGCACTTGCTGATCCAGGTGTTGGCATCCGTTACCTCACCCGCGAGGAGTTAATCAAGGGTTGGGGCAATGGTATCATGCTGTTGTTAGAGCCAGATGACAGCCGCTTTAGCGAGCAACCTGAAGATAAAATTGGTGGCTTTGGACGCTTTATTGCGCGTGTTTTTCCCTATCGCAACATTTTAGCCCAAGCGATCGCCATCAATATCGCCATTGGACTGCTGTCGCTTGTCTCTCCCTTGATGATGCAACTGCTTACGGATGACGTGCTGGTGCGGGGAGATACCCAACTGCTGACGACAGTAGCAATTGGGGTCATTGCTATGAACTTATTTAGAAGTGCCATTGGTTTGGTACAATCTCACCTAATTGGTCACTTTGGCCAGCGGCTGCAATTAGGACTGCTTTTGGAATACGGTCGAAAACTCCTGCACTTGCCCCTAGAGTATTTTGAAGGACGGCGCAGTGGGGAAGTCGTTAGCCGCATTGCCGATGTTCATGCCATCAATGCCTTAGTTTCTCAAATTGTCCTCGGTTTACCCAGCCAATTTTTTATTGCCGTGGTTTCCTTGGGCTTGATGCTGTTCTACAGTTGGGGACTGACTCTGGCTTCCTTAGCCGCCTTTGTCATCGTCACAGGAATCAACCTGCTTTTTCTCCCCGCCTTGCGTCAGAAAACCCGCAACATGATTGTCTTAGGTACAGAAAACCAAGGCTTTCTCGTTGAAACTTTTCGCGGTGTCCAAGTTCTTAAAACTACCCAAGCGACTCCCCAAGCTTGGCAAGAGTATCAGAGCAATTTTGGTCGTCTTGCTAACTTGGGTTGGACTACGATGAAGTTGGGGCTTTACAGCAGCACAATCACCGGTATTCTTTCCAATTTCACTAGTATTGCCTTACTTTGGTTAGGTAGCTATTTAGTGATTAATCGCACTTTAACCATCGGTCAGCTGATGGCGTATAGTGGCTTGAGTGGCAACTTTCTCGGCTTTCTGGGTTCAGTCATCGGGTTAGTTGATGAGTTTATCACCGCCCAGATTGTCATCCAACGTTTGACAGAGGTAATTGACGCCACTCCAGAAGACGAAAACGACTTTAAAAAGCCACAGGTAGAAATTCCTGGTGATGCAGATATTACCTGCACCAACCTCAACTTTCACCACGCTGGTAGAGTTGACCTCCTCCAAGATTTTTCCCTAACTATACCTGGTGGTCAAGTGATTGCCCTGATTGGTAAATCTGGCTGTGGCAAAAGTACTCTCGCCAAAATGATTGCTGGTTTATATTCTCCCCAGTCTGGTAATATCCGCTATGGCATCTATAACCAGCAAGACCTCTCCTTGGAATGTCTGCGACAGCAGGTGGTGCTTGTGCCTCAAGAACCGCACTTTTGGAGTCGCTCAATTATTGACAACTTCCGCTTCAGCTATCCCCACATATCTTTTGAACAAATTGTCAGGGCTTGCCAGATTGCAGGTGCAGATGAGTTTATCAGTAAACTGCCCGACAAGTATCAAACCGTTTTAGGAGAATTCGGCGCGAATCTCTCTGGTGGACAACGGCAGAGATTAGCCATAGCAAGAGCTATAGTTACTGAACCGCCTGTACTTATTTTAGATGAATCCACTGGCGCTCTCGACCCGGTGAGTGAAGCGCAAGTGCTAGATAAATTGCTGTACTACCGAACTGGGAAAACCACAATTATGATTAGTCATCGCCCAAAAGTGATCCAGCGAGCTGATTGGATTGTACTGCTCGAACTTGGGCGCGTGAAAATCCAAGGAACTCCCCAAGAACTACGCCATCAAAGAGGCGATCACTTAGATTTCCTAGACGAAGTTGCCCCGTCAACAAATAATTTGGTAAATGGTTTGGTGTTTCCATCCTCCAAATCTGATTCTAACGGCAAATCACCCGCAATTAGCTTTTACAACCATGATGCTTAGCCACTCCAACTCAGATTCTCTTCCCCTAATTGAAGAAAACGGTTTTCTCCCACCTATTGGTCGTTGGACGACGGTTGGGGGAATGGTTATGCTTAGTTTTATGGGAATAGCGATCGCTCTTGCTTCTGTTACCCAATACAAAGTTACCATCAAAGCACAGGCTAACTTCCGTCCTGCTGGTGAATTGCGGATTGTTCAAGCTGCAACAGAAGGTCCTGTTATGGGCGTCAGAGTTAAAGAGAATCAAGTTGTCAAAAAAGGAGATATCATTGCCACTATCGACGACTCGAAGCTGCAAACTAAAAAGAGTCAACTGCAAACCAACATCCAGCAGAGCCAGTTACAAATCGTTCAACTGAATGCTCAAATTAGCGCCCTGAATAACCAGATGAGAGCCGATGGCGATCGCGTTAACCGTGTTGTTGCTGCTGCTCGTTCTGAACTACAATACAAAAGCCGAGACTATCAAGACAAGCAAATTACTACCGTTGCGGACGTAGCAGAAGCCGAGGCAAATGTCAAGATAGCTCAGAGAGAATTGCAAAAAGCGGCTGCAGAGTTAAAGACAGCTTCTGCAAATTTAAAGTCAACGGTAGCCGCCTTATCAGCAGCTCGGTCAAAGCGGAACCGATATCAGAGTGTAGCAAAAGTCGGAGCTCTTTCTTGGAATCAATTCGAGGAAGCACAACTGGCTGCTGATCAGCAAGAACAAGCAGTGGAGGCGCAAAAAGCAACAGTTGAGGCGCAAAAACAAACAATTGAGCGGCTACAACAAGCAGTTTCGGCAGCCGTGGCTAGAAAGGAACGCGCTGCTTCTGCCCTGAATCCGAGTCATGCAGAAGTGGCGATCGCCGAGTCGCGGATTGCCCAAGAAAAAGCTTCGGGGGAAGTCAACTTCGCTACATTAGACAAAGAACGTAAAGCCCTCATCCAGCAACAAATTGAAATTCACAAACAACGAGAACGCGACGCCCGCGAACTCCAACAAGTGGAAATCGACCTCAAGCAGACTGCCATTACTGCCACAGCAGGCGGTATTATCTCCAAGCTAAATCTGCGAAATTCTGGTCAAACTGTACGTCCAGGAGAGGAAATCGCCCAAATAGTCCCTAGTGATGCCCCGATAGTGGTTAAGGCAGCGGTAGCACTTGAGGATAAAAGCAAGTTGAAAGAAGGACAAAAAGTACTCGTGCGGGTTTCTGCTTGTCCTTATCCAGATTACGGCACCCTAAAAGGTAAGGTCAAGGCGATCTCTCCAGATGCATTCACTCCTCAAGCAAATGGTGCAACTGCAGGAACGTCCCCCACAGCAGCAAGCCAGAAGGCGGCTGTTGTTGCTTTTTACGAGGTCACAATTGAGCCAGAAAGCCTTGGACTATATAATGGCAAAAAACAGTGTTCCATTCAATTAGGAATGGAGGGCACAGCCGATATTATTTCTAAAGAAGAGACTGTACTGCAATTCTTTTTGAGAAAGGCAAGGCTAATCGCAGACGTGTAATACCGTTTCACTTTAAGGTTGATACAAATGGGCAGCAGGGGAGCCAGTGCGTTGCGGTGAGAAGTTTGAGCGGAGGAAACCTCCGCTCAAAGCTTCGGAGGGTTCCCCCCGTTGTAGCACCTGGCGTGAGCAGGGGACACCGGAGCTGGGGGAAATAATTCCAGAAAAATCATTTGTATCAAGGATTTCGTGAAATGGTATAAGGTTAGTAATAGACATCTCCGAAAAATCCCAATACCAATCTCTAACTGAGCTTCAAGCTTGCGATTCCTACGGAGAGCTACGCTGAACGCCCATGACAAGCATCAGCCAGTTTCAGAGGATGTTTGTAAAGTATCCATTCCCCTCTGAACGGTTACTGTTACTGTCCCAAAGTACACTGGAAAAAACTCATTTCTTATTGCTCTCAATTGTTACCTGCCAGGTATCTAATGTGGTTCCTACAGTTTTATCAAGGTTCGTCAAAGCGTTGAGATATTCAATAGTTGCATTAAGTTCTGCGTTTCTTGCTTCTACCAAACTATTTTCCAAACTCACAATTTCAAAAACTCCAGATCCTCTGCCTAATCGCTGCTTTTCTCGTTCAATCTCTAGTTGTCGTTCCGAAGACTCCCTCGCTTGTCGGGCAAGTTGCACCTGAGAGAAACTCAAATTAGCATCTCTAATCCTATCTGTTACCTGAATTTCTAAACTTTCACGCTGATCGTTCAAATTGTTTTCCGCTTGCAATTGGTTAACTCGGCTGCGCTGAAACCTCTGTTCCGGTGTGAGATCGCCCAATGTTTTGCTAAAACTTAGTCCGGCTCTCACGTCTGGTGTTGCGTTGTCTCCTGTATTGTCATAGCTGACATTCAAACCCAAGTCCCAGCGTCTGTTATTTTTTGCCTGCAACAGGTCAAGTTTAGCTTTGTCCAGGTTTAGCTGTGCCTGCAAATATTCTGGCTGACTTAAGAGCGCTAATTGCCGAAGTTTGTTCGCGTCTAGAGTCACGGGTGACGCCTTTGGAACTTCTGCAGCCATAATATTAGTGTTTTGATCAATGTCAAGAATCTGAAGTAGAGCTAACTTTGTTGACTCAAGATTATTTTGAGCAGCCACCAAGCTGACTTGTCGATTAGCGATCGCTGTCTGACTTTGGATAATGTCAACCGGTGCCAACCTACCCGCCTCAATCAGAGCTTGGTTTATTTCCAGAAGTTCTTGAGCACTTTTCAGCGAAAGCTGCTCAATTTTTACCCGTTCCTGAGCGCGGAGTAAATTCCGGTATTGTATTATAGCATCCGTAATGGTGTTTGTCAATGTCGATTTTAAACCCAAGACGTTACTCTTTTCAGTAAGTCGAGCCGTCTTAATCGAAGCTGTGTTTACATCGATTCCAGCTCCTCTTAGTAGAGGTTGATTAAAAGTTATCTTTGGCGTTAGAGCGTTAGCTGTCAAGCCAAAACTCAGTTCCCCCCCGGTGGGAATCTTCATTTTTGCCTCAAGACCGACTTCATTAGTCGTTGTTGTGCTTGCACCTGAGCCGGATGATGCCATCGACGTTGACAGGGTAGGTGTAAAGTCAGGAGCAAATTTATCTTCTTCCACTGCCAAGTCTTGTTTTTGAGCTATTCTTTCGAGATATGCGTTTTTTATAGATCTATTGTTTTGCAAAGCCAAGACGACAACATCAGAGAGCTTTAGTGCAACAGGACGTACTTTTGGTAATGGTTTGGGTTGACTCTGTTTCAGACTACTTTGAGTCACTCTATCTGCTTGTTCTACTTTTGAAATTTGGTTCTGATACGAAGTTACATTCTGTCGTGGTACTTGACGCGTTTGAGAGAAGACATGGTGAAGCGGCTGTGATGACATGGAGAGGGAGAGACTCGGTGACGCGAGAAAAGACGCACCCGCCCTAAAGTTACTCTGCTTGCGGAGCAACATCGGCTGAGTCTCCTGTTTTGAAGGGAAATTTGGTGGGGTGGGAAGACGTGATGACGCAGAGATATCCCTGTATCCTCTTTCCTCGTGTCCTTTTGTCTCTTTGCTTTCTAGTCTTTGCATCCTCGTGTCCTCTTTTCTCGTATCTTCTCGTTCCCAGGTGGAACTTGGGAATGCTTTACGAGAGACAGAGTCTTTCATTTCTGGCGTAGATATAGCCAAAGCCTCTCGTCTGTCATTTCCTAGTTCTTTCTGTAAACGAGAGGTTGAGGAGTGTGATGTAAAGGCGACTTGCGATTGGGCGGAGTGCAGCGTTTGGGAGGGCGATCGCATAGCGTCATTTAGCTTCCAACTTTTAAGAAGCAGTTGGTTGTTTTGGCTCTGAGGTTGGGAATGAGTTATGGGTGTATTCGCGTTTACCGTTGGCATTCTTGAAGCGTAATGTGTCGGTTTTTCGCTCTGAGTTTGCTGTAGGCGTTTCCACTCTGTAGGAGTTTCCAAAGGGTTTTTCAAAGGTAAGACAATCGCCTCACCCTTGCTAAGTTGCTGATTGTCTTTGCTTTGGTGTTTGATGTTTTCACCAGCCACAGGTTGAACGATTAACCGTTTGACAGCTGGCTCAACGCTGACTGCTGGTTGAAGTATCTTTTGGGATTTCAAAATTGGGGTGAGAATACGAGCTGTACCCACAATTACAGTTGAAACAACGACCACATTAAGTAACAAAAAGTTAACGGATCGGAGAAATTGATGCTCGCGTTGGTTTTGACGTTGAGAGTCTTGGTTAGATGGCTTCTGCATGATGACTTGAATTTAGTAAATTGCTCTGCTTAGCCTGACTCTTTGGGATTGAGATTGATTTGGGACACCACCAGGACAAAGCCATTAGCTTTGAAATGAACGGTCAGGTCTTTAGACACCACCGCCACTGTTAGATTGGCGATGTTAGATTTGGGAGTTGCATCAGGCAGTCATTGAGTTTAGTAAAACTCATTGCTGCTGTCTGAATTATTGCCTTGATTTTACTTTACACTGCTCATCTTACTTTCTGTGTAAGTTTCAAAAAACAAAAGTGCTTTAGTTTTGAGCGGAAAAGATGATTTTATTAATCATTAGCTTTCTTAAAAGCCAGAAGCACTCTAGATATTAATATTTAGCACACTTCTCATCTTGATTCTTTAAAAACTTAACAAAATGAAAACATAAATCCTGTAGTTATGTTTTATAAACAAGCTGCCTCCCCTTGATTTTCTAAATTTCATCGGATAAAAATTGGATTAAGTAGATTAGGCGTTGACAAGTTAGTTCTACTTGATAAAAGTAGGTGAATAAAAACTAAAAATCAACCGAAAATTCTGCTAATCAAACATCCAATTTTTTGTCAGATTTTGAATTAACTTTCAAATTGAAATTACTGCACCAACAAAATTAGGATGCAGATTGTTTTCATTCTCTCAATGTGTAAATCCCAAAGGAGATAAATATGTACGCCAAGCTCATCAAAGATAATTTCGTGAAATTAACTAGTATGGCTGCTATCGGTACAGCCGCAGCATCTCTTTCGCTTGTTAGCACTATCCCACCATCATTTGCTGCTCCTGCGCCAAGCTGCATCAGGGTAATAAGTCAATCGTCAAGGAGTATAACTGTGAGAAACGATTGTGGAAACCAGCAGCGGGTGAAGCTCATCATTGCCTGGGGACCGGACTCAGGATGCAACGTTCTCAACCGTGGCCAGCAACGTACCTTTACATGGACGTTAGGTAGATTTGATAGACTGGATAGATGCTGATTTTATTTCTCCTATACAGGACAATTTAAGGTCACATCTCATTTGTCAATAAGTAATGTTACTTAAAAATTCCTCTGAGCGCGTAGTGGAGAACTGACAATTTGGGAGCTTTGCGTAATATTTACGCACATCGTTCTATCTTGCTGTTAAAAGTCATAGCCAAGGTTAGTTTGATACCTGCACTCCGATTGAATATTCTGGACAATTATTTATTGACAAACGCAACGCTATCTAAACCAGCCACGGATGCCCGCTTCCAGTACCTACAGCGCCATCCCTCCGGCGGTCCGCTTGATCACCAAGCTTCGGTGTGCAGCTGGTTACAGCGGCATACCTGCTTGGTAGCGCTCTAAAAAGCTATCTCAAATAAGTGTAGGACTGCCCCCAATAGCTTGCCACTTGGGGGCTTATTAATTGACTGCGATGCTTGCGACAAACACTATGTGCTACGCAAAGCTGTAACAGGATTTAGGTGGCTAGCTCGTAGAGCCGGGAGAAAACCAGCGCCCACCCCCACCAACAGCGCTGAACCTAAGGACAAAGCGGCTGTACTGCTTTCAAATTGATAGGGCAAATCAAAAGTACCGGCAACCACCAAAGTTAACCCATGCACCGAGGCGATCGCCACAGTTCCCCCCAATAAGCTCAAAAGCGCCGCTTCGAGAATGAACTGGAACATGATGTCCTGCTTTGTTGCCGTTGGTGGGGTGGGAAGACGTGATGACGCAGAGATATCCCTGTATCCTCTTTCCTCGTGTCCTTTTGTCTCTTTGCTTTCTAGTCTTTGCATCCTCGTGTCCTCTTTTCTCGTATCTTCTCGTTCCCAGGTGGAACTTGGGAATGCTTTACGAGAGACAGAGTCTTTCATTTCTGGCGTAGATATAGCCAAAGCCTCTCGTCTGTCATTTCCTAGTTCTTTCTGTAAACGAGAGGTTGAGGAGTGTGATGTAAAGGCGACTTGCGATTGGGCGGAGTGCAGCGTTTGGGAGGGCGATCGCATAGCGTCATTTAGCTTCCAACTTTTAAGAAGCAGTTGGTTGTTTTGGCTCTGAGGTTGGGAATGAGTTATGGGTGTATTCGCGTTTACCGTTGGCATTCTTGAAGCGTAATGTGTCGGTTTTTCGCTCTGAGTTTGCTGTAGGCGTTTCCACTCTGTAGGAGTTTCCAAAGGGTTTTTCAAGGGTAAGACAATCGTCTCACCCTTGCTGAGTTGTTCATTGCCTTTGCTTTGAATGTGTTTGATGTTTTCACCAGCCGTAGGTTGAACGATTGGCGGTTTAACTGCTGTTTCAACGCTAGCAGCAGGTTTGAGTATCTTTTGGGACTTAAAAATTAGGGCGAGAATACAAGCCATACCCAAAGTTACAGTTACAACAACGACCACCTTAAGTAACAAGAAGCTGACGGGTCGTCTAGATAGATGCTCGCCTTGGTTTTGACGTTGAGAGTCTTGGTTAGGTGGCTTCTCCATAATGATTTGAATTTCTGAGTAAATTGCACTGCTTCGCCTGAGTCTTTAGGACTGAAATTAATTTTCGACACCGATTGGACAAAGCTATTCGCTTTAAATTGAACAGTTTAAATTGAATGGTCAAGTCTTCGCCACCGCCACTGTTAGGTTGGTGATGTCAAACTAGGGAATTGGATCGGGTAGTAGTTCAGTTAAGTAAAAACCATTGACGCTGACAGAATTTGTGTCCTGATTTTACTTTAGACTGCACACCTTACCTTTTGTATAAGGTTCTGAAACAAAAGTGCTTTAGTTTTGAGCGAAAAAATTATAAATTACTGGGTTAATGTCTACAGGACTTACTCAACCAACTGGACAGGCTGAACGCTTGGTACCGTTTATAATGACATGTCAGCTTAAAGGTTAAGACGGAATTGAGAACTTGGGTTCTATTGCCAAAATGAAACTTACGAATTTCTATTTACTTCTGGCTCCAAAGTCTAAATAATTATATGTGGCTCAAAACAATTTCACATTAATTTGGTGAACGCTCGCAAGTGTGGCTTTTTAGACAATGATGCTGTGACATTGTGCCAAACTCCATCTGCGATCAGAGACATAGCTCAGTTTCAAATTGCAAAATTCAGAGTAGTGAGAGCACCTCAATGGATTTTGTTTTACCATTTTTTACATATGATTTTTCAAAAAAAAAACATAAATGCTTGACTTATGCGTAATCAATGAGTTTAAAACCCTTGAATTTGTAAATTAAATCTCAGAGTATTGAAGAAGAAATAGGCAATCTATAAGCCAGCGAATCAAACACAAATCCTGGATAAGTACGATGGCCTTGACAACAACAAATTTCAATTAATTGAAATAGAGGTCAAATGGTTGACCTACATAATCACAATCAAAATAAGGAGAAAAGAAATGTCTCTCGCACGAATTGGCCGCTTAATCTTGACGACGGGTGCAGTCACTGCGGTGGTGGCGGGCATGGGTACTCTGGCCCACGCCCAGAGCTGGGCGTATTGGACGGCTGCGGAGGGCTCCGACTACGCCGGCGTCCGCATCGACAGGAAATACATCGGTGCCTGCGACCTGGAACAAGATGGAAACGGCGTTTACGCTGAGTACAACGTCAGCGGCAGCTCAAGCACCTTCAGGATCGGGGACGGGAACGGGTCGCAGGCTGGGTGCGGCGTCGCCACACCCAGCCGCAGCATCACCAGGTTCCGTGTCTGCGAAGACGATACAGGTTCAGACACCTGCAGCCCATGGGAACCTGTTCCGTGACTGGCGTAACCGCTTGAATTAGCCTCATAAATAACCTCTTACGACACACTTTCACAAGGCATGGTGAAGCTCCGCCGTAAGCACCCTCTTACGGGGAGGACGAATTTTCCAATGTCAGTCTGTTAAGAGGTCTACGCACATCAGGTTCAGGAGTGGCCCCCTGTTATTTATGCAGGGGGTCACTCCGTGTTGACGACCGTCCGTAGCTGCACCGGGCGTTGGGCCTGCTCCGACACTGACTTTTCACGGCAAGTCCTAAAACCCCTTGACAACTGGCTCACAACCTTAACTTGTGACCAATGGCCCCCAATAGCTTGCTATTGGGGGCTTATTAATTTACCGTGATGTTGTAACAAATACTATGTGCTACGTAAAGCTGTAACAGGATTTAGCTGGCTAGCTCGTAGAGCCGGGAGAAAACCAGCGCCCACCCCCACCAATAGCGCTGAACCTAAGGACAAAGCGGCTGTACTGCTTTCAAATTGGTAGGGTAAATCAAAAGTATCGGCAACCACCAACGTTAACCCATGCACTGTAATCAGCGCCACAGTTCCCCCTAACAAGCTCAAAACCGCCGCTTCAAGAATGAACTGCAACATGATGTCCTGCTTTGTTGCCCCAATCGCCAGCTTCAGACCAATTTCAGAAGTACGCTCTGCTACAGTGGCGATAGTAATATTAGCAATGCCAACACCACCCACCAATAAAGAGATGACTCCCACTGCTGCCAGTGCCATTGAAACGGATTCAAGGGTTTTCTGTTGCTCCAGGATGTCTTCCACATTGTTAGCAACATAAAATTTTTGACTTGGAAAGCGCTGCTCCAACAGTTTTTTTGCCTGGTCTTCCAAGTTCTTCAGGTCTTCGAGTTTGCGGGGACGCATCCAAATAGTTCCAATATCGCGACTACCCATTAAAGCGTTGTAAACTGAAATCGGCACTAGTAGCTGACCCTCAGGTGCTTCGTTGTTACCGGAATTAGTCTTTACCACCCCCACAACGATATAGGGTCGGCGATTAGCATAAATGCGCTTACCCGTTGGCTTTTGACCTTTGAAAAGTTTATCCGCCAGAAATTGATCAATGACCACCACAGGTCGATAGCTGGCAGAATCTGCTCTTGTGAAGAACCGTCCCTTCACTAATTGCTTAGCCGATGTGAGCAAGAAGTTTTGGGAAACACCCAACATCAAAGAATTCTTCGCCTCCTGATCTTGAAATACGGTTTGAGAAGAAGTTGGGGAACTGGACGCACTGATTGCTTGTAAGCCCAAGAGCCGTTTTTGCAAGAATTTCATGTCTTCTAGCCGAAGAAATCGCGACTCTGGGTATACTACGACCTGAGGGGCATCTCGCTCTGCCATTTGACGGGCAATCACTGCCCGACTGATGCTGCCGACCTGAAGCGTCGCTGTCACCGCAGCTACACCCATGAAAACGCCTAGGGTGGTTAGGGTAGAACGCAAGGGATTGCCGCTTAAAGAGCGGGAAGTCAGAGCTAGTAGGTCGAAAGGTGTGAGACTCATACTATTCGCTGTTACCTTCTGTCGAATTGTCTTCGGGAACGGTTGGCGTTCCTGGTTCCGATTTGGAATCAGCTGCGGGCAGCACCACTTGCTCTCCAGGGCGCAGACCAGAGGTCACTTCCACATTAGTCAACCCCTCTAGCCCTAGAGTGATGTTTTTTTTCTGAGCCTTACCTTGTTTATCTCGCACCAACACAAAGGGCTTTTCTCCTGAGCGCTGAATCGCTTCCGTATCCAAAACCACCACGTTCTGCCGCTGTTGCAAAACAATCTCGACATTTACCTGGCTGCCAGGAATCAGCTTGCGCGAAGGGGTATTAAGTCGCACTTTAGCAGATACCGTTGCTTGCCCCGCTTGTTGGCTGCTGCTTTGGCTCTCGTTCCCACTAGAGGTTGTTGCTATGGGAGACAAACTTTGCACCCGCCCCTCGAATGTCTGAGCATTGGGACCGATGACACTGATGCGGGCTGATTGGTTGACCCGGACTTTAGCCGCATTCAGGGTGGAAAGCTGGAGCGACACCAGTTCTTGGGTAGAGTCGCCTAGGGTGAGCAGATCAGTACGCACCTGAACCCCTTCCCCATCCTTGACTTTGATGTCAAGAACGTTACCATTAATTGGTGCAGTCACGACGTTGTTCTGGAGTTGCTGCTGGATTTTTTGCAGTTCAAGCTGAAGGCGCTGAAATTCACGGGTATCGTTGTTGACCGCTAACTGAGCATCCTGTACAGCAGATTCAGCCTGCATAATTTTATCCCGCGTTTGCTGTTGCGTATTTTGGCGCTCAAGCTGAAGGTTCTGGAGTTCGATGGTATCGCTGCTGACGGTTAACTTTGCTTCCCACAAAGCAGTTTTTGCACGGCGAACCTGTTCCTCCTGCGTCCGAAGTTCATTTTTGGGAATGAAGCCCCTTTGATCCAAAGCTTCAAGTTCCTGGAGTTTCTTTTCCTCAGCTTTGAGTTCTTCTTCAGCTTCGACAACTTTCTGGCGGTTACGTGCTACGGTGAGTTCCTGTTTTTGAATCTGCAACTGCTTGTTTGTCTGGTTTTCCTGTTTAGCTGCTTTTAGCTTTTCCTCAGCTTCGACAACTTTCTGGCGGTTACGTGCTAGAGTGAGTTCCTGTTTTTGAATTTGCAACTGCTGGTTAGCCAGGATAGTTTGGCGCTCGGGGTTACGCAGAATAATCAGCGGCTGACCGGACTTGACCTGATCCCCAAGCCGCACTAGCACCTGCTCAACTGCGCCTTCTGCTGGAGACTTGAGGGTCTGTTGACCACGCAGTTCAAGGGTGCCGCTCTCATTGATTGTAGTTTCAATGTTGCCGCGTTCTACGGTGACAACAGGCAGCACCACCGATTCTGCAGGTCGATTCCGAGTCTGGATGTAGACCAGCCAGCCCCCGGTGCTAACCAGAGCCAAAACTCCTGACCAGGCTAACCATTGAACTCCAGATTTGAATGTCTTTAGAGTTGGCATTGAGATAAGCACGCTGCCAGTCAATGAAGTTACTTGTGATGGAATTAGCTACTTTATTGTCTAATCCCTCTTCAATATTTTGATATTGAATCTAGAAATTCAAGGATTTGAAACTTATTTTTTATGCATAACTCAAGTAATTATGTTTTTTATTTTAAGCTTTCATATTCAAAAACAAAGGTACTTTTATCTTGCAAATCAAAGTGTAGTGATGCGCTCAACTATTCACACGGGCTATATCTCTGGTTGTAGATGCTGCCTTGTCACAGCCTCAACATCTGATAAAGCGACACAGGTGACTGCTACCAAGACTAATGTGAATTTTTGTAACGAGTTGCACAATTCCTGGACTTTTGATTCCGAGAAGTAGGCAGAGGTTCGCTGCGGAGCATTCAAACGAACTTCCAACACCGTCAATTCTACCAGGAGGAATTGCTGTGGAAAACCAAAGTCTTTACCTAACACCTAGAGAGCGCAAGCTGCTGCTGAAAAGCCTAGAAGCCGACTTACGTCCAGAATATCGCCGTCGTATTGAAATCATGCTACTAACAGATGCGGGTCAATCTCAAGCACAAATCTGTGAAGCACTGTTGTGCGCTCAAGAAACTGCACGGTACTGGATTGCTATGGCACAGACAGGTCAGGCTCATAACTGGGGCGATCGCCCGATGGGACGCCCCAAGACTGTGAATGAGCAATATCTCGCTCGGTTGAAAGAACTGGCGAGCCATAGTCCGCGTGAGTATGGCTATCCATTTAAACGCTGGACAGCGCAATAGTTAAGCAAGCATCTGGTGAAACAATTGGGAATTAAGGTTAGCGCTTGCCACATTAACCGCCTGCTCAAGGAGATGGGGCTTTCCACTTGACTGAAAGACAACACAATTGAGAAAGAAACCTCTAGCCAACACAATTGCGGCAGGGTGTGGTCAAAACCTCTTGCTGAATGTAAATATTTGTAACAAATACTCTGGTTTTGCGTAAAATGTTTAAAACGAGTGCGAGAAGGAGTTAGAGGTTCACTTCAGCTCTTGAACAAGATTTGGAGTCTCAAGTAATGACCAAAGATGAACTTGATTCGTATCTGCTACAGCTTGCTTGTGTTGCACAGCGACACCCGCCGCATTCTCAGGAACGGCAAATCGCCTTAACAAAGCTAATTCACAGCATTGTGCGCTTTGGCAATCTTTGGTATCCATCCAAAAGTCAATTTTTCAGCAATGTTCAAGATATTTACAATGAAGCACGTCAGGAACTTTTCCTTTATATTTGTCAAAATATTGACAAGTACGACCCGGAACGCGGTACCGTTTTGGTATGGGTCAATGTTCTTTTGGAACGACGATTTTTTAAAGATACTCTTCGTAAAAACCTCAGTCATAGTTCTGTGACAAAAATGACTCTTACAGATCTAGACAATCTTGCCTTACCTGAAGAATCAAAAGACCTCACAGAAATCGTTAAGGAATGTATAGAATCAGACCCAGAAGACATTTTTAAAAATGAGTATATGGAGCAATGTCCCCAAGCAACGTTTCAAGCATTAGCTATGCTCAGAATGTCTGGGAAATCATGGAAAGAGATTTCAGCAGAATTTGAAATGAAAGTTCCTACAGTCAGCAGCTTCTATTACAGATGTCTAAAAAAGCTTTCTCCTAAGTTAAAAGAATACTGTGAAAATCAGGTAGATTAAGGAATAGGTATACAAATGAGAGGAAATTTATCAGAATCTTTAACCTTTACGGTACCGATAAGCTTAGAAGCTCACGCACTTGCACAACGTTTCCGAAACAAACACAGGAATCCTCAGAAAGCCAAACAAGTTTATCTCAATACTTTGGCAGTATTTGCTGTTCAATTTTATTTGCGTTGTATGGGAATTAAAACTTCTTGGCAAGGAAGTTTAAGTTGGAACCCTCTCATACAAACTCTTATGGATATTGCTGATTTAGAAGTTATCGGTTTCGGTAAAATAGAATGTCTTGCGGTGTTACCTAACGAGCAAGTTCTTCATATTCTTCCAGAAGTTTCCTCAGATAGAATTGGCTATGTAGCTGTACAGTTTGAATCATCGCTTGAAGAAGCAACACTACTGGGATTTGTTAAAACAGTTCCTGAAAATGGTGAGTTACTTATAAGTCAGTTAAACTCGCTTGAAGATTTGCTTATACACCTGAACAAACCAATTGAAAAAATTGAACAGCCAATTCACTTGAGCCAGTGGTTGATGAATGTTGTTGATGCTGGTTGGCAAACTATAGAATCGCTTTTGAATCCGCAACAATCAGAACTAGTTTTTAGATTTCGAGGAACTGAACACACTTTAGTTCACCCAGAAAATTCAACATCTAGTCTACAGAAAGGCAAACTCCTAGACTTAGGACGAGATTCCAAAAGTCAACTCATCGCTTTAGTGGTAGGACTGCTTCCAGTCTCAAGAGAAGAAATAAATATCGGTGTAAAAGTGTACCCAACTGGCGGTCAATTTTACTTACCAGAAGAACTTGAACTTATAGTATTGGATGAAGCAGGGATACCCGTGATGCAGGCAACCGCGAGAAACACAAAGAGTATTCAATTAAACTTTAGTAGCGAAATTGGAGAACGTTTTAGTGTTAAAGTTGCTTTAGGTGATGTCAGCTTTACAGAGCTTTTTCTAACCTAAAGATCACTATACAAAATGACTTGTGCTTTTTGCAAGAACTATGTTTAAATCATTAAGGATTTGACGAAGTGTCAAAATAAATTACAATTTGTTAATGTTATTTTGACACTTCAAAATCCCAAATTTCAAATGGGTCTATGGCGAAGTTAGTTGTTCTGAAGTTTTATGGTGATTTAGAATACCAGGGATTTAGGGTGACGCTAGAGATTGGCTCAGATTTTGCTCCCCCAGAAATAGAAATCTCTGGTAAATTACCACCATGTCCTGATTTGGCTACCTATGTGTGCCAGTGGCAACACAAGTATCGCAGTTTGGGGATGCCAAGTCGCATCAAGCCACAAGAAATTATTTACGATGGTTCTATCAGAACGCGAGTTTCAGAATGCCGCCAAAAAGCTAAAGTATTAATTGACTGCTTACAAAGATGGTTTGACTCAGAAGAATTTCGCTGTATCAGTAACACATTACGCGAAGAATTAAAACGAAACGAAGCTATTCGAGTTTTAATTCGCAGCGATAATCTGGAATTACAAAGAATTCCCTGGCATTTGTGGGATTTCTTTGATAGATACTCGTTAGCAGAATTTGCCCTAACGACAACAGCGTCACAAACCCCTGCAAAACCACCACGTAAACCGAGAGTAAGAGTTTTGGCGATTCTGGGCAATAGTAGTGGAATTGATGTTCAAATAGACCGTCAGTTGTTAGAAAATTTACCAAATGCTGAAACAGTTTTTCTGGTAGAACCACAGCGCAAAGAGCTAAACAATTATCTTTGGCAGCAGTGGGATATTTTATTTTTTGCCGGACACAGTGAAACTGCTGATAATACAGGTCGGATTTATATCAATAAAACGGATAGCTTAACAATAGAAGAGTTAGAGTTTGGTTTAAAAAGAGCGATCGCACAAGGTTTACAGCTAGCAATTTTTAACTCCTGTGATGGTTTAGGATTAGCATGGCAGTTCGCTTCTTTAAATATCCCGCAAATGATTGTCATGCGGGAACCCGTACCAGATGAAGTGGCACAGGAATTTTTAAAGCATTTTCTGGTCACTTTTTCAAGTGGTAAGTCTTTATATCTGGCTTCACGGGAAGCAAGAGAAAAGTTGCAAGGCTTGGAGGATAAATTTCCGAATGCGACTTGGTTACCAGTCTTAATCCAAAATCCCAGAGTTGTCCCCCTGACTTGGCGAGAATTAAGCACTCAAAAAAGCGATTCATTACGTCAACTTCTGACTGTGCTTATGGCGAGTGTCCTTGTCACAAGTATAGTCACGGGAGTGCGCTATTTCGGAATGCTACAACCTTGGGAATTGCAAGCTTACGACCATCTTATGCAACTGCGACCCCGAATTGAAAGCTCAGATCCACGTCTAATGATAGTTACTGTTGATGAAGCAGATATTCGTTATCAGAACCAGAAGGGGATGAAAAGGACAGGATCGCTTTCGGATGAAGCACTTGCTCAACTATTGCAAAAACTTGAGCAGTATCAACCAACAACTATCGGTATAGATATTTATCGGGATTTCTCTGTAGACCCCAACTATGCAGATTTAATCACTCGCCTAAAGCAGGATAGCCGTATTTTGACCGTGTGCAAAATTCCTGCTGATGCTGATGACGCACCTGATGGTATTCACCCTCCTGAGGAAGTTCCAGAAGAACGCCAGAGTTTTAGTGATTTTGTGGCAGATTCTGATGAAGTCGCACGTCGCCAGTTATTGTATCTCACCCCTCCAGCAAAGTCTCCTTGTCAGGCAGAGAATGCTTTGAGCCTTCAGCTTGCACGTCACTATTTGCTTGACCAAGGTATCAAAGCAGATATGACCCCACAAGGAGACTTAAAAATTGGCAACGTTTTGTTTAAACCATTAAAGGAACACACTAGCGGTTACCAAGCAGTGGATGCATCAGCAGGATATCAAGTGCTGCTGAATTATCGTTCGCTGCGTCCTCAAGAAAGCATTGCTGAGACTGTATCTCTTAGAGATATACTTAGCGGCAATAGCCAAATTAACTCAGAGTTATTAAAAAATCGTATTGTCCTTATTGGCGTTACAGCCCCAAGCACTTCTGATTATTGGAAAACTCCTTCCCACAACAAGAAAATACCAGGAGTGTTCGTGCAGGCGCAGATGATAAGCCATATCCTCAGTGCTGTTGAGGATGGTAGACAAGTTTTGTGGTGGTGGTCTGGGTGGGTGGAAGTACTCTGGGTTTGGATATGGTCGTTGCTAGGAGGAATGATAGCTAGGTGCTACTCAAAGCCAGAGTACCTTGGGTTGGCGGTAGCAGCAGCGCTATCAATATTATTTGGAATTTGTTTTGTCATCTTTACACAAGCTGGATGGATACCACTAATTCCGCCTGCTTTGACATTAATATTAACAGCTATGGCTGTAGTGTGGAAAATACGAGGATAAAATTCCGGAATACAGGTATTGCATCTTGATGTTATATAGTAACATCGGCATATGGATATTTAATTATGAAACTTGCTGGCGTTATCCCTGTGATACTCCTTTGTCTTGTGAGTTACTCTCCACAAGTGCAACCACAGGTTGCTCAACCAGTCAAGAATAAGAATGCAAATACACAGAACCGCCTTGAGAAATTGAACTTTCCACGTAGTGGCGCACCTGTCGGTCGCCGCCAAGGAGGGGCAAGACGTAATGGCTGTCCAGACTTGAAACAGCCCGTGACTGCATTAGTTCCAGGTGAGGGAACTGTCAATGAAGCGATATCTTTCTTATCATTAACAGTCTCCGAGTATCCAACCTTTTGGGTTTATCTTCCCGACTTACCCACTAACTTGCGTTCTGGAGAGTTTGTGTTTCAGGACGAGAGGGGTAAAAATATCTACAAGACACCTTTGAAGCTGCCTGATAGGTCTGGTATCATTGGCATTACTCTGCCACAAAATCCGCAATATGCGCTCAAGCAAGACAATAAGTATCAATGGTACTTCAAAGTTTATTGTGGCAACCCGGAAAACGCATCTGATTACTATTACGTAAAAGCATGGGTGCAAAAAGTTGCGCTCACCCCGAATCTTGAAAGTCAGTTAAAGGCGGCAAAACCAAAAGAATACACTGCTTATGCTGTTAATGAGATTTGGCAGGATGCTGTTACGAATTTAGCTGATATGCGTCGTACTAATTCAGGTTCATCCGTGCTTGCACAGGATTGGACTAATTTGTTAACAGCTGTTGGCTTGGAAGAGTTTGCTACTGCACCGATTGTTGGGCGTTATGGTATGGAAAGATAATCGTGATTTTGCACTCATGTAGATAAACAGAGTGTTATAATTTTGATAGAGAAAATGTTGTAGCATTAACCTATCATAAGTACAGCCCACCATAAATGAGGTACGGAATTCGCTGCTTGAATGAATTTCGTTCAAAGTCATCAGAATTTTGATTTCCAACCCCTTTTTGTGGTGAGGTGTAATAAGTATTTTGTCAATTATAACCAAGCAGTTAACAGGGCGCTGACTTAACCAGAACTTCTTAAATGAGCCATATTTGAGATGAATCGATATTGGCAGGGTTGGTGTTGGAGGTTGGCGTTAGAGAATTTGTTAGTGGTGGGGGGGCGATAAGCCAGAGGCTTGACGCAGAGCGTATCGCGCAGTTTTGTACCTTAACCCAGTTCACCTCCAATGCTAGTCAAGATAAACAAATCTCAAATCTCTCTCTACACATCAAGTAACTCTAACGGAGTTGAATCACTAATTAATCAGGGAGTAATGAACGTGGAAACTATTAAAGGCACTTCTGGAAACGATAACCTAAACTATAGTGTACGAAAAGATGACCTATTAATATACGGCTTACAAGGCAATGACACTATCACAGGTGGATCGGGGGACGATACCTTAGCTGGGGAATTTGGCGATGACATTCTCACTGGTGGTGCGGGTCGTGATATCTTTGAACTTTATTACTCAGGTGGCGGTATCGATCGCATTACAGACTTCAAACCTGGTGAGGATCTTATTGTTGTTAGGACTGCCCCGCATAATAGCAAGGATGATAATGATAATTATCAGCGATTATTGTCCGTAACCAAAGATGTACTGAATGAAGGTGTTGCCATCAACTCTACTCAGTTTACAACTCCTCCACTAAACATTGGCTCGAGTAAAAGCGTTGTGCAAGTTAATAATGGCAGTTTAACGTACCATACAGACACTTGAAGAACGCAGTGGCTTGTTTACTTCAACAAGAGCGTCTGGAGATGCCGGAGACATAAGGATTGAAACAGGGCAGCTGATTGTTCAAGATGGAGGACAGATAGCAGCTAGTGCTCGTATGCGTAGCCAGGGCAAAGGGGGAACGATTGACGTACGCGCCTCTGACAAAGTGGAACTGAGCGGAACGGCACCAAATGATGGCGAACCCAGTGGCTTGTTTGCTCGATCTCTAAGTAGCGGTGTTGCTAGAGACATAAGCATTGCTACTGGACAGTTGATAGTTCGGGATAAAGCTCAAGTCACTGTAAGTGCGGTAAACTCAGGGAATGCAGGCAACCTTCAGATTACATCTCCCTCGATCCGGTTAGACAACAAAGGAGCCATTGTAGCTGAAACCGCATCCGGTAAAGGTGGGAATATTACGCTGCAAGGTCTGGACTTATTGCTCATGCGCGGCAACAGTCAGATATCTACTACAGCAGGTAAAGCTGGTGCTGGTGGTGATGGTGGCAACATCATTATCAATGTCCCCAATGGTTTCATCGTTGCCAGACCCGGTGAAAACAGTGACATCACCGCTAATGCCTTTGAGGGCAGTGGTGGCAGAGTCACAATTAACGCTACTGATATTTTTGGAATCGCACCGCTAAGTAGCCAAGAACTTAAGAGGTTGCGTCCTGACGATTCAGACCCCACTAAATTACAGACAAACGACATCACTGCTATCTCGCAAACAAACCCTTCTTTAAGTGGCACTATAGAAATCAACACACCCGATGTAGACCTCAACACCGGCTTAGTCACCTTACCATCAGTACCAGTTGACACCAAACTCGCCCAAAGCTGCAACTCCCCCAACTACGCCCAAAGCAGTTTCATTATCACCGGGCGCGGCGGCTTACCTCCAAACCCCAAAGACATTCTCACACCTGACGCCGTGCAAGTAGATTGGGTGACTCTCAACCCAAACAGTGACAAGAGCAACACTCCATCTGTTTCGACACCAACAAAGCCTACGCCAGAACCCATAGTTGAAGCAACTGGGTGGGTGTTCAACGCTAAAGGCGAGGTAGTCTTCACAGCTGATGCACCCACCACCACGCCTCGCAGTTCTTGGAACAAGCCCGCTAAGTGTCGTACTTAAATTTTCCTTTCATGAACTTTTGTTAAGAAATAGAAGTTTTTGCATAAAACTCGTGTATAAGAAACCGAGAAGCAAACAGAGGTACTTTGAGTAGCACTAGATGTGGTTTACTTTGTACTAGTGCCATAACCATTGTTTAGCAACGCCAAACGCTTGGGGGGAGTGCAATGTCCGGAATGATTACTCGTTGGGGTTGGTTCTTAGGTATTGCCATAGGTGGTGCGTATGCTTTCTTTGCAAATTGTGCTCTTGCCCAAATCACTCCAGACGGAACTTTACCTAATAACTCCAACGTCACAGAGTCGGGGAACACCAGCGTTATCACTGGAGGAACGCAAGCCGGAAGCAACTTGTTCCACAGTTTTAAGGAGTTCTCTGTTCAAACTGGTGGCGCTGCTTTCTTTAATAATGCTGTGGATATTCAGAATATCATCAGTCGGGTAACGGGTGGCTCAGTATCAAACATTAATGGGTTAATTAAAGCTAACGGGACAGCTAACCTATTTCTGATTAATCCCAATGGGATTATTTTTGGTCCCAATGCCAGATTAAATATTGGGGGTTCATTTATTGGTAGTACTGCCAGCAGTATAAATTTTGCCGATGGTACTAAATTCAATGCTACTCCATCACCAGATAAACCCCTATTGACGATAACTGCACCTATTGGACTCGGTCTGGGCAAAAATCCAGGGGAAATTAAGGTACAAGGACTTGGGCACGAATTTGCATATGATTCGGCTATTATCAAGTATAGTTTTGCTGCTGATCCAGGAAAACCCCGTCCTCGTCTTAACAGTAGCGTTCCGGGATTGGAGGTAGAGTCGGGGAAAACTTTAGCTCTGGTGGGGGGTAAAGTATCTGTTGAGGGTGGTGTTCTCAAGTCACCAGCAGGACGGATTGAAATCGGCAGTGTTGGCAGCAATGGGGCTGTGAGTCTCGTCTCGGTACCAGAAGGTTGGAAGCTGGGTTATGAAGCCGCTCCCAGTTTTGCAGACATCCAGTTCTCTGGTAAATCGTTCGTAAGTACTACAGGAGTGGGCGGTGGTGCCATTGCGATCGCCGGTAAAAACATCAATTTCACCGAACAGTCCATTCTACGAGCTGATACGCTTGGTGACAGAAATGGAGGAGAAATCAGCTTTGTCGGCAAAGAGATAGTTATCAATCAGTCTGACATCAGCTCTAATAGTTTCAGTTCGGGGAATACCGGACAAATAATAGTGGTTGCTAACAACTCTATCAGGCTTGAGAATAAGGCTGGTTTGGGTACTCGCGTACAAGAAACGGGAAAAGCTGGAGACATTACCTTACAAGCTGATTCTATTTTTATCGGTAACTACAGTGGTCTAAGCAGTAATACTGATGGTGCAGGTAACGCCGGACGGATGGAAATTAAAGCTAATTCTTTAGTGATTGAAGACGGATATGGTTTGGTTAACGGTACGGGGAACGATAGCACAGGTAACGGTGGAGAAGTCAACATTAATGTCGCAGGTCCTATGGAGCTACGGGCTTCAAGTATAGATACTTACTCTTTTGGTAAGGGTAACGCTGGAAAAATCGACATAAGTGGAAATTCTTTGCGGGTTGAAAATCCACCAGGGGCGATCGTTAGTCGTACGCAGGAAAATAGTACAGGTAAAGGCGGAGACATCAACATTCATGTCGCAGGTTCATTGGTGGTAAATCACGCAGGTATACTGACCCAGACCCTCAGGGGTAACGCTGGAAAAATCAGTATTACTGCAAATTCTTTGTTGATGGAAATTTCGGGAGTCGATAGTCGTGCATTTATCACAGGTAACGCCGGAGAAATCAACATTCATGTCGCAGATTCTTTTGAGAGCAAGTCTTCAGGCATATTTAGCGTCGCCTATGGCATTGGTGACGGTGGAAAAATCAACATCTACGCAAATTCCCTGCTGTTTGACAGTTCGGAGATCAATAGCCGTGCGGAGAAAGAGAGTACAGGTAAAGCCGGAGAAATCAACATTCATGTCGCAGGTTCTATGGTGTTACGGAACCCCATGGGTATAGTTACAAACTCCGTTGGTAAGGGTGACGCAGGAAAAATCAGCATCTACGCAAATTCTTTTGAGCTTGAAAATTCGCCCATCAATAGCAGTACAAGTAACACCACAGGTAAAGCCGGAGAAATCAACATTAATGTCGCAGGTCCTATGGTGATAAACACAGGAGATATCAGTACCAACACCTTGGGCACGGGTAATGCTGGACAAATTACAGTTACTGCTGAATCTTTGAAAATTAATCGTGGTGGAATTGTTGCAACAACCTCAGGTAGTGGCAATGCAGGAAACTTGAGTGTGCGAACAAAAACCTTGGTTATTGACAATCAAGGGAGATTGGAAGTTGAAAGTACTGGTGATGGCAATGCTGGTACTTTGAATATCGTGGCAGATACCATTCAACTTGATAATCAAAGTCGGATTAATGCAACGTCCACAACGGGTAACGGTGGAGATGTTCGGCTACAGATAGGAAACTTACTTTTATTGCGTCGTCGAAGTTCCATCTCCACCTCTGCGGGTAATGATAACAAAGGTGGTGATGGTGGTAACATTACTATCAATGCTCCCTCGGGCTTTATCGTTACCGTCCCTAATGAGAATAGTGACATCACTGCCAATGCGTTTAGTGGCACTGGTGGGAAAATCACAATTAACGCTACTGATATTTTTGGAATCGCACCGCTAAGTAGCCAAGAACTTAAGAGGTTGCGTCCTGACGATTCAGACCCCACTAAATTACAGACAAACGACATCACTGCTATCTCGCAAACAAACCCTTCTTTAAGTGGCACTATAGAAATCAACACACCCGATGTAGACCTCAACACCGGCTTAGTCACCTTACCATCAGTACCAGTTGACACCAAACTCGCCCAAAGCTGCAACTCTCCCAACTACGCGAAAAGCAGTTTCATTATCACCGGGCGCGGCGGCTTACCACCTAACCCAAAAGATATTCTTACACCTGACGCCGTGCAAGTAGATTGGGTGACTCTCAACCCAAACAGTGATAAGGGCAACAGTCCATCTGTTTCCACAAATCCAACAAACCCCACGCCAGAACCCATAGTTGAAGCAACTGGGTGGGTGTTCAACGCCAAAGGAGAGGTAGTTTTCACAGCTGATGCACCCAATACCAGGCCTCGCAGTTCTTGGCAAACACCAGCTAAGTGCCGTAGCTGAATTTTAGATAAATGCAAAATTCTCTCATAACCAGTTCCCCAACAACACATAAGGTGCCCAAAAATAAGGACTATTCTCCTTTTTAAAAACCGCAAGTTGAGCACGCTGGAGTGCTTCGGCTTTACTCACCCCTGTCTTTAACTGTCGGTAAAACTCGCTCATCAAATCTGCGGTAGACTGGTCATCCACTGACCATAAAGAAGCCAGTGTACTGCGTGCACCCGCTCGCACAGCCACTCCCGCTAATCCCAATGCTGCTCGCTTGTCTCCTGCTGCTGTTTTGCACGCACTCAGAACAAGTAATTCAATATTACTTGACCGACTAGATTCACTCACTCGCAGTAAACTATCAAATTCCCTTACCTTAAGTAGTTTATCCCAAGCAAGAATAAAAGTTTTTTCTGGATCAGAACTGAACTCACCATGAGTCGCCAAATGAACTACGGAGAAAGGATCTGATTGTAATTCCTTTTGCAAGTTGTTTTCAGTAAACTTCTGATTTAACAGTTCTTCACTCCTGGGAACCTCAGACTTGATTTCTTCTAACTCCCGTGGCACATTTTGCAATGCCGGAAACCCAAAGCGTTGTTCGCCAACTCCAGCAGTTAAAGCATTTAACTGTACCTTTTGCAATGGTTTGGGTTCAAAAAGTTGCAAACCAGGTGTGAGAGCGATCGCATATTTTTCTATCAGATATTTCTGCTGCTGTTTATCATAAAGAACCCCCATTGGAATATTCTGCAACGAACTATCTAGTACAAACACTAAGGTTTTCATCCCATTCTTGGTTAACTCTGCTGACATTGGTCGAATTAACCAATCATAAATTTCCTGAGATTGCTCCTGAACCTGAAAAGTTTGTTCGACTTGTAGTAAGTCTTTTCGCAGAGAAGCGACAGTGCTTTCTACTTTCTCCCGAGGTATAGCCGTTGTATATTTACGAAGTTCTTTTTGTCCAGGTAACGTGAGAATAACTTCAATACGGTCTGGTAAAATAATTGGATATATGATGGCTGCTTTTTTGTCCTGCCCAAGTGCAGTGTCAATTGTTACTCTAGGTTCCACACAGGGTGAGCGGAAGAAGTTGTTGAGTTCCGCCTGCTGAAGCGATTCAATCACATTCCGGGCTTGTGTAAGATTGTATTGCGTAGTTTCAGCGTTTCCCTTGCTTTGCAACTGCAAATCCACCAATCCCCGATAGACAGGTTCCACACTTTCCCGGAAAGAAAACTGAATTTCCGGATTCATGGCGACTAAATCCCGACGCAGAGACTCAAGGGTTTTGAATGCTGAATCGTATGCTGCAGTCGCTCCTTTTATATCTCCCTTGGCTTTGAGTAAACGTCCTAACTGCCATTGCCACTGGTAAGCAATGTCCGGCGGTTCAAGAGTTTGGGCTATAAGTAGGGCTTGCTTGGTAAGATTTTGTGCCTCAGAGAATTGCCCTGTTTTTTCGTACAATCCGCCAAGAGTGCCGAGTGCATAAGATTCTGCTCGCGCGTCTTTTAGACTTCGTGCCTGCTCAACAGCACCCGACAACATTTGAGCAATATCCAGCCATGAAGGATTATCTGTATTCGTTTTCTGTCTTAATTGTGTTATGCTTTGAGCATAGTTAATCTGGGCATATACTGTCGTTCGGCTGGCGGGCAACTTGCTCATTTGAGGTTGAATTTGAGATGCTAAAGCCAAAGCCGCAGGAAATTGCTGATTTTCCAGAAGTAAACTAAGTTGATTGAGTTGTGCTTGGATGCGCGTTGTGGGTTGTGCGACAAGGGCAGCTTGTTGGTAGTATTTTAATGCTGCTTGAGTTTGTTTCTCACCTTGGGTTGTATTTCCCAGAGTGAGTTGAGTTTTTCCCTGAGCAAGAGCCGTGTTACCTAGACTGAGCAAAGTCTCACCGCTCGCGATTGGAGATTGGACCCGCTTTGCTACAGCTAAACTTTGCTCTAAGACATCCCTAGATGTGTTTAAATCACCAACAACTCGCAAGATATTGCCGAGACTACGCAATCCTGTTGCTTTAAGTGGAGAGTCTGGAAGCTTTATGAGAGATTGCTGAACCTCAATTAAAGTCTTGCTCGCCTGATGGTAAAGCCCTAAAGCTTGCATCGCTTGAGCTGTATTAATGCGGTTGCGGGTTAATGTCGCTTCATCGCCTATTTGCTTGTAAATCTTTGCGGCTTCTTGCCATGTAGAAAGTGCAGCTTGAGTTTGTCCTCTTGCTAATTGTAACCGCCCTTGCACATCTAGAGCTTGGGCGAAGATTGCAAAACGCTGTTTTGAGTTGTCGCCATTTTTTAAGAGATTTAGACTTTGGGTAATTGCATCTTCAGCTTCAGTCCACTGTCCCAGTTGCTGATAAACTAGGGAAAGATTGCTCAAAGTCATTGCTTGGTTGAGTTTATCGCCACTGGCTTTAAAGGCAGTTGCTGCTTGTTCCAAAACTTTAACTGCTTCAGAAAATCTTCCAGCATCATACAGTGCTTTGCCCTGTTGCACAGAGTTTTCTGTTTGAGCCGTGTGACTTGGTGGAGTCTGGGTAGTAGAATTAACAGCAACAACTGCTGTCACCATTGGTGAAAGTACTATGCAGAGAAACGCAGTCAGCAGCGTCAATCCAGCCTGAGTCAGCCACCTTCTACGTGAACTTCTGAAGAGCATCAAGGGTTGTATTGTATGGAAAAATACAGACCGTTTTCTTGCCATGTTCTTTCGCTTGAATCAACAGAGATTAAAGGAACACCCCAGTCAAGACGAGCAGTAAAGCGATCGCCCTGTGACCAGCGTAAACCAAGACCGACGGATGCTAAAGTGTTAGGGTTTGGATTGTCTCTATTTGAACTGTTCCAGCCGACACCGAAATCAACAAAAGGGATGATTTGTAAAACACCATTTATCTCACGTACCCGGAAAATTGGGACTTGAACTTCAGCAGAAGCAAAAGCGCCATTATCTGTAAGTAAGAAATCTTGACGGTAGCCGCGCACATTATCCAAGCCACCTAAACCAATCTGCTCTAATGGTAGAAGTGCTCTTGATGCCAGTTGCATATCTGCACGAAGTAACAGTACGGTGTCAGGAGCCAAAAGACGTACCCATTGAGCTTGTCCTTGCCATGAGAAAAAGCGGCTATCGGGAGGGTTACTATTAATTGTCGCATCTAATGCACCCAGTCCAATGTTAAATTGAGAGCGAGCGGCGATAACTTCACGGCTGTTGCGAGAAGTCCATTCTTGGAAAAATCGTAATGCTGATACGCGAGTGCGTCCCTCCTCATCAGCGCCAGGCGAAAGTAAATTAGGGGGAACTCCCTCTTGTTGGAACAGCCGGGAAGAAATTTCACTTTCTCGTCGAGAGGCGGTAAAGCCAAGAGCAAATTCTTGTGTGGGAGTTTGGATGACTGGCTGGCGGAATGTGAGTTCGTAGTAGCGGGAAGCAGATTGAATATCTAGTTCGTTGAAAGGACGTTCAATGATGTCGCTGGATGTCGTACCGTAGTAAAAAGAAAGAGTGCCATTTTGGGGATTGACGGGAAATGTATAGCTACCATCAAAGGCGTTGCTGCCATCGGTGTTGGTGTATGCTAAACTCAGACCGTCTCCAAATCCGAGTAAGTTAGCTTGGTTCACTTGTAATCGGCGGCGGAAACTACCAACACTGGGCGATCGCCTGTTATCCAAAACAATTTGGCTACTGAAAGTTTTTGCTTCTTGTATCTGAACTTGTAATATAGTTGTACCGGGACGCGTTCCAGCGGTGAGTTCAGCAGACAGGTTTTGAATCAAAGGGTTAAGTTGCAGCAGTTGCAAGGCTTCTAGCAAACGTTCTCTATTGAGAGGTGGCGAAGTTGCTCTCACCAGTCGGCTGCGTACATAATTGCGTCTGAGTCGTCTGGTACCTGTGACTTGGATGTCTTCTAATTTACCTTCGATTACCTGGATTTTGACAACACCATCTTGCGTTGTTTGAGCAGGGAGATACGCTCCAGAAGTGATGTAACCTTTTTTGAGGTATAGTTCTGTAATGGCGGTACGAGCCTGAAACACTTCAGTTAGTGAGATAGGTTTGTTAGTAAAGGGAGCGAGTACCTTGGCTAACTCTTCGGGACTGAATACGGTACTGCCAATAACTTCAAATCGTTTAACGATAATAGTTTCAGGAAACTTGCCAGGAATTGGTTCACTCGGTGTGGGAGTTGGGCGAGAGGGGGGAAGTAAGTTTTCTGGTGGAGGAAGTGGCTGTGGCGGTTTGGGTGTGGGAGTTGGAAAAGATGGGCGTGGTTGCACATCCTGCGGCTGAGGGAGTTGTTGGCTTTGGAAAGAATTGCCATTTGGTAGTTGTGCTGGAGTCACAACTTGTGCTAATAGGCGTTTAGGAATGAAGCTCAGCAATGCAACTATACTTATATATAGTACCATTTCACTAAATTTTTGATACAAATGCACCCGACTGCCTTTGGCACCCCTCTCCTTAATAAGGAGAGCCAGTGCGTTGCGGGGGTTCCCGAGCCACTGCGTTGGGGAGCCAGTACTTGATGAGGGTTTCCCTCCGTAGGTATCTGGTGAGACAGCGCTGCAGGAGGGTCTCCCTCCGTAGGCGACTGCGTTAGCGCAGCGGAACCGGAGGTTCTCCCCGAAGGGCGTCCGGGTTTCCCGACTTGAAGCATGTGGCGTTCCGTTGTTGCACCTGGCGTGAGGGGCAGGGGGTGAGGTGTAAGTCATGAATGCAAAGCGCGTATTACTTTTCATGGCACTTTGGTGGTGTTTGCCAAGAATTCTGGTGTTGTGTTGGGGCTTGTGCCGTAAAAATGACTTCGCCCTTGGGACCGAATACCCAGCCAGTTGCTTCTACTATTGGGGCTGGTGTGGTGGTATTTGGATTGGTGGAAATATTTGTAGTTGAGTTTTTCTCTAGATTAGGGTTGAGAGTTACCCAATCTACTTGTACGGCGTCGGGTGTGAGAATGTCTTTGGGGTTGGGAGGTAAGCCGCCGCGTCCGGTGATGATGAAACTGCTTTGGGCGTAGTTGGGGGAGTTGCAGCCTTGGGCGAGTTTGGTGTCAACGGGGACTGAGGGTAGGTTGATTAAGGCGCTGTTGAGGTCAATATCGGGTGTGTTGAGTTCTACTGTGCCGTTGACGCCAAATTCTGAACTGGCAGTGATGTCACTTAGAGATGTTGGATTTTGGCGGGGTTGAATGCCATAGATGCCAAAGGCGTTAATGTCTACTCTACCACCTGTGCCAGTGAAGGCATTGGCGGTGATGTCGCTATTTTCTCTTGGGACGGCGACGATGAAGCCCGACGGGGCATTGATAGTGATGTTACCGCCGTCTCCAGGCTGCTGCTGAGTGCCTGCAGTGGTGGAAATTTCACTGCCACGGCGCATCAGCAATAAGTCTGCAATATTCAACTTGAGGTTGCCGCCATTGCCAGAGAGAGTTTGTGCTATGATATTTCCTTGATTGAGGCGCACGGAGCTTGCGGTGATGTCGAGGTTGCCTGCCACCCCTTTTCCAAGACTGCTGACTGTAGCTAGAGCCCCATTAGAGATAAGCAACTGCTGTGTAGTAATAGTCAAGTCTCCTGCCTTTCCTGTCCCTTGAGTACCAGCAACCAAACCAGTGGAAAACTGACTACCGGTGGAGGTACCAATCAGTTGCACTTTGTCTGCTATGACCGTCAAATTCCCGCCCTTGCCACCACCAAATGTGGCAGCAGTGACCTGTCCATTTTGAATTAGCAACTCACCAGTGTTAATCGTCAGGTCTCCCGCCGCCCCTGTTGCGCCTCGGTCAGCTTGAGTAACCAAGCTGCTGCCATACTGACCATCGGCAGAGCGACCAATCACTTGCACAGAGTCAGCTTTGACAGTCAAATTTCCCCCCTTGCCCGCACCAAATGTGCCAGCACTAATCTGTGCCCCATTCTGAATCAGCAACTCACGGGTATTAATCCTCAGATCTCCCGCATCTCCTGTTGCCTTTGGTTGAGATGAAGTAAACAAGCCGGTGGGAAACCGATTATCGGCAGCGCGACCAATCACTTGCACACTGTCAGCTTTGACAATTAAATTTCCCCCCTTGCCCGCACCAAATGTGCCAGCAGTAATCTGTGCCCCATCCTTAAGAAGCAATTCACCAGTGTTAATTCTCAAGTCTCCCGCATTCCCGGTTGCACCAGGGTTAGCAGAAGCAGACAAGGTGCTGGAACGACCAACGGCGGAGCGACCAATAACTTGCACACTGTCAGCTTTGACAGTCAAATTCCCCCCCTTGCCACTACTAAATGTGCCCGCACTGAGCACTGCCCCATCCTTAAGAAGCAATTCACCAGTGTTAATTCTCAAGTCTCCCGCATCCCCAGCTGCACCAGGTTCAGCAGAAGTAAATAAGCCGCTGAGAAACCGATCATTGGGGGAGCTACCAATCAGTTGCACTTTGTTGGCTGTGACAGTCAAATTTCCCCCCTTGCCTGCACCAGAAGTGCTAGCACTAAGCTGTGCCCCATTCTGAATCAGCAACTCACCAGTGTTAACCCTCAAGTCTCCCGCATCCCCGGTTGCGCCAGGTTCAGCAGAAACCCCCAAGGCGGTGAGAAACCGACCATCGACAGCACTACCAATCAGTTGCACTTTGTTGGCTGTGACAGTCAAATTCCCCCCCTTGCCCGCACCAGAAGTGCTGACACTGAGCTGTGCTCCATCCCGCAGCAGTAATGAAAAAGTGTTAATCGTCAGGTCTCCCGCCGCCCCTGTTGCTCCTGCGTAAGTACTAGCAGACAAGCCGGTGGGAAACTCACCATTAGCAGATTCACCAATTACCTCCACCAACTCAGTAGCGTTCACAACCATTGCTCCGCCAGACTCCGCTCCCAGAGTACTTGCCTCTATAGTAGAACCATTACTTAGGGTGACTCTCCTGCCTGCCACTTGTATATCACCGCCACCTGCACCACTGGCATCCACCGCCGCTTGTTGCGATAGTTGAATGTTCCCAAAGTTTTGCACAGTATCATAGCCCAAGGCAAAACCTTTATTGTTGCGGGTAAGGTTGACTAGACTGTTATCCCCCACACTGCCCAATTCTATCCGTCCTCCAGCAGTCTTGAGCGTTGCCCCTTCTAAGCTGACATCACCACCTACCAAAGCCAAGGTTTGATTCGGTTGCACCCGTAGCCCAGATGTAGTATCAATGAGTTGAGCTGTTGATCTTATCCCCTGTCCATCGCCCTGCACCTGAATCGAACCTGGATTCGTCCCATATTGCAAACCAATAGGAACACTCACAGTCAGTAGAGGTTTGCTTTGGGCACCCTTTGCACTAAAGTCTGTGCCATCCGCAAACTTCAAACTACTCGCCGTACTCGCTACAAACGAACCCCTAACATCCAAACTGGCATTTCGTCCAAAAATAATCCCATTCGGATTAATCAAAAACAGATTAGCATTACCCAAAACACCAAGTTTCCCAAAAATCCTAGATGCGTCACTCCCCGTCACCCGACTCAGAATATTCTCAATCCCGCTTGGATTAGCAAAATACGCCTCTCGTCCTTCACCGATATTAAATTGCGAAAAACTGTGAAACAGATTAGCGCCGCGAATCGCTCCACCATCAATTCTGTCAGCTTGTGGGCTTGTTGGCGTGACTACAGAACTTTCTGCTCCCAGAGTACCATCAGCCACGGGTTTGAGTTCTTGAGCAAGAGTAGAATCTGCAGAAAATGCAACTGGGAGCAACACAGCTGCGCTAAGCGCACACCAAGGAGCAATCCCTAACCTCAAGAAGAACCTGCACACAAGAGTATTCATCCTTAACAAGCGACACCCCCTAGCACTGCTTTGCAGTTGCACTCTTTTTTGAGTAAACCACATTTTCTGTTCGTCAAAGTAATATCTACTGACTTCTCAGGTTCAGCGGACAAGTTTTATGCAAACTTTACCAATTATTTACAAAAATTTATAAATTAAGTGATAATAAAAATCCCGCGCTGTCAAAGAATATTGCGGGGTGTGCTGTAATTGGTTGACCAACGCAGTGCCTCCTGAAAACTTACTCAGTCCGTTTTAACTGAGATCTTGCACCATTCTCAATTAGCCGTACTGCCAGCCATTAACGGCAAGATCTAAACCTTGTTGGCGAGCTAATTGTCGAAGTCGTTTCATCTGGAGTAATAATTTCACA
>JAESGJ010000265.1_pt1 | contig 48751 bp, 40 predicted proteins | sample 9266241 | NCBI WGS metagenome assembly JAESGJ01 (sample SAMN14514841, study PRJNA621669) | algae metagenome | isolation source: Brasilonema octagenarum HA4186-MV1 and co-occurring heterotrophs from wet... | place: USA: Manoa Valley, Hawaii | collected 2009-07-20
GTATCGCAACGCGCTACGACAAGACCGCTCGCAATTTCCTGGCCGCCGTATTGTTAGCCGCAACCCGCCTATGGGTGCGGTTTGAGTCCACGTCCTAGCAGCACAACGCCCTGGAGGATGACGAGGTCGCGGGTGTAGATCGCCCCGACCAGGAGCCGGCCGATGCCGGGCAGCGCGAAGATCGACTCCACGATCAGCGTGCCGCCGAGCAGACGGCCGATATTGATGCCCGTGACCGTCACCAGCGTCAGCGACGAGGGCTTGAGCGCATGCACGAAAAGGATGCGTGAAGGCTTGAGACCCTTGGCCTTGGCGAGCGCGATATAGTCCTCCTGCAAGGTCGCGATCATGTCGGAGCGCAGCACCCGCATGATTCCGGGCCATTCGGCGAGCGCCAGCGTCAGGGCCGGCAGCACGAAGAAGCGGAGGTTGTTGAGCGGCTCCTCGGTGAACGGCACATAGCCGGTCGCCGGCAGCCAGTGCAGCTCGACCGCAAACAGGTAGATCAAGAGGATCGCCACCAGGAAGGACGGCATCGACAGCATCGCGAACGCACTGCCGGTCATGAACCGGTCGAACGCTCCGCCGGCGCGCGCCGCGCAGGCGATCGCGACGGGAACACCGATCAGGAGGCCGATGAACTCGGCCATCAGCATCAACTGCAGCGAGACTGGAATGCGCTCGGCGACCGCCTGCAACACCGTCTGCCCGGTGCGAAACGAGCGGCCGAGATCGCCCTGCAGGACGTGGCCGAGCCAGCTCAGATAACGCCACCACAGCGGCTGATCGAGCCCCATGTCGCGGCGGAGCGCCGCGACATTCTCGGGCGTCGCCTGGTCGCCGAGGATGACGAGAGCGAGATCGCCCGGCAGCAGCGAGGCGATCAGGAATGTCAGCAGCGAGACGGCAAGCAGAACCGGAAGGATCGCAAGCAGCCGCCGAACCACGAAGTTCAGCATCGCGGCGTCATTCCAGCCAGGTCCTCGAGACGTCGATCACGCCGTTGTAGATCTTCGGAAAGCCCTTCAGCCTGGCGCTCGATAGCGCGTAATAGGTGTTCTGAAAAGTCCAGAACCAGATGGCTTCCTTGTTGATCAGGCGGCTTATGGCGCAGTAATCCTCGATGCGCTGGGCGGGATCGGCCGTGACGCGCGCGTGGTCCAGCAGCTTGTCGAGCTCGGGATTCGAGAAGCCGGCCAGCGCGAGCGGACTGCCGGTACGGAAATTCGCATACATCTGCGGATCTGGATCGGCGAGATCGACGATGCGCCACGGCGTCATCTGGAACTGGCGGGTGAAGGCGCGCGACGGAATGGTGGCCTGGTCGACCTGCTCGATCTCCATGTTGGCCCCGACACGCTTCCAGAATTGCTGCAGCACCTGGCCGACCACGCGGCCGCGCGGCGTCGCGGTCACCAGCATCTTGAACTCGACCGGCTTACCGTAGTCCTTGATCAGCGCCTTCGCCTTCTCGACGTCGAACGGCAGCGCGCCGTCGTCCTTGCATTTGACCCAGGAGCCGTCGCCATACGGGTTGCTGGCGGGCCGGCTCAAGCCGTTGCTGATCGCCTGCGACATTTTCGGACGATCGATCGCCATCACCAGCGCCTGTCGTACGCGGACGTCGTCGAACGGCGCGACCTTGGTGTTGAAGGCGTAGACCGCAGCGCCCGACCCCTTATAGGTGTGAACGGTGAGCTTGGGGTCCTTCTGCGCCTTCAGGATGTTGTCGGCGTCGGCCTCGTCGTCCCAGATGATGTCGGCCTCGCCCGATTGCAGCGAAGCAAAGCGCGACTGGGCGTCGGGCAGCGGCTTCAGGATGATGCGGTCGAGATATGGCTTGCCCTTGTCCCAGTAGTTCGGATTCTTCTCCAGCACCATGCGGTCGCCGGCGGTCCAGGATTTCAGGATGTAGGGCCCGGTGCCGACGGGGTTGCGGTTGTAGTCGTCGCCCTTGGACTTCCAGGCCGTCGGCGAATGAATGACGTTGTTCTGGCTCTGGATGGTAATCGTCGCCGGCAGGTTCACCGAGGGATCGGTGAGCTTGTACACGATCGTGGTATCGTCCGGCGCCAGCACTTCCTTGACGTTGCTGATGTAGAAGGCACAGCGACATTTGTTGGCCGGATCCTTCTGGCGGTCGAAATTCTCCTTGAAGGCCTGCGCATTGAACGGCGTGCCGTCGTGGAATTTCACGCCTTCGCGCAGCTTGAAGGTCCAGGTCATGTAGTCGTCGGAGTGTGACCAGGACACCGCCAGCTTGGGCGCGGCTTCGCCCTTGTCGTCGAGCGCGGTCAGCGTGTCGAAGATGGCGGCGGCCGCGGTGAAGGTCGACGTGTCGTAGACCCCGACCTTGAGCGGATCGAAGCCGGGAATATCCAGCTCCTGACCGACGGTGATGCTGCCGCCGGACTTCTGCGCCTGTGCGGCCCCGGCCAGCGGAAGAAGGGCAAATGCCGCAACAAGGAAAATCGGCGCGTGCTTGCGCGCCGCGGCAGCAGTGTTCGTCATGGTTCCTCCCGGGATCCCTCGTCCGATGTTTCGGATCGCTGAATGACTGGGAGGGAGATTGGCGACAAAAGCGCGCCACGGCAAGAGGAACGCGCGACAGATCACACGCCACAGGTGCGGCGCAATGTGCTCAGCCTGTCGCGATAGTTTTGCCTGTCGGAATTGACCCATCCTCGGCGAGGCCGATCTCGTCGCGCAGCGCGTCCGTATGTTCGCCGAGCACGGCCATCGTCTTGGCCGGCTTGATATCGGCACCCGACATTCGGAACGGCAGGTTGAGCACCTGGAAGGAGCCGCCCTCGTCCTGCACGGATGAGAGTGCCTGCCGGTGCGCAAGCTGCGGATCGGCCAGCGCCTCGGACACCGTGCGATAGGCTGAGGCAGGCACGCCGGCCGCGCTGAGCGCGACAAGACAGGCATCGGTCGTGAGCTGCCGCGACCAGGTTTCGACGCCGTCCATCACCTCCGCCCAATTGTCGCGGCGCGCGGCGTAGGCGGCAAATCGCGGATCGGAGATCCATTCGGGGCGGCCGATCACCTGCATCAGGGCCTGAAACGTCTTCTCGCTGGCGACCGTGATCATGACGTAGCCGCTTGCCGTCTCGGTCGGACCAAACATCGGGCGCGGCGGGGGCTTCACGGCGAATTGCGCGCCCTGCAATTCGGTCAGCGTCAGCGACAGCATCGATTCCAGCATGGAAACGTCGATGTGCTGGCCAAGGCCGGTCACGCTGCGCTGATAGAGCGCGGACGCGATCGCGCCGAAGCCATAGGTGCCGGTGACGACGTCGGCGTGATAGATGCCGCAATAATCGGGACGGCTACGGCCGGGCTGGTACGCCAGATGCGCCATGTCGTAGCCGGAGGCGGCATGGATCACGGGGGCGTAGGCCGGCAACTCGGCCGAGGGGCCGGTCTGGCCGTAGCCCGAGATCGAGCAATAGATCAGTCTCGGGTTGACCTGGCGCAGGCTGTCGTAGTCGAGGCGCAACCGGCGCATCACGCCGGGGCGGAAATTCTCCACCAGGATGTCGGCGGTCGCGGCCAGCCGCCGCACCGCCTCCTTGCCGTTGTCGGACTTGAGGTCGAGCACCACGCTCTTCTTGCCGACATTGAGCTGCCCAAACGCGGTGCTGCATCCCTTGCGCAACGGGGGCCGGGTCCGCATCGTCTCGCCGCCGTCGCTCTCGATCTTGATGACCTCGGCGCCCATGTCGGCAAGCATCCGCGCGCAGTGAGGACCAGCGATGGTCGTCGAAAAATCCAGGACCCGTAGCCCCGCGAAGGCTTTTGTCGTCGTCCCCTCATGCTTATCTGTTAGCTGCATGCCTGCTCACGTCCTTGGGGCTCTCAGGAACTCTCGAAGTTCTCTGTCGTTGACGCGGCGACCCTAGAGGGCGGCGGCCGAGTAGGAAAGTGTTTACCGAACCGACGCGCGTGGGTGAGCTTTAAGAAATTCCAGGACAACTGGACCCGTTCTTGCATATCCACAAACGGGATCGACAGAGGGCAGCTGTTCTTGCGGGTCTTGTTCGTTACCACTGAGATGGACGACTTCGTCCGCGTCGGCGGACTCGGCGCGGTATCCGCGGCCCTGCCCCGAGCCCTTCGCCCCTTTGCCGATATCCGGATCATGCTGCCGGGCTATCGCGACATCATCGAGCAACTCACGCATATTCAGATTGTCGGCCGCTGCCCGGCGTTCGCGGAAATGCCGGCCTGCTCGCTCGGACGGGCCGCGACCAAGGACGGTCTGCCGGTCTATGTACTGTTGTGCTCGCAACTCTACGACCGGCCCGGCAATCCCTATGGCGATGAGTCCGGGCGCGACTGGCCGGACAACGACATCCGCTTCGCGCGCTTTGCCTCGGCAGCTGCTGAGCTCGCCATGGGCAAGCTGGACAAGAATTGGGCAGCGGACCTGGTCCATGCGAACGACTGGCAGGCTTCGCTTGTGCCGGCCTACCTCGCCTGGCGCGGCGCCAAAGTCCCGTCGATCCTGACCATCCATAACCTCGCCTATCAGGGCCTCTTCCCGAGGGACTCGCTGCGGCGAATTGGCATACCAGAGAGCTCCTTCCACATCGACGGCGTCGAGTTCTACGACAAGCTCTCTTTCCTCAAGGCCGGCCTGGTTTACGCCTCGCACCTCACCACTGTCAGCGGCACCTATGCCCGCGAGATCACGACGGCCGAATTCGGCTGCGGCCTGGAGGGCCTGCTCCGCCTGCGTTCGGACGCATCCGAGCTCACCGGCATCCTCAACGGCATCGACGAGAGCTGGGACCCGCGCTCCTGCGCGCAGCTTGCCCAGCAGTTCGGCGCCGGCGACTGGGTCGGCAAGAGGGCCAATGCGGACTACGTCCGCAAGCAGTTCGGCTTGGCGGTGTCGCGTGGCCCGATGTTCGGTATCGTCGCGCGCCTCGTGCACCAGAAGGGCATCGACCTCGTGCTGTCGGCGGCCGACGAGATCGTCGATGCCGGCGGGCAGATCGTGGTGACCGGCTCCGGCGAGCCGGCGCTCGAGCAGGCCTTGATCGACGCGCATCGCCGCCGCCCCGACGCCATCGGCGTGGTGATCGGCTTCAACGACGCCCAGGCGCGCCGCATCTTCGCCGGCAGCGACTTCACCCTGATGCCCTCGCGCTTCGAGCCGTGCGGCCTCAGTCAGATGTATGCGCAGCGATTCGGCTCGCTGCCGATCGGGCACCAGACCGGCGGCCTTGCCGAGACCATCACCGACGGCGAGACCGGCTTCCTGTTCTCGAGGCCCTCGCGCGAGTCGTTCCTCGGCGGTGTCCGCCGCGCCTTCTCCGCCTTCATGGCTCAGGACCAGCTCGACACCATGCGCCGCAGCGCCATGGGACGTTCGTTTTCCTGGAACATCTCAGCGGGCAGCTACAACGCGCTGTACCGGAAGCTTGCAGCGGTGTGAGCCGCGGCACCCTGTATACTCCATTATTGCGAAATTTCGCGCTCGTGCCCCGGACGCAGCGCAGCGTCTCTTCGCCGAAGGCGCTGCAGAGCCGGGACACGTTACGTCAGGTGTCCGTTCTTAGCCGCGCACATCCATCTGCGGCCGGCCGATCCAGACGCGGTTGAGACACTTGGTCATCCAGTCGGGCTGCGGCTCGCCCCGCAGCCGCGCCTGCGCTTCCTGATAGGGACCGACATAGCGCACCCGATCCGGCAAGTTCGGATAGACGCGCCTGATCCAGCGCAGCGCGTTATCGGCCGCCCTTGTGTCGCGCTCGTCGAGCTCGAATCCAAAATCCGCCCGCAATCGCTCTGGCAGCAGGGTCGCCGTCAACGCGCGATACCAGCGCGGCGGCCGCAACCATGGACGTGCGCCGCCGGTAAAGATCTGCGCGGCGATCTCGCGCGCCGCCGGGCTGACGGTCAGCGTGTCTGATCGCACCATCGCGGCCGTGTAGCTGGCGAAGCCGGCCCAGTCCGCCGGCAAATCATCCGCGCTCAATCCGAACAAGGCGCCGAACGTCCGGCTTTCGGACCAGTAGCGCTCGCGCGCCTCCGCCGGGAGAGGCGGCAGGACCAGATCGTGCGCCATCAGCGCAGTCTCGACCAGCGTCGCGTGGACCCAGCGCAGCGACGGGATGTCGTTTGCGCGATAGCGCGAGCCGGCCGCGAACGGACCGACCGTCCCGGGCATCGCCCCGACGATCATGCCGTGACGCCGATGCAATTGCCGCGACGATAGCAAGGCACGGTCAAGCGAGCCGAACACCATGGCAAAGACGATGTCGAAGGTGCGATGGAAGCGACCGATCGGATCGGCAAATGTCCGCGAATGCTCGGCGATGGCGGCGGCGACCCAGGGATGCGCCAGTTGCAGCAGCAGCGCGCGGCCGGCGCCGAGAAAGATCACGGCCTCCCGATCGATTTGCCATGTCACCGTGTCGGGGCCGAACACGCCGGCCACCGGTCCGGCCGCCTCAGCGCGGACCCGGTCGAGGGCAGCTTCCAGATCGCTCGCGGATACCACCTGCAAGGCCTTTCAATTGCGGATGGAGTGTCCGCAAGGCCTGTGGCAATTCAAAGGACGTCGATCGCTAGCGCTTCGCCGGCGCCTCCTGCGGCGGCTCGTCGTCGTCGATCGCGCGCCAGGCGGCACCATCGAGATCGTCGTACTGGCCGCTCCTGAGCGACCAGAGAAAAGCGACGAGACCGGCGCCTCCGAGCATCAGCGCCAACGGGACCAAAATGACCAGGATCTCCATCACGCGATCTCCCGCGACTTGCTGCGCGCCCGCAGCGAATTCAGCATGACCAGGATCGAGGATCCGCTCATGGCCGCGGCCGCGATCAGGGGCGTCACGATGCCGCTGATCGCAACCGGCACCGCCAGCACATTATAGCCGATCGCAAGCCAGAGGTTCTGCCGCATCAGATGCAGCGCCTTGCGCGAGGCGTCGATGGCGGCGACCACCGGAGCCAGCGGCCGGCCGAGGAAGACGAGGTCGGCCGTGGCCTGGCTCAGATGGGCGGCCGAGATCGGCGACATCGAGACATGGGCTGCCGCGAGCGAGGGCGCGTCGTTCATGCCGTCGCCGACCATCAGCACCTTGGCGCCGCGCTGCTTCAACTCCTCGATCCGTGCGATCTTGTCGGCGGGCGTGACGCCGGCGCGCCATTCGGGGACTCCAAGCGCGTGGGCGGCCGCCTTCACGGCCGGCTCGCGATCGCCGGAGAGAATCTCGATGCCGATCTTGCGCGCCTTCAGCGCCGCGATCACCGCCTGGGCGTCCGGACGCAGACCCTGGCGGACCGAGAGGACGAACTTCTCGGTGCCCTTGCTGAAAGCAACGATGGAGGCTTCGGGATCGACCATGACGCCGTCGACCAGCGCCTCGGCGCCGCAGAAGGAGGGGCGGCCAAGACGAAGCTCGACGCCGTCCACGGTCGCACGGACGCCCTGCCCTGGCTCTTCGACGGCGCCGACGATCGGCGATCTGGCGCCGGCCGCCTGCGCGACGGCGGCCGCGACCGGATGATGGCTCGACAGCGCGAGACGGCCGGCAAGGTCGAAGATATCGGCGGGAATGTCGGCGGCATTCATCACTTCGAGATCGGGCAGCGTCAGCGTGCCGGTCTTGTCGAAGATGACATGGTCGGCCTCGGCCAGCCGCTCGATCGCGTCGCCGGAATTCAGCAACACGCCGGACTTGAACATCGCGCCGGAGGCGATGGTCTGCACGGTGGGAATGGCAAGACCCAGCGCGCAGGGGCAGGTGATGATCAGCACGGCGACGCCGGTCACGATCGCATCATGCCAGGACGCGCCTGCGACGACCCAGCCGAGGATCGTGACGAACGCGGTCGCATGCACCACCGGCGCATACAGCCGCGAGGCGCGGTCGGCGAGGCGCATGTAGCGCGAGCGCGCGGCGAGCGCGTTGTCGAGCAGCCGCGTGATCTCGGCGAGCAGCGTCGCCTCGGACGCGGCCGAGACCCGCACCCGCAGCGTGCCCGAGATGTTCATCGAGCCCGCATAGACCGGCGTGCCCTGCTCGGCCGTGACATAGAGCGTCTCGCCCGTGATCAGGCTCTGGTCGATCTCGGAACGGCCCTCGATCACCGTGCCGTCGACCGCGCAGCGCTCGCCGGGCCGCAGCAGCACGATGTCGCCGGGATGGATCGCGGCCACCGGCACCTGCGAGATTTCGTCGGGCCCGACGAACTTCGCCGCCGTCTCCGCTTTCAGCGCCGCGAGATTGCCGGCAACCGCCCGGGTCCGCCGTCGCATGTTCTGGTCGAGGAAGCGGCCGACCAGCAGGAAGGTCAGCAGCATGATCGCCGCATCGAAATAGGCGTGCTCGGCGTGGTGAATCGTCTCGACCACGGACATGCCGAGCGCCAGGATCACGCCGATCGAGATCGGAACGTCCATGTTCGTCGTCTTTGCCGACAGCGCGCGCCAGGCCGAGCGGAAGAACGGCTGACCGGCATAGGCTGCCGCCGGCAAAGCGATCAACGCCGACAGCCAGTGGAAGAAGTCGCGCTGCTCCGGCAGCATGTCCGAGACATTGCCCGACCACACCGGGATCGACAGCATCATCACGTTCATGGTGGCGAACGCGGCGACGCCGAGGCAGCGCAGCAGGAAACGCGATTCGGCGACTTCCGCAACTTCCGCGCTCTCGGTCTCGAACGGATAGGCCTTGTAGCCGAGCTCTTCGAGGCGGTCGATGAATCGGCCGGGATCGAGCGTGCCAGCCTTCCATTCCAGCGCGACCCGGCGGTCGGTGAGGTTGACACGCGCCAGCGTGACGTCGGGGATGGCGGACAGGCCACGCTCGATCTTGGCCATGCAGCCGGCGCAATGAACGCCTTCGACTGCGAGATCGATGTGCTGGACGCCCTCGCCCGCGGTCCGGACGTAGTGCGAGAAATCCCGCGTGACGTGCATGTCGAAGCCCTTCAGTTCAGAATCACGCGATTGCGCGACAGGAACACGCGCGTGCCGCGCGATTCGCCCTCGATCACCAGATCCCACTGCCCAGGCGCAACGGCGGCGGCATTGCCGCGATAGAGGCCGATGCCGGCTTCGGTGAGCTCGATGGCGAGATCGGCACGCTTGTCGGTCGGCCGTTCCAGCCGGCCGCCGAATTTCAGTCCGGCGATCGGCTGACCGCCGGCATCGCGTGCCTCGACCTGAAGCACGGCACCGCCGTCGGCACGGCGCTCGACATGGGCGTTGACCTTCCATTTGCGCGCGGCCTGGTCCTGCGCTGCCGATATCTCGCGGTCATAGGTCAGGCCCGCGGCATAGGGGCTGTCGACCTCGGTGCCCGGCAGCGTCGCGATCGCAAGCTTCATCATGGTGACGTTGACGCCGATCACGATTCCGAAAAATGCGACCAGCATCAGGAAGACCTTGGTTCCGGTCAGCGGCTTGGATGACATGATGGTCTCCTGGATTTACGGCGCAACGAAATTGTCGGTGGCGCTGGCGGCGACGCCGAGCCCGATGTCCATCACATGGAAGCGGACCGGAATTGATTTCTCCGGATTGTTCTCGGCCGGCGCGGTGACGAGCAGGCGGAGTTCGCTGGTGGAGTCGCGCGGAATCACGATCATCGGCCGGTCGGGGGTCACCGAATCGGCGCCGACGACGTGCATCGCGAGATTGACCGGCCCCTCCGCATCGATGGCGATGACGCGGTCGTAGCCGCTCTTGTTCAGCAGCCGCACCGTATAGGCGTTGCGGATCGAACCGTCGCTGAGCTTGACCGCGACCGGATTGCGGTCGTGCAGCACGTTGACGTCGAGCAGGCTGCGCGTTGCCAGCGTGTAGACCATGAAGCCGCCGATCGCCGCGATGATCGCGCTGTAGACCACGGTGCGGGCCCGGACGATGCGGTAGATGGGCGCCTTGCCTTCCTGGCGGCGGTGGATGTTGATGTCGTTGTCGTAGCCGATCAGCCGCTTCGGCCGGCCGATCTTTGTCATCACGTTGTCGCAGGCATCGATGCAGAGCCCGCACTGGATGCATTCCATCTGCGGTCCGTTGCGGATGTCGATGCCGGTCGGGCAGACCGCGACGCATTGATAGCAATCGACGCAGTCGCCGACCTGCTCGCCGAGCGCGCGCAGCTCGGCGGCCTTCTTGACCGAGGTGCGCTTCTCGCCGCGGTCGTAACGGTAGGTGACGTTGAGCGCCCACTCGTCGGTCAGCGCGGCTTGGATCCGCGGCCATGGGCACATATAGGTGCAGACCTGCTCGCGCATGTAGCCGGCGAGCAGATAGGTCGTCGCGGTGAGGATGCCGATCCAGATATAGGCGATCATCGGCGCCTGAAAGGTGACGAGCTCCTTCACAAGGGTCGGCGCGTCGTTGAAGTAGAGCACCCAGGCGCCGCCGGTCCACCAGGCGATCATGAGCCAGATCGAATGCTTGAGCACGATCTCGGAGATTCGCTCGAGCTTCAGCGGGTCGGACGATTTGTCCTTCTTCATCCGCTCGCGCCGGTCACCCTCGATCAGACGCTCGACGGCGTAGAACAGGTCGGTCCACACCGTCTGCGGACAGAGATAACCACACCAGATGCGGCCGCCGACCGAGTTCATCAGAAACAGCGCCACGGCCGCCACGATCAACAGGCCGGTAAAGTAATAGACCTCCTGTGGCCACAACTCGATGAAGAAGAAATAGAAGCGGCTGTTGGGTAGATCGATCAGCACCGCCTGGCTGGGAGCGCCGAGGCCGCGGTTCCAGCGCACGAAGGGGAGGAAGTAATAAACCCCGAGGCAGACCGCCATCAGGCCCCATTTGATCCGCCGGAACGTGCCGGAGACGCTCTGCGGGTAGACCTTCTTGCGGGCTGCGTAGAGCGGCCCATCGCCATCCGACGTGAGGTCTTTGGGGTTCACGGTCTTGTTCATCGCTTCAATCGCCTTCGAAGGTGCGATTAAACCTAGACCCGATGCCGCCGGGCTAGTTGATCCAGCGCAAACGGGGGCGAATTTGTTCGCCCCCGTTTCGACGCCGATCGGCACGTCTTCGACTATTTTCCGCCGCCCAGCGAGTGGACGTAGACGGCCATCGCCTTGATGGTGGCGGGATCGAGCCGGCCTTCCCAGGCTGGCATCACGCCGGCGCGGCCCTGGCTGATGGTCTCGATCAGGGCCGCCTCGTCGGAGCCGTAGAGCCAGATCTTGTCGGTCAGGTTCGGGGCGCCCATGTCCTGGTTGCCCTTGCCGCCGTCGCCGTGGCAGGCGACGCAATTTTCCGCAAAGATCTTCTCGCCCTTGGCGGCATCGAAGCCGTTGCGGGTCGACAGGCCCGACAGCGACCGCACGTAATTGGCGACCGTGACGATCTCGTCCGGCTTCAGCACGCCGTCCTTGCCGAAGGCGAGCATCTGTCCCTCATGCGTCTTGGCATGACCGGAGCGCGCGCCGAACTGGATGGTCTGCATGATCTGGTCGAGCGTGCCGCCCCACAGCCAGTCGTCGTCGTTCAGGTTCGGATAGCCCTTGGCGCCGGCACCGCCGGAGCCGTGGCACGGCGCGCAATTGTCGCCGAACACGGTCTTGCCCTTGGCGCGGGCGAGCGCCAGCAAGGCCGGGTCCTTCTCGATGTCGGCGAGCGAGGCGGTGCCCAGCGCCGCCATCTTGTCGCCGCGGATCTTCTCGAGATTTGCGAGCTCGACCGCAACGTCGGCACGCGAGGAGTAGCCGAACATGCCGGTGGTGTTGCTGGAGATCAGCGGCCAGGCCGGATAGACGACCCAGTAGGCGATCGCCCAGACGATGGTGAGGTAGAAGGTGATCACCCACCAGCGTGGCAGCGGTGTATTGAGCTCCTTGATTCCGTCCCACTCGTGCCCGGTCGTGGACTTGCCGGAAACGGAATCGATGTCGCTGTGATGGTCGGTCATGTCTCTCACTCCTCCCGCAACGGCAGGTGCGCTGCTTCGTCGAAGGCAGCCTTGTTACGGGGCCAAAAAGCGTAGGCGACGATCGCGAGAAAGATCGCGACGAACACCGGGGTCCAGATCGTCGTCACGAGCTCGGACGCTAGATTGTGGACTGTCAGGATGGCTTTCATCGTTCATGCCTTCTCAGCGAAGATTGGCTTTCTCGTTGTAGATCTTGAAGTCGACCAGCGTGCCGAGCATCTGCAGGTACGCGATCAGCGCGTCCATCTCGGTCGGCGTACCGACCTTGCCGTCGAAATTGCGCACGACGGCCTTGGCATAGCGCTTGTTGAAGGCGTCGGTGCCGGCATTCTCCGGATCGGCCTGGGCCCTCATGTCGGCGCCGGCGCTGGCGATCTGGTCGTCCGTGTAGGGCACACCGACCGTCCTCAGCGTGCGCATGTGGTCGGCGATGGTGTCCGGATCGACCTCGTTGCGGCTGAGGAACGGATAGCCCGGCATCACCGACTGCGGCACGATCGCGCGCGGATTGGTCAGATGGGTCACGTGCCAGTCGTCGGAATATTTGGCGCCGACGCGGGCGAGGTCGGGACCGGTGCGCTTGGAACCCCACTGGAACGGGTGGTCGAACATGCTCTCGGCGGCGAGCGAGAAGTGGCCGTAGCGCTCGACCTCGTCACGCAGCGGCCGGACCATCTGCGAATGGCAGAGATAGCAGCCCTCGCGGACGTAGACGTTGCGCCCGGCGAGCTCCAGCGGCGTGTAGGGCCTGACCCCGTCGACCTTCTCGATCGTGCTCTTGAGGTAGAACAACGGGGTGATCTCGACGAGACCGCCGATCGCGATCACCAGCAGGATGCCGACGACCAGGATGATCGAGTTCTTTTCGAAGACTTGATGACGTGTCCAGAATGACATTGTTTGCTCCTCATTCCGCCGGCTGAAGAGCGACGGGCATCTGGACTTCCGCCTCGCCGACGCGAACCGTCATCCAGAGATTATAGGCCATGATCAGCGCGCCGATCAGGAACAGGCCGCCGCCGGCTGCGCGGATGATGTAGAAGGGATGCATCGCCTCGACGGTTTCGATGAAGGAATATTCGAGGAAGCCGAGCGAGGTGTAGGCGCGCCACATCAGGCCCTGCAGGATGCCGGACACCCACATCGCCGAGATGTAGAGGACGATGCCGAGGGTCGCGACCCAGAAGTGCCAGTTGACGAGCTTCAGGCTGTAGAGCCCTTTGCGATTCCAGGCCCACGGCACCAGGCAGTACAGCGCGCCGAAGGAGACGAAGCCGACCCAGCCGAGCGCGCCGGAATGCACGTGGCCGATGGTCCAGTCGGTGTAGTGGCTGAGCGAGTTGACCACCTTGATCGACATCATCGGGCCTTCGAAGGTCGACATGCCGTAGAAGGCGACGGAGACCACGAGCATGCGCAGCACGGGATCGGTACGCAGCTTGTCCCAGGCACCCGACAGCGTCATCAGGCCGTTGATCATGCCGCCCCAGGAAGGCATCCACAGCATGATCGAGAAGGTCATGCCCAGCGTCTGCGTCCAGTCCGGCAGCGCCGTGTAGTGCAGATGGTGCGGACCAGCCCAGATGTAGAGGAAGATCAGCGCCCAGAAGTGGATGATCGACAGCCGGTAGGAATAGATCGGCCGCTCGGCGCGCTTCGGGATGAAGTAGTACATGATGGCGAGGAAGCCGGCGGTCAGGAAGAATCCGACTGCGTTGTGGCCGTACCACCACTGGAACATGGCGTCCTGGATGCCGCCCCAGGCGACGTAGGACTTCGAGCCGAACACCGAGACGGGAAGTGCCGGGTTGTTGCCGAGATGCAGAACCGCGATCGTCACGATGAAGGCGAGATAAAACCAGTTCGCGACGAAGATATGCGGCTCCTTGCGCTTGATGATGGTGACAAGGAAGACCAGCAGATAGGTGACCCAGACAATGGTCAGCCACAAATCGGCGTACCATTCCGGCTCGGCATATTCCTTCGACTGGGTAACGCCGAGCAGATAGCCGGTGCCGGCGACCAGAATGAAGAAATTGTAGCCCACCACGACGAACCACGGCGCGAGATCGCCGGCGAGGCGTGCGCGGCAGGACTTCTGCACCACGTAGAAGGAGGTCGCGAGCAGCACGTTGCCGCCGAAGGCGAAGATCACCGCGGACGTGTGCAGCGGCCTCAGACGGCCGAAGCTCGTCCAGGGCAGATCGAAGTTCAGCGCCGGCCAGGCCAGCTGCGAAGCGATGATGAGGCCGACGAGGAAGCCGGCAATGCCCCAGAACATCGCCATGAAGGAGGAGAACTTGATCGGGCCCATGTTGTAGTTCGGGCGGCCGTTGATCTCCTGCGGCGGCAGCGCGGCCGGGCGGTCGAGGTAGCGGTTGATGATGACGAACACCGCGGCCAGGCTCGCCGCCGCGCTGAGCGCGGCGTGGAAGGCGAACGGCGCATCGAGCGCCTTGGCCGAGGCGATCACGCAGAGGAAGGCGGTGACTGCGAACACGACAGCCAAGCCGCTTTCACCGATGGTCATGGATTTGGAGATGGAGGGCTGGCTCATGCGGATTCTCTCTGAAAGAACACGGGGCCAGAAACCACATTCACCCTCGCGGGGAATTGATTGAAATCAAGACAGGTGGATTTCTGTTAATGTTGGCGGTTCAAAACAGGCCGCGATGTCAATCCCTTGCGCTACGCATCGCGTGCGGCAAGGCTTCGCCTCCGGGAAACCACGGAGGCGGAAAAGCAAGAACTCGAGCGGTGCGTCAGTCGAGCGCCGTCGCCTTGAGCGCCGCGATGACATCCTCGCGGGCGATGATTCCGACCAGCTTCTGCGCGCCGTCGAGCACGATGATGCTCCTGATGCGGTGCTCAACCATGATCTGGAGGACGCGCGTCAACCGCGTGTCGGGGCTGACATAGATGAACTCGGGCGTCATCACGTCGCCGACCTTGCGGCTCATCAGGTCGTGATACCGGGGCAGCATCTGAGTAGGCGAGAAGGCGAAGCACTTTAGGATGTCGAATTTGGTGACGATACCGACCACCTGCCCGTCGTCCTCGACCGGATAGGAGTTGAAATCGTCGGTCTCGAACATCTCGCTCAGCTCGAGCAAGTCACGGTCGCGTTGCACCACCTTGACGTTTCGCGTCATATAGCCGTCGACGGTCTGCTCAAGAAATCTGTACACGGCGTCCTCCTCGATTCGCTTCCGGCCTTCAGTGCGACAGCAGCACGCTGCGGGCGGTCTGCGTGACCAGATACTGAGTGACGCCTCCCAGGATCAGTTCACGAAACCTCGAATGACCATAGGCGCCCGCTACGATCAGGCCGGCATCGACATCGCCGGCGACCTTCTCCAATTGCACGGCGGCGGCTTCGTTCCGGGCGCTCTCGCAAATGCGGGCGGTCGCGGGGACGCCATGGCGGGCGAGCCAGGCGACAACGTCGGTGACGCCGGCCATCACGACCGAGCGGTCGTCGTCGCGCTCCGGAATTGTGGCGATGGTGACGTCCCTCGCCTTTCGCAGCATCGGCAGCGCATCGGCCACCGCGCGCCGCGCCTCCGGCGTGTCCTTCCACGCCACCAGCACGCTGCGCAGGTCGAGCCAGTTGACCCGGTCGGGCACGACGAGAAGGGGGCGGCCGGCCTGCATCACCAGATCCTTGGGGCTGGCAAGCGCGAACGCGTCGGAGAAAGCCGGGCTCTGTCCGCCGCTCACGACGATGTCGGCGCAACGCGCCTGCGCCAGGGCGAATCGCGCCGGAAAGTCCATGGCGCTGCGCCACTCCGCATGTCCGCCGCGGTTCTTGGTGGCGGCGCGGAATTGCGCTTCGAGGCCGGCCAGCCGCCGTCCGACCGAAGCTTCGCCCTCGTCGATCAGTGCTTGCGCCTCGACGCCGTCGGTGAAATAGAGCGGCGGCGCGAATTGTGCCGCCGCGACCCCGACGATAGCAGCCTCGAATCGTTCGGCGAGCTCGCCGGCCACCTGAAGACGCGCTTCGTTGGACTGGTCGAGCGCCAGGCTGACCATCACCGTCGCGTATGTCATCGAAATTCTCCAGTGCAAAGACTTTGGTAGAATTTACGCCGGCTCCCGAACATGGGGATGAGATAGATCAAGGCGGCCGCAGGCACCCGACTTGGCGTCAATCGGCGGGCGACGGAACTTGCCTCCGGCCCGGCCTTGGGCAACATTGGGCGAGCGGTAACCGCGTCCGGGAGCCGCCCCATCAGGATTGGAGCATCATTTGTCGCCGAGCCGCGTAACGCATTTGCAGGACGACGGTCGGGGTGAGCGTTTTCGCGTTCGGATCGAAGGATTTGGCGTCGGCACCTGGGATCTCGACCTCGCGACAAGGGAATTGGATTGGTCCGATACCGCCAGGGTGCTGCTCGGCATCGAGCGGGATCAGCCGGCGAGCTACGATCTGTTCCTGTCGCGGCTTCAACCCGCGGACAGAGAGCGGGTCGAGGGTGCAATCAAGCGCGTGTCCGAGAGTGGCGGCAGCTTCGACGTATCATTCAAGGTCGCGAATGCCTCCGGCAGCGGGCAGTGGATCCGAGCCCGGGCCGGACTCATTCGGGACGAATCCGGCGTCGCTCGTCATCTCAGCGGCATCTTCCTCGACATCGACGCAGAAAAGCAGGTCGAAGAGGCGCTGCGCACGCGCGAGACCCACCTCCGCTCCATCCTCCAGACCATTCCTGACGCCATGATCGTCATCGACGGTCACGGCATCATGCAACTCTTCAGCACGGCCGCGGAGCGCCTGTTCGGCTGGTTGGAGCACGAGGCGATCGGCCAGAACGTCAGCATCCTCATGCCGGAGCCCGATCGCACCCGCCACGACAGCTACCTCGCCCGTTACCGCACCACGAACGATCCGCACATCATCGGCATTGGCCGGATCGTGACGGGCAAGCGCCGCGACGGCACGACTTTTCCCATGCATCTGTCGATCGGCGAGATGGAATCCGGCGGCGAGCCCTATTTCACCGGCTTCGTCCGCGACCTTACCGAACACCAGCAGACCCAGGCCCGGCTCCAGGAATTGCAATCCGAGCTCGTCCACGTCTCGCGATTGACCGCGATGGGCGAAATGGCCTCCGCGCTCGCCCATGAGCTCAACCAGCCGCTGGCGGCGATCAGCAATTACATGAAGGGATCGCGGCGCCTCCTTGCCGGCAGCAGCGACCCCAACACCCCGAAGATCGAAAGCGCACTGGATCGTGCGGCGGAGCAGGCCTTGCGCGCCGGCCAGATCATTCGGCGCCTGCGCGACTTCGTTTCCCGCGGCGAGTCGGAGAAGCGGGTCGAGAGCCTGTCCAAGCTGATCGAAGAGGCCGGCGCGCTCGGGCTCGCCGGCGCCCGCGAGCAAAACGTGCAGCTCCGCTTCAGCCTCGATCCCGACGCCGATCTCGTGCTTGCCGATCGCGTGCAGATCCAGCAGGTGCTGGTCAATCTGTTCCGCAACGCGCTGGAGGCGATGGCCAAATCGCCGCGCCGCGAGCTCGTCGTCGCCAACAGCCGTGTCGCCGACGACATGATCGAGGTGGAGGTCTCCGACACCGGCGCCGGCTTCCGGGACGATGTCATTCCAAACCTGTTCCAGACGTTCTTCACCACCAAAGACACCGGCATGGGCGTCGGACTCTCCATTAGCCGCTCGATTATCGAGGCTCACGGCGGGCGCATGTGGGCCGAAAGCAACGCAGCGGGCGGAGCGACATTTCGCTTCACCTTGCCGGCAACCGACGAGAGCTGATTCATGACGACCAAGGGACATGTCTACGTCATCGACGACGACGCGGCGATGCGCGATTCGCTGAATTTCCTGCTGGATTCCGCCGGTTTCGGGGTCACGCTGTTCGACGACGCGCTTGCCTTTCTCGATGCCCTGCCCGGCCTCGGCTTCGGCTGCGTCGTCTCTGACGTGCGCATGCCCGGCATGGATGGAATCGAGCTGCTGAAACGGATGAAGGCGCAGCAAAGCCCGTTCCCGATCCTGATCATGACCGGCCACGGCGACGTGCCGCTCGCGGTCGAGGCGATGAAGCTCGGGGCCGTCGATTTCCTGGAAAAACCGTTCGAGGACGACCGCCTGGTCGCCATGATCGAAGCCGCGATCCGGCAGGCCGAGCCGGCCGCCAAGAACGAGGCCGTCGCTCAGGACATCGCTGCGCGCGTCGCCTCCTTGAGCCCGCGTGAACGCCAGGTGATGGAGGGTCTGATCGCGGGCCTGTCCAACAAGCTGATCGCCCGCGAGTACGACATCAGCCCGCGCACCATCGAGGTCTACCGGGCCAACGTCATGACCAAGATGCAGGCGGGCAGCCTTTCGGAGCTGGTCCGGCTGGCAATGCGCGCGGGAATGCTCAACGATTGAGGTAGGTCAAGGCCCCTTTTCGGCGCCGTGCTAGCCAGACAATATGATCGAGGTCAGCTCACATAGCGCCCAGGCGTCGCCCCTCCCACAACTCACCGTGTTTGTGGTCGACGATGATGCTGCCGTCCTGGGATCGCTGCGATTCCTGCTGGAGGCCGATGGCTTTGCCGTGCGGGCCTTCAGGAGCGGCACCGCGCTGCTCAACGCGAGCGGTACGCCCGGCGCGGACTGCTACGTGATCGACTATAAGATGCCCGACATCAATGGCATCGAGCTGGCCGGCCAATTGCGCAAAGCCGACCGCGACGCGCCTGTGATCCTTATCACCGGCTACCCCGACGAGAACATCTCGACCCGGGCTGCGACGGCGGGCATTAAACACGTGATTCTGAAGCCGCTTCTTGAGGAAAACCTGGTCAAGTGCATCCGCCACGCCGTCCAGGACCGGCAGGACCGCCTCCGCGCGTGACCTACGGGATTCTACGTAGGTAGACCCCCTTAAGATATCGCTCGAAATTTTCGAAGCCCCCGATACCGCGTACCAAAGCGCCATCACAACGGAGATGGCGCAGATGCTCACCCAGACCCTCAACACCCAGGCGATCAACACCCAGATCGTTGGCAAAATCGCCCCCGCCCATCCTGTCAGCGACCAGTTCGGCGCCATCACCGGCCATGTCGGCCTCGTCGCCACCGAGTTCTCCTACCGCAAGGACGAGGAAATCTATGGCGAGGACGAGCCGGCCGAATATGTCTACCAGGTCGTTTCAGGTGCCGTGAGCAGCTACAAACTCCTCTCCGACGGCCGCCGCCAGATCGGCGCCTTCCATCTTCCCGGTGACGTGTTCGGCCTCGAATCCGGTACGGCTCACCGCCTTGCCGCCGAAGCCATCATCGACACAACGGTGCGCCTCGTGAAGCGCGCCAGCCTCGAGAAGGCCGCAGGCACCGACGTCCAGGTCGCCCGGAAGCTCTGGGCGATGACCGCCTCCGAGCTCCGCCATGCCGAAGACCACATGCTGCTGCTGGGCCGCAAGACTGCAATGGAACGGGTCGCGACCTTCCTGCTCGAAATGGACCGCCGCCTCGCTGTTGCCGGCATGATGGCGCTGCCGATGTGCCGCCGCGACATCGGCGACTATCTCGGCCTCACCCTCGAAACCGTGTCGCGCGCGCTGTCGCAGCTTCACGCCCAGGGCATTCTCGGTTTCTCCGGCGCCCGCCAGATCGTGCTGCGCAACCGCCAGCGCCTGCAGCATCTCGACGCCTGATTTTCGCTAGTCTCTCTCCTCCCTAACCACTTGGCCGGCCGAACGCGTTTCGGCCGGCCATTTTCTTTGACTGGCGAATCATGCCTTGCGTCGCGTCTCCGGCATCACGAAAAGAATCAGCAGGAGTCCGGTCGCGGCGACGCCGGAAAGCCCGATGAACGCTGTGGCATTGCCGAACTTGTCGCTGACATAGCCGCCAAGAGCGGTGCTCAGCGATGCGCCGATGCCGGTTGCGGTGCCGACGATGCCCTGCGCAAGGTTGAAGTGCCCGCTGCCGAAGGCGACGTCGGCCACGATCAACGGAATCATCACTGCGAACACTGCCGCGGTAATGCCGTCGAACACCTGCACCGCGACCAGCAGATACGGATCGCGCACGGTCGCAAACAGCAGGCCGCGAATCATCAGCGCACCGAATCCGATCAGAAGCAACGGCCGCCGACCCCACGCCTGCGCCTTGCGCCCGACTGTCGGCGACAGCAGCGCCACGATCGCTTGCGGAACGACGATGCAAAAGGCGACGAGCACTGTCGCCCATTGGGCGGACCGCGCCGTCACCGCGCTCGCGATCAGCGGCATCATCGCGGCATTGGCGAGCTGCAACAGCAGCACGCTCAGGGCGAACACGATGAGAGGCCGTTGCCGGATCAGGTGCCAGATATTGGTGTCACCACGGTCGGCCGCCTCGCGCGGCATCTCACCATGACAGCGGGCAATGTCGACCTCCTGCTCGCGGATGCGGGAGAGAGCGATCAGGGTCGGAATCGCGAGCAGGAAGGTGACCAGGAACACGGCGCGGCTCGACAGCAGATAGCCGACGGTGCCCATCACCGCCGCGGCAACGCCGCTCCCGAGGGAGGCAAAACGCGCGTTGCGTCCGAGCCGCTCGCCGATCGCGAACGGTCCGACCAGGCCAAGGCTGATCGCCGCAATCGCCGGCCCCAGTACGCAGCTCGCCGCCGCATGCAAGGCGGCCGCGGCCACCACGACCGGGAAGATCGGCATCGCGGCATAAGCGAGTGCACAGCAGCCAATGGCTGCAATGGCGAGGCCCGCGACGAGCCGCTCCGATTTCGCGGCGTCGATGATCGCCCCACCCGGCATCTGCCCGATCAACGCGACGATGCCGCCGATCGACAGGACTAGCCCGATCTCGACCTGGGTCCATTTCTGGGTCGTCAGATAGACCGCAATGAAGGGACCGAATCCGGTCTGGACGTCGGCGAGAAAGAAGATGAACCAGTCGAGGCCGCGCAGGCTCTGGCGCGACGGCGCAGGAATGCGCGCGGCCGACGGCGCGGCGATGCTCACCTGCTCGGAACGGCCGTCGCGATCGGCATGGGTCGGCTTCCTCGACAACAGCACAGGCGGTCAGCCCTCCCCGCACCTCACTGGATCGCTTGCAGCGGTTGAAGGCTGCCGGACGCGCCGAGCACGACGATCGGCGCGTCTTCCTTGTATTCCGGCGCGGCTGCGACCTGCGCCTTGGTCAATTCCAGCGTGATGCTGTCCTTCTTGTTGGCAATCTTGCCGAAGCGCAATGCGTTCCAATCCACCACGATCTTGCGGCTGCCGACGCCAAGAAACCCGCCGAAATCGATCGCCGCGGCGCGGACGTGGCCGCTCCGGTCGACGACGACATCGACGATCCTGCCCATGTCCTCGCCGGCCGCGCTGCGCACGTCGCGGCCGAGCACCCCGTGGGCCTCGCTGGCCCCGATGATGGTCACCGACGGCGGCGGCGCAGCATCCTTCGGCGTGACCGGGACGGCCGAGCTCGGCGACGGCGCCGCCGGCGCTTTCGCCTCGCTCTGCCCTGTAGGCGGTTCGTCCGCGGCGCGCGACGTCGCCACCGCCAGTCCCGTGACGATGGCTACGCCAAGGATCAACGCTCCGATCGCACGCATGACGCTCTCCTTGCGCGCGGCTAGCGCGCCAGTACGATCGAGACCTGGATACGGCCGCGCGTACGCAAGACTTCCAGCGCGACGTCGTCGCCGTGGCGGCTGACACGAAGATCGACGCTGGATTCGCCGAGGCGCAGGTCACGCAGGATCACCTCGTTGAGGAACGCCGGCAGATGCGGATTGCGCAGACGGATCTCGCTGCGCGCCACGTCGAATTCGATGCCGAGCGCCGCCTCCAGCAGCGTGAACGGCGTCGCACTGGCCCAGGCCTGCGGCGCGCAGGCGACCGGATAGAGCGTCGGGCCGCGCCGCTTCTCGCGCCTGAAACCGCAGAACAATTCGGGCAACCGGCGCAGGTCCATGTAGGTGGCAGCGTCGAACAGCCCCTTGAAGACATGCGCGACCGAATGTTTGAGACCGTAGCGCGCGAGCCCGAGTGCGATCAGCGCATTGTCGTGCGGCCAGATCGACCCGTCATGATAGGACATCGGGTTGTACCGCACTTCGCCTCGCGCGACGGTCCGGATGCCCCAACCAGAGAAAAAATGCGGTCCCATCAGATCCGCGGCGACGTGGCGGGCACGGTCCTCGCGGATCATGCCGCTGAACAGCAGCTGGCCGGCGTTCGAGGTCCGCACTTTGCAAGGCCGCTTCTTGCCGTCGAGGGCGAGCGCGTAGGTGCCGAGTTCCTCGCACCAGAACGCTTTCTCGAACCGCTCGGCCAGTGCCTTGGCTTCGGCCTCCAGCTTGCGTGCGAGGTCCGGCTTGCCGAGCCGCAGCGCGCAACGCGCGGCGAGCTGCTTGGCGGCATAGACGTAACCCTGGACTTCCGCGAGCGCGATATATCCTTCGGCAAGCTGGCCGTCGGCATGGAAGATCGCATCGTAGGAATCCTTCCATCCCTGGTTTGCAAGCCCCTTCTCGGTCGCGCGCTGGTATTCGACGAAGCCGTCCTGGTCTGGATCGCCCGGGCCGTCGATCCAGGCCAGCGCCGCCTCGATTGCTGGCCACAGCTCGGTCAGGGTCTTCTCGTCGCCGGTCCGTTCGAAATAGCTTCCGGCGAGCAGCACGAACAGCGCGGTCGAATCGACGCTGCCGTAATATTGCGCGAACGGTACCTCGCGCAGCGCCGCCATCTCGCCGCCGCGCATCTCATGCAGGATCTTGCCGGGCGCGGCATCCGCGAGCGGATCCACCGCCTTGGCCTGGAAATGCGCGAGTCGGCGCAAGACGCCCTTGGCGACGCGCGGATCGACCCACAGCATCTGCAGCGCGGTGATCAGGCCGTCGCGGCCGAACGTCGTCGAATACCAGGGGATGCCGGCGTACGGATATCGCCCCTGCGGCGTCTCCGTCATCAGCATGTTGAGGTCGGCCATGGCCTGACACAGCACCTCGTTGAAGATGTTATTCGAGGTCTCGACGCTCGCCGCCCCCATCGTCGACTGCCGCATCTCGCGGCGGTGAGCGAGCAGGCCGCGGAAGAACCGTGCGGGCTTTTCGGAGATCGGACGGTTGCAGGACACGGCCACGAACAGCGACTTGGATTCATGCGGGCCCAGCTCGAGCTGCCAGGTTGCGGCATTGACCGACAGCCGCGTCGGGCGGGGATCGAAATGCAGACCCGTGGTGCGCTCGGTGTCGTCGAGGCCGCGATATTCGAACAGCACGTCGGTCGGACCGAGCAATTTGCCCGTGCCGGTGCCGCGGCGCGGGCGGCGTTCGCCGCGGACCTCGAACAGATCGGCAAAGTCGTTGTCGAACTTCAGCGTCAACTCGAAACTGGCCAGCGCATCGCCATGGTTTTGCACCCCGATGCGCTGATAGGCCGTGCCGCGCCACAGGAAGATCGTGCGCACGATGTGCAGCAAGTCCTTCTGAAGGACAAGGCGGTCCTGGCGGTAGATGTCGGGATTGGTGAGGTCGACCGTCAACGCCGAGTTGTCGTCGCGCAGGTTGGAGCCCAGCAGCAGCGGCTGGAGATCGTCGAGCACCAGCTCCAGCCGCGCCAGATAGCGGGTATCGTAGTGAAACAGGCCGTCCGGCCCTCCGGCCGAGGCACCGATGTCGCCATGGCTGTCGAGCACGATGAACATGTCGTCGTGCTTGAGGGAGCGCCGCGGCCGGGCCGACGGCCCGGTCATCGGGATATAGAAAGGCTGCTCCGCGACCTGCTCCGAGGTTCGCGTGACGGAGACGAGGTGAGTTACGGCTTCGGCCGACATGAGCTGATCCCCTGCGCTTGGTTCAAGACGCAACTGACTCGACAACGCGACTGTAGGTTTACGCTGCGGCCTGCGCGAGCCGGCTCATTTCCTGCGTGACCAGTTCACGATAGGGCCCATGGCCTTGCATCAGACGCTCGGGCGAGCCGTCTTCGATGATCTTGCCATTTCTCAGCACCACGACGCGGTCGAAATTGCGCAGCGTCGCCAACCGGTGGGCGATCGCGATCACGGTGCGGCCGCGCATCAGACGCGACAGCGCCTCGCGGATGGCCTCCTCGGATTCGCTGTCGAGCGCCGCCGTCGCCTCGTCCAATAGCAGGATCGGCGCATCCTTCAGGAAGGCGCGCGCGATCGCGATGCGCTGGCGCTGACCGCCGGACATCTTGACCCCACGATCGCCGACCATTGTGTCCAGACCTCCGGGCAGGCCATCGATGAAATCGCAGCGCGCCGCGATTGCGGCCCGCAGCACCTCGTCGTCGGTCGCGTTCGGCCGCCCATAGCGGATGTTCTCGCGGATGGAGCGGTGGAACAGGGAAATGTCCTGCGGCACGACGGAGATCGCCTCGCGCAGGCTGAGTTGCGTGACCTTCGAGATGTCCTGGCCGTCGATGGTGATGTTGCCTTCGTCCGTATCGTAGAAGCGCTGCAGCAGCGTGAACAGCGTGGACTTGCCGCCGCCTGATTGCCCGACAAGGCCGACGCGCTGGCCGGGCTGCAGCCGCAGGCTGAACCGTTCGAAGATCTTGTCGCCGCCGGGATAGCCGAAGCTGACGTTGTTGAACGCGATCGCCGCGCCGCTCTTCACCAGCGGCTCGGCGTCCGGATGATCGCGCAGCTCGTGCGGCACCAGCAGCGTGGCAATCGCCTCCGTCAGACGCGCGACGTGCTGCGTGACGTCCACCAGAGCCACCGCGAGGTCGCGGGTGGCGCTGAGAATGGAGATGCCGAGTGTGCAGACCAGCACGACATCGCCGGTCGTCGCCTCGCCCCTCTGCCAGAGCGTGACGGCCCAGGCCATCAACGCGACCGTCAAAACCACGGTCACAGCGGCATGCAGCAACCGCAACTTCTCGAGATAACGCAGACTGCGACTCCGCGCGGTCAACTCCCGGTTCACCGTCGCATCGAACCGTTCGTGCTCGTGGCCGATGCCGCAGAAGGCCCGCACCAAAGGCATGTTGCTGATGACGTCGATCATCTCACCGTCGACCACGGCGGCCTTGTCGGCGAAGTCGTCATGCAGCGGCTTGCCAGCGGCGGCAAGATGGAACATCGCGAGTACCATGCCACCGGCGATCACGACCAGGCCGAACGCCATGTAAGGACTGACGGTTCCAATCAAGGCAATTGCCGCAATTGTGGCAATACAAGGTGGCAGCACATTCCAAACGAACATGTTCTCGACCGTGAACACCGCGTTCGACGTCGCCGTGATGCGGCTAGTCAGCATGCCCGGCATCCGATCCGAGAAATAACTCGGCGCGTGCCCGGTCAGATGACGAAATATGTCACGCCGTAAATCACCCGTGACACGAACGAAGGTGAAGCTTGCCGTCCAGCTCGCGATGCGCCACAGGAAATTGTCGGCAGCTATCAGCGACATGAGCAGAATGAATGCCAGCCATACGGCGCCGCCTTGCGAAGGTCCCGCGGACAGGGCGTCGACGAGGGATTTGACCCCGTACTGTGTGCCTACGGAGCAGGCAACCGCTGCAACGACCGCGGTCAGGATCACCAGGTGCGATGCCATTCGCATCCGGAGATAGCGCAAGACAAAGGCAAATGGCCTGCGCGCGTATCCAGAAAGATGATCCATAGTCTATCGCCCCGTTCTGCTGATTTGAGTTTTTTGTATTAGCCGACTGAACATCGACCGCTTCGCCGCGGTTCCCGGGCAGCGCGATCACGACACGCGGATGAGGACGATGTGAGAAGAGGTGATGGCATCATCGCGACCACGCTGCAGTGTGTCGAAGAAGTAACGTTCGGGGAAAGGAACTTCGCAAATGCGAGAACGTTCCCAACTTGGCATGCCGGTGCCGAAACATGGGCGGGGCTTCTACGATCATGATCGCACAGAGGAGATGGTGAGATGCGCATTGCGCAGGTAGCTCCGTTGACGGAGGCTGTTCCACCCAAGCTATATGGCGGCACCGAGCGGGTGGTGCATTGGTTGACGGAAGAGTTGGTGGCCCTCGGGCACGATGTAACGCTGTTCGCCAGTGGCGACTCGCAGACATCGGCCAAGCTGGATGCGCTGTGGCCGAGAGCGCTTCGGCTCGACGGTTCCGTGCGTGATCCCAACGCGCTCCACATGGTGTTGCTCGAGCGCGTGCGGCAGAAATGTGACGACGAGGAGTTCGACTTCCTCCACTTCCATCTCGACTATTATCCTTGGTCGTTATTTCACCGGCAGCCGACGCCCTTCCTGACCACGCTGCATGGCCGGCTCGACCTCCCGGAGCATCAGCCGGTCTTCAACACCTTCTCCAAGATGCCCGTCATCTCGATATCCAACGCGCAGCGGCGGCCGGTGCCGCAGGCGAACTGGGTGCAGACGATCCATCACGGCCTGCCGGAGAATCTGCTGACGCCGAAGCCGGCGAAGCAGGAATACCTCGCCGTGCTTGGCCGCATCGCGCCTGAGAAGGGCGTCGACCGCGCCATCAAGATCGCGACCCATTGCGGCATTCCGCTGAAGATCGCGGCCAAGGTCGACCGTGCCGATCAGGATTATTACGACGAACTGATCCGGCCGATGATCGAGAACAATCCGCTGGTGGATTTCATCGGGGAGATCGGTGACCACGAGAAGTCGGAATTCCTCAGCGGTGCGCTTGGCCTTCTGCTACCGATCGACTGGCCGGAGCCGTTCGGCCTCGTGATGATCGAAGCCATGGCCTGCGGCACGCCGGTCGTTGCCTTCAACCGAGGCTCGGTGCCCGAGATCATCGACGACGGGCTGACCGGCTTCATCGTCGAGGACGTGCTCAGCGCGGCCGGTGTCGTCGGCCGCCTCGCGCAACTCGACCGTGCCGCCATCCGCAAGCAGTTCGAGACGCGCTTCACCGCGCGGCGCATGGCGCTGGACTATCTCGCGGCCTACCGCCGCCTCGCCGAGGAGAAGGCGCCGCGGATCAAGCTGGTGAGCAGCGCAGAGTAAGTCGTCTCCGCGACTCCAATGTCCCGATGCGCTGCAACGTCCTTGGCGTTGCAGCGCAGAGATGTGTCTACCTCACCATCGCCCGCTTCGGCTCCACGATCTCGAACATCCGTGGAAACTCGTCCATCAGGCCCATCAGCTCGGCGAGCTTCATCGGATTGCCCGCGAGCTTGACCTTGCCGGCCGCGACCGCCTCCGGAAAGCTCGTCAGCTTGGCGATCACCTCGTCGAGCGTGGAGCGCGCCAGCGTGAAGCTGGCATCGGCGGCCTCCGCCTGCACACCCTCGGCGTAGGTGAGCGCACAGTTCTCCAGATTGAGCACGAAGGTCTCGCCGGTGTCCGAGAACTTCCAGTTCAGCACGATATGCTTTCCGTCCGCCTTCGGACCGTTGAGGCGGATGCCGAGCACGTCCCAGAGCTGCCCGGTGCGTAGCGCAGCCAGCGTTTCCCGCGGCATCGGCGGGCGTCCCGGCACTTTCGGCATGCCCTGGCGCAATTCCTGCGCGCCGAACAGATAGGCGTTGCGCCAGGTCGCGCTTTCGGCGGCGTAGCCGAGCTGCTCCAGCGTGTCGGCAAGCAGAGCACGCGCCGCCGCGTGATCAGGTTCGGCGAAGACGAGATGGCCGAGCGCTTGGGCGACGAAGCGGAATTCACCCTTGTCGAAATCCGCACGCGCGCGCGCCAGGATGGCGTCGGCGCCGCCCATGTATTCGACATATTTCTTTCCGGACTCCACCGGCGGCAGCGGATCGAGATTGACCGGGTTGGCGTCGTACCAGCCGAGATATTTCTGATAGATCGCCTTCACATTGTGCCGGATGTGGCCGTAATAGCCGCGGCCGTGCCAGGCACCTTCCAGGCTCTTCGGCAACTGGATCGTCTCGGCGATTTCGGCGGCGGTGAGGCCGTGGTTCATCAGGCGGATGGTCTGGTCGTGCGCGAATTTGTAGAGGTCGCGCTGCTGCCGGATCATCGTGCCGATGCGCTCGCGTCCCCACACCGGCCAGTGATGCTGGCCGCACATCGCCTCCGCCTTGCCGTCCCAGAGCTGCAAGGCCTCGCCCAGATATTTCGACCAGGCCAGCGCGTCGCGCACATCGGCGCCGCGGAACGGCAACAGATTGTGGAAATTGTGCGTGCAGTTCTCGGCGAGGTTCAGCACCTTGTAGCGCGGGATGAAGAAGTGCATCTCCGCGGGCGCTTCGCTGTTCGGCGCCATCTGGAATTCGAACTCGACGCCGTCGATGACGCGCCTGTCGCCGGTCGCCATGATCAAATCGGTCGGGCGCAGCAGCGCAACCGATCCTGCCGCCATCGACTTGCCGAGCCCGCAATCGACCTGCCCCCGCGCGCCCTTGGCGAGCAGCGGCCCGAACTGGTACTGGGCACGGCGCAGCATCGCGGGACCTGCGATGATGTTTTCGGAGACCGCATGCTCCATGAACAGGTTCGGCGCGATGATCGGCACGCGGGCAGTGGCCAGCGCATCCTCCTCCAGCACGCCGCGCGCCCCGCCCCAATGGTCGGTGTGGGTGTGCGTGAAGATGACGGCCGCGACCGGCTTCGGGCCGCGATGCTTGAAATAGAGATCGAGCGCGGCCCGCGCGCCCTCGATCGAGGTCAGGGTGTCGACGACGATGACGCCGCTATCCCCCTCGATCAGCGTCATGTTGGCGATGTCGAGCCCGCGCACCTGGTAGACACCAGGCACGACCTCGAACAGGCCGTGCTGCATGTTGAGCCGCGACTGCCGCCACAGGCTCGGATTGACCGTCGGCGGGGCCTCTTCAGTTGACAGGAAGCCGTAAGGCTCGAGGCTCCAGACCGTCCGCCCCTGCGGGGTCGTGACCGCCGCATTGTCGATCGTGCCGAGGAAGCCGCGCGCGGCGTCGTCGAAATCCCGCGTGTCGGAAAACGGCAGCGCGTTCAGCATCGCCGTCTGCTGTGCGACGACGGACGCGCTCGCGTCCTTCGGCTCATTGCTGATGTCGGTCATGTTTTCCTCCCGGCCCGTTGAGCGGCATCTAACCGCATCTCGCGGTCGATTGCCATCACCGGAGGCGGCGAGAGGACGGTGGATGTCTGCTCGTCCCCTTCCCCTCGTGGGAGAAGGTGGCACCGTCTATGCCGCGTGCGCGGCCAGTCCTTCCGCGACCGCCGTTGCAACAGCCGCTTCCGCCGCCCGCAATTCCCGCGCCAGCACATAGCCGCCGCGATTTTGCTTGGCCCGGTACAGCGCCTTGTCGGAGCGCGACAGCAGCGCTTCCGCGGTGCGTCCGTCGTCCGGCGCGACGGCGACACCGACGCTGACGCCGAGCTCGATCACCTGTCCGTCGACGTCGTAGGGTGCGCTGATCGACCGCACGATACGTTGCGCCATCGCCTCCGCATCAGTTGCCGCGCCCTGCACCAGGACGAATTCGTCGCCGCCCATGCGGATCAACAAATCGTCCTGCGTGACAAGCGCCTTGAGCCGCCCGGCGACCTGCTTCAGCAACGCGTCACCGGCGGGATGGCCGAACCGGTCATTGGCCTCCTTGAAGCGGTCGAGATCGAGCGTATGGACCGCGACCATCCCGGCTGACAGCATCCGGGGCAGGTCCGCCGCCAGCACCGAGCGGTTGGATACGCCGGTCATCGAATCCGAGCGCGCGAGTTGCTCGAATTTCCGCTTCAGCGTGATCTGGCTGATCGAGGCGTTGAAGCTCAATCGCACCATCTCGAAACTCGCGACCACGTACATCAGAATGAGCAGCCCGAGGCCGACGTGGCGAAGATCGGGCTGCATGAAGGTGACGATCGCGGTGGGCCCGGCGATCGCGACCAGATCGAGCAGCGCCGCGACGGGGCGCAGCGCCAGCCGCGCCACCACGCCGGCACCGAAGCCGAATCCGATCCCGATCGCCATCACGGAGCAGAGTGCGTCACCGAGCATGATGCTGCGCGCGGCGAACACGCCAAGCACCAAGGCCGTCGCGACGGTGCCGGCAATATAACGCCGCTCCCAGGCCGCGGCCTCGGCCCGATCGAGTTGCGGTGAACGCGCGAGACGACGACGGAAAGCAAGAATTTCGAACAGACGGACGATCGCCACCACGACACCGGCGACCGTCAGGATCGCCGTCGCCATGTCTCCGGTCTCGTAGGTTGTGATCGCGCCGACCATTGCGAGGCAGGCGGCCGCGAGAATGTTCGGCATCGTGGTGCCGTGCAGGCCCCCGATGACTTCCAGATAGACGGCGTCGGAAATCGACGCCCGTCCGGATTCCATTCTGTCGAAGAACATGCCAGCTCCCATCCACTGGCATGGTCCTATCTCATATCCGTAAAAATGGGTGCATCGCACCACGCTGGCATTGTAGCGCGCGGGTTAACCGCGCGTTAGCCATGCGTGATCGCTGGCCCGCATCACATCCCGAGCAGCCTCGGCAGCCACAACGACAGGCCCGGCCAGTAGGTCACCACAACCAGGAATCCCAGCATGGTCAGCAGCCATGGCCACACCGCGACAGTGAGCTCGGTGATGCCCATCTTGGCGATGCCCGAGGCGACGTAGAGATTGAGGCCGACAGGCGGATGGCAGAGGCCGACCTCCATGTTGACCGTCATCAGGATGCCGAAATGAATGGGGTCGATGCCGAGCTTGACCGCGACCGGAAACAGGATCGGGGCCATGATCAGGATGATCGAGGACGGCTCCATCACGTTGCCCGCCACCAGCAGCAGGAGATTGACGAGCAGCAGGAAGCCGATCCATCCCAAGCCCTGGTCGATCATCCATTGCGCCAGCGCTTGCGGCACGTTCTCGTAGGTCATCAGGAACGAGAACAGCACGGCGTTGGTGATGATGTAGAGCAGCATCGCCGAAAGGTTCGCCGACGACAGCAGCACCCGCGGCACGTCCCGCAGCTTGAGATCCTTGTAGATGAACACCGCGACGATGAAGGCATAGACCGCGCTGACGGCGGCAGCCTCGGTCGGCGTGAACAGCCCGCTGTAGATGCCGCCGATCACGATCACGATCAGCAGGATGCCCCAGATCGACTTGCGGAACGCATCGAAGCGCTGCATGAACGTCGCCTTCGGCATCCGCGGATAGTCGTTGCGCCAGGCGCGATAGAACGTCGTTGCTCCGAGCAGGAACGCGAGCACGAGTCCCGGTATGATGCCGGCGATGAACAGCTTGCCGACCGAGCTGTTGGTGGAGACGGCGTAGAGAACCATCGGGATCGACGGCGGGATGAGAATGCCGAGCGAGCCCGACGTCGTGATGACACCGGCGCCGAACCGCTTCGGGAAGCCTTGCGCGACCATCGCTGGCAGGATCACCGAGCCGATCGCCACCACGGTCGCCGGCGAGGAGCCGGAGATCGCGGCGAACAGCGCGCAGGCGACCACGCCCGACAGCGCCAGACCGCCGTACCAATGGCCGACCAGCGAGGTAGCGAAATCGATCATCCGCCGCGCCACGCCGCCATGGGTCAGGAAGTTGCCGGCGAGGATGAAGAACGGGATCGCCATGATCTCGAAATTCTCGATGCCGGTGAACAGCTTCAGCGCCACCGATTCCGTCCGCACGTCGGTCAGCGTGAACATGAAGCTGAGCACGGTGAGGCCCAGCGCGATCGAAATCGGCATGCCCGTCAGCATCAACGACAGCAGCAACGCGAACACGATGACGACGCGCAGGCCCTGCGGCAGCGTGATGACGTGAGCCGCATGAGCGAAGCACAAGGCGACGATCAGAACAGGCAGCAGCATCAGGATCCAGCCGAGCGGGCTGCGCTCGTCCCGGACGACTTGGGTGGGCGTGACCGGGGCAGGATGCACCGGATCCACCTCGACGCCTTCGACGCCGGCCATGTCGTGATGCGGCAGCTCGCCGGTCCGGTAGAACGACCAGGCGACCTGCAGGAAGCGGAAGCACATCAAGCCGGAGCCGATCGGAATGGTGAGGTACACCATCCACATCGGCGCCTCGAGATCGTTCGACTGCTGGCCGGCCTGCCACATCTGGCCGACGAAAGCGGCACCGAAATAAGCGACGATGGCGGTGAAAAGCGCGCCGCACAGCAAGCCGAAGGTGATGACGCGCCGGCGCGATCCGCCGGGCAGGATATTGACCAGCACGTCGACGCCGACATGGATGCCGGTCCGCACGCCATAGGCGGCGCCGAACTTCGCCATCCAGATGAACATGTAGATGCAGAGTTCCTGCGCCCAAGACAGGTCGAGCGCCGCGAGCCAGACGAACGCGGCTCGCATGGGAACTGCAAGGAAGGTCAGGTTGCGGGCTTCCGCCCATTTGGCGATGTCGATCGACAGCCCGGCGCCGTAGCGGTGCAGCACGGCGACGAAGATGAGCGACGTCGCAGCCGCGATCATCGTCGCGATCAGCCATTCCTCGAGATGATTGAGCACACGATTCAGCACACGCAGCAACTTCGTCCCCCCAGCATTGGCTCGTCCATTCAAGAGCGAAACGGCCGGGAGTGCGATCACCCCCGACCGTTGCTATTGTTCTCGTAGAGCGCGGCCGTCAGTTCATCTTGACGTCGAGTTCCTTGGCGACGAGATCGAGCACCTCCTGCCCGACTCGGCCCTTTGCCCATTTATAAGTCGGTTGCATCGCCTCCTGCCAGGCCTTGCGATCGGCGTCGGTGAGGTAATGCAGAGTCGTCTTGCCGGTCTTCTTGATCTCGGCCAGCGCGTCCTCGTTCTCCTGGCGCGCAATCGAGTTGGTGTAGTCCGTCGCATCCGCCATCGCCTTGTCGAGCTGGGTGCGGATATCGGGCGGCAGCCCCGACCAGAATTTCGAATTGACGATGACGGCATATTGCAGATGCGCGTGATAGGACACGGTGATGTCCTTCTGCACCTCGTAGAATTTCTGCGTCAGATAGTTGGATGCGGTGTTCTCGCAGCCGTCCACCACGCCGGTCTGTAGCGCCTGGTAGACTTCAGAGAAAGCCATGATCTGCGGGATCGTCCCGAGCAGGCGGAAATACTGGTCCGCGACCTTCGATCCGGAGATGCGGACCTTCAGGCCCTGGAAATCGGTCGGCTTGACCAGAGGACGGTTGGCGGAGAGCATATGGAAGCCATTGTCCCAATAGGCGAGCCCCGTGATCCCCTTGGACTCGAGCTTCTGGAACAGCCACTTGCCGACCGTGCCCTTCATCGCGTTGGAATAGGTCTGGTCGTCCTTGAAAAGCCAGGGCAGGTCGAGCGCCTCGAACTCCTTGATGCCGAGCGGCGCGAATTTGGCGGTCGAGGGCGCAAGCATCTGCACGGAGCCGAGCTGCAGCGCCTCGATCTCCTCCTTGTCCTTGTAGAGCGTGGAGTTCGGGTAGATCTCGACCTTGACCTTGCCGTCGGTGTATTTCTCGGCGAGTTCCTTGAACTTCAACGCACCCTTCCCTTTCGGGGTGTCGTTGGCGACGACATGGCTGAATTTGATGATGATCGGAGTTTGCGCCTGCCCGACGGCAGGGGCCAGAACCAGCGCGGCGGCCGCGACCGCGAGAAGCAGTTTGCGCATGAAGACCTCCCCAAACAACCTCGAAATCGGGTTCTTTTTGTTTTGCAGGTCAGTAGTGGCAGCAATCCATATGCCGAACAACTAGACCTAAGCCCAATTTGCCGCAGCCAAGCTATCTTGACGGAAGCGGTCTAGGCAACCCGCGATCCGCACCCCTTCGACCGAAAGAGCGTTATGTCGCATCGCGGCAAGGCCTCAGCACTTGCGCCGGGCGACCATGAACAGGCGACGGAACGGAAACAGGGTCTGCCCCGCCGCATTCTTCGGATAGGCCTTCGCAACCCGCGCGCCATAGGCGGCTTCGAATGCGATCTTCTCCTCGCCTGCGAGCACGTCGAGATAGCGCGTCAGCCAGGTCCCCTTGGTCCATTCCTTGACGGGGTTCTCGCCTTCGAGCACCTGCAGATATTCGGTCTCCCAGATGTCGATGTCGTCAGACATCGGCGCAAGCAGATCGTGATAGAAGGCGGGCGCCTCGACCGGCGGCGGCGTGACGAGATGCTCGACCTTGGACCGCCACGGACCATCGAGCGCGGTCTCGCCGATCAGCACATGGGAGGGCGCCAGAAAGTTGCGCGGCATCTGCACCGCGAGCATGCCGCCCGGCTTCACTTGCTCCATGACCGACGGAAACAATGCCGCATGATTGGGCAACCAGTGCAGTGCGGCATTGGAATAGATCAAGTCATACTGACTGGCGGGACGCCAATCGCCGAGATCCTCGTGCGACCATACCACGTCGGGGGCAGCCTTGCGGCCGGCGGCAACCATTTCGGCCGAGCCCTCGACGCCGGTCACGTTCGCCTCCGGCCAACGCCCCTTGATCAGTTTCGTCACGTTGCCGGCACCGGCGCCGAGGTCGGCAATCTCGCGCGGACCAAAATCCGGAATCCGCATCAGGAGGTCCACGGCGGGCCGCAGCCGGTGGCCTGAGAATTTCAGATATTGCTGCGGATCCCAGACCATCGTTCAACGCCTTTTTCTTTTTCAGTTTCCTTCAACGGCGCTCTTGGTTACCACTGCTCGTCCCGCTCAGGCAATTCGCAAGGCTCGCGGGACGGGCAGGAAACGAACAGCAACAAGCAAGAACCGGACAAGAGAGCGTGCGACCATGGACCTCGGGCTCAAATCGAAAACCGCTGTCGTCACCGGCGCGAGCATCGGCATCGGCCGCGCCATCGCCAAGGGTCTCGCCGCCGAGGGCGTGCGCGTCGTCGGCGTCGCGCGGCGCACCGATCTTCTCGCCGAGCTGGTGAGGGAGGAAGGCTCCGGGCTGATCACGCCGTTCGAGCAGGACGTGATGGCCAAGGACGCGGCGGAGAGGATCGCAGCCTTTGCATCGAAGGAGCTCGGCCATGTCGACATCCTCGTCAACAATGCCGGCGGCAGCCGCCCGCTGCCGGTCGATGCGCCCGACAGCAAATGGGACGAGGCGATCGCGCTGAACTTCACCAGCTATCGCCGCATCGCGCATGCGCTGCTGCCGCAGATGATCGAGCGCAAATGGGGCCGCATCGTCAACATCACCGGCAAGTCCGAACCCGAAGGCCTCAACGCCGCCTTCGCCGCCAAGGCAGCGGTCCACGCCTGGGCCAAGGGCCTGTCGCGCGAGATCGGCGAGCACGGCATCACCATCAACTGCATCCCGCCCGGCCGCATCATGAGCGAGCAGATCCGCCGCAACTACGCGCCCGATTATCGCGAGCGCTTTGCGGAAGAGGAAATCCCCGTGGGCTATTGGGGCGAGCCGGAAGATCTGGCGGCACTCGCGGTGTTCCTGGCCTCACCGGTGGCGCGCTACATCACGGGGACGGTGATCCCGGTGGATGGCGGCTTGCGGCGGTATCAGTTTTAGGGGGCAGCCGTAGGAGTGAGCAGAGCGCAGCAAAACCCGTCGACAACATCCCGAGAGGTTCGATGATCGAGAGATACTCCGACCACGCGGCAAACGAGCGGACTTTTCTCGCCTGGGTCAGGACGGGCATCGCGATCATCGCGTTTGGCTTTGTCGTCGAGAAATTCAACCTCTTCGTCCGAACCATCGCAGAAGCCAGCAGGACGGATATCGGGTCTCGACTGCAATTCGATCGCTTCACGGGCGCGTTCAGTCACTATGACGGCTTGGCGCTGATCCTGATCGGGATCGCCATCATCGTGATTTCGCTCATTCGCTTCATCAGGATCGGCCGAATGATCGACGACGCACAACCCCATTCCGCCGCCGGCATCAAGGCCGAACTGGTACTCGCCGTGGTGCTGGGCCTGATCGTGACGGCGATGACGGTCTATTTTGCACTCTGACTTCGTCGTTGATCACCGCCCCCGTAGGATGCTTGCTTCCCTCTGGAAACAACACTGCACGCCAGATCACCGGCGTGGCGGGGCCATGCTGTCGGGACGAAATCGGTCGGTAGGTCGTCGATGCTCAGCCAATGGCTGGAGCTGCTGCCTAGTCGTGGAGCCGTGTTTGCCAGTCTGAAGGGACGGCCCCAGCCGGCCCCGGCACCGGCTGATCCGACGGATGGGATTGAGGGTCTTGAAGCTTCGGGCCGACGAAAGCCTCTCCCGTCCGATAGTCGTAAAACCATCGCTCGCCCGGCTCGAAGCTCGTGATGATCGGGTGACCTGTCGCCGCGTTATGCTTCGACGCGTGCTGGTTGGGTGACGCATCGCAGCAGCCGATGTGGCCGCATTCGGTACATCGGCGGAGATGAAACCACCACCCGCCTGCCGCTGAACAGTCCGCGCAACCCGTTCCGCTCGGCTTGGCTGCGAGGTTGATGCCGTCGCTCTCAGATGTCATAGGTCAATCCACTGGAAGTGCCGGCGGTCACCGCCGATACATTCACGCCGCGATCTCCGCCACGATCGTGTTTTGCCAGTGTTTTGCCCGACGGGTCAACGTCACGGTCGCCCGGAGCCCAGTCCAGGCGCCGCGGGAAATTCAAGTGCTCGATCAAGCGACGTCCGACCCAGATCATCCGCATTCGCGAGCCGGGAGTTTCCGCGCAATCGGCGTCGGTCTCTACTTCCGGAACGGTCAACCGGCCAGCGCGTTGTCTCATATATGGTAAGGAGAACATCATGAGCGTTGAAGGCAAGATCAAGGAAGGCGCCGGCTACGTCAAGGAAGAGATGAACGAGCACGGCAAGGATCCCGAGAGCCAGCGCAAGGCGCAAGAGGGACGCGATCTTCGCAACGAGGGCCGCATGGAAGACGGCAAGCCCCCGAAGACCACGAAACCGGGCACCGGCCACTAATCCGATCTGATTTCATACCGCCTCCGGCTGTGTCCGGGGGCGGTTTCATTTTTTGGAAGCAACGAGCGCGCAGGGAGAAGCCGCCGCTGCTCAAACCTGACCGAGGAAAGTTCATGTCAAAGAAACCGCTGGCCGAGATCGCAAAGGACATGGCCGGTATCGACATCGCCATTCTTTCGACCCACACCGACAATGGCGAAATCGCCAATCGTCCGATGAGCAACAACGGCGACGTCGCCTACGATGGCACCTCGTACTACTTCACCTATGAACAGGCCCGTACCGTGTCGGATATCCAGCGAAATCCGAAAGTTGCGCTCGGATTTTCGTCAGAAGCGGGTCTCTTCTCGCAAGGGATTTACGTCGCCGTGGAAGGAACGGCCGAACTGATCCGCGACAAGGCTGTTCATCAACAGCATTGGACCAGCGACCTCGACAAGTGGTTCGACAAGGGCATCGACACGCCGGGCATCGTCCTGATCAAGGTGAAGGCCAACCGCATCACTTATTGGAAAGGCCGTGAAGAGGGCGAGGTTACGCTCTGATCGGCACGGTCGATTGTGCGGCGAATTTTTCGGTGGTTCTTCCGGAATCGTGGAACAGGTGCCATCACCATCGCACAGTGGCCAAATCTGATCCTTTGGATCGTGATCGTTGCTGCGGCTCTGCTCTGGTTATGGCCAGCCGCAGGTCAAACCAACACCGCAGTGAAAATCGTCATGAGGGGCGGCTTGGTCATCTGGGGCTTCGACGAGATCCTTCGTGGCGTGAACCCATGGCGGCGCTGTCTCGGCGCCGCCGTGGTGTTGTATCAGATTGTGGCCCTTCAGCCTTGATGGAGCTTACCGGCACAATCGCTCTCGGTGTTTTGCCCGACGGGTCAAATCGACCGAGCGGCAAATGCGGTCGTGAATCGGCCGGAAATTGCCTTATCAATCAATGGCCTTCTACTGTGCATGGGGTTGTTTTTCGAAATTTTGCATTGGGCTTCGAGAAAAATTGTGCGGGCGCCGCTCACCCCGCCTGCAGGATCTCCGCAATCGCCGCGCCCGTAGCGATGGTGCCTAGCTTGCCGCCGACATCGCGCGTCGCCCTGCCCTCGCCAAGCGCCTTCGCCACCGCCGCCTCGATCGCGCGCGCGGCCTCCTCGTAGCGGACGGCGCCGCTTCTCTCGCCGTGCCAGGCAAGCAGCAAGGCTGTCGACAGGATCAGCGAAACCGGATTGGCGACGTCCTGACCGGCGATGTCGGGCGCCGAGCCGTGCGCGGCCTGTGCCATGGCGTAGCGGTCACCGACATTGAGGGAGCCGCCGAGGCCGAGGCTGCCGGAGAGCTCCGCCGTGAGATCGGACAGGATGTCGCCGAACATGTTGGTGGAGACGATCACGTCGAAACGACCGGGGTTGCGGACCACATGCGCCATCATGGCATCGACCAGGATCTCGTCGACGCCAAGGCCCGGATAGGCCTTTGCGGCCGCGCGGCAGATGTCGAGGAACATGCCGTCCCCGATCTTGAGCACGTTGGCCTTGTGCACGATGGTGAGATGCTTGCGTCGCTTCATCGCCAGGCGGCAGGCGGCGTGCGCGATGCGCTCGCAGCAGAGCCGCGTGATCCGCCGCAGCGAGATCACGACATCTGGCGTGACCAGCATCTCGCCGTTGCCCTGCTCCATGTTGCGGTCGGCGTAGAAGCCTTCGGTGTTCTCGCGGACCACGACGAGGTCGAAATCGCCGAGCCGGCCCGGCCTGCCCGGATAGGTGCGCGCGGGCCTGACGTTGGCGTAGAGGTCGAGGTTCTTGCGGAAGTGCCGGGACGGGTTGATCTCGCCATGTGCCTCGTCCTTGAAGTCGAAGGTCGCGGTAGGGCCCAGGATCAGGCCGTCGGCGGCGCGGACGATGTCGAGCAGCTCGGGGCGCACGGTCGTGCCTGACAGCTTCAGGCTCGCATGCCCGACCGCGTGCTCCTCGAGGCGCAAATCGAGCTGGAAGCGCTCGGACGCCGCGCGCAGCACACCCGATGTCGCGGTCGTGATCTCGGGCCCGATGCCGTCACCGGGCAGAACGACGATTTGCATGGCGATTCCCTGACATTTGCAGCAGCGACCGATCATACGCCGGCGTGAGCCGGCATCGCCTCAGCTTCGCGCATACACCGCATGCAGGCATATGCCTGTGGAAGCGAAGCCAGCCGTAGTACATGCCGAATTGCGCTATCGCCACGCCGCCCGGGCAACAGTGACACCAAGGCAATGACAATCACGTTACCTGCCGCCGCGCGCGAGCCCGACCACACCACGTCTGATGGCCTCCCGCCCGCGCAGCGGCGCTGGGCAATTGTCGCGATCTTCACCGCGCTGGCGATGGCCTCGCTCGACACCGCGATCGCCAACATCGCGCTGCCCGCCATTGCCGCCGATCTTCACGTCTCGCCGGAGCAGTCAGTCTGGGTCGTCAACGTCTACCAGATCGCGCTGGTGGCGACGCTGCTGCCGCTTGGCGCGCTCGGCGAGATCATCGGGCACCAGCGCATCTATCTCGGCGGCCTGATCCTGTTCACCATCGCCTCGCTGCTCTGCGCGGTGGCGTGGTCGCTGGACAGCCTGCTGGTCGCGCGCACGCTGCAGGGGCTGGGGGCCAGCGGCATCATGAGCGTCAACACGGCGCTGGTGCGCTTCGTCTATCCTGGACGGATGCTCGGCCGCGGCTTCGGCCACAACGCGCTGGTGGTCGCGACCGCCTTCACGGTCGGACCGTCGGTCGCCTCCGCCATCCTGGCGGTCGGCCCGTGGCCGTGGCTGTTCGCGGTCAATATTCCCTTTGGCCTCGTCGCGATCGGCATCGGCTTTGCGATGTTGCCGAAGACGCCGCGGGCGGAACACGGGTTCGACTTTCTCGGCGCGCTCCTGGCGTCGGCCTGTCTGGGCCTGTTCATCACCGGCATCGGCAGCGCCGCGCATAATCTGTCGCCGGTGGTCGTGGGCGTCGAGTTGCTCATGGCGCTCGTGCTCGGCTTCGTCCTGATGCGCCGGCACGCCGATCACCCGGCGCCGATGCTGCCGATCGACCTGTTCAGCCGGCCGATGTTCGCGTTGTCAGCCGCGACCGCGGTGTGCTCCTTCGCCGTGCAGGGCCTCGCCTTCGTCTCGCTGCCGTTCTATTTCGAGGATGTGCTCGGCCGTTCGCAGGTCGAGACCGGCTTCTTCATGACACCGTGGCCGCTGGTGGTCGGCATCATGGCGCCGATCGCGGGACGCCTGTCGGACCGGTACGCGGTCGGTGTGCTCGGCGGCATCGGCCTGGTGCTGCTCGGCATCGGCATGGCGCTGCTCGCGACGCTTCCGGCCAACCCCGCCATTGCGGACATCATCTGGCGGATGGTGATCTGCGGCATGGGCTTCGGCTTCTTCCAGGCGCCGAACATGAAGGCGGTGATGTCGAGCGCGCCGCCGCACAGGAGCGGCAGCGCCTCGGGCATCGTCGCGACCGCGCGCCTGACCGGACAGACCACGGGGGCGGCCCTCGCGGCGCTCTGCTTTTCGCTCGCCGGCCACGACGGCGCGACCGTCGCGCTGGCGCTTGGTGCCGGCTTTGCCGCGCTCGGCAGCGTGATGAGCTTCTTAAGGCTGGCGGTGAAGTAGACCGAACAGGCCGCCGCCCTCAATCGGCGCCCTGCCCTTCATGGGACCTTCTGCGCGATCGGACGGCTCACGATCGCTGCGGCATCGAGTGGCTCGCATTTGATCGTCCGCGTCAGCCTTGGCGGGCCTTTCCAGCCAGCAGTCTCTCTCAGAGGCGCAAACGTGCCTCCTTGCGGCGTCAGGATGATCGGCTCCGACTTCAGGCAGAGATCTGGAAATGCGAGACCATGGCCGCCGCCTTGGCCAAACCGCCCAACCAGCGTTTGGGAGGCCTGCATCCGCGTCGCCGGCGAGGCCCGCATCGTGCGGTCGGGGTCGAAGGCGCGATAGCACGGCCAGTCGGTGTGGTTCGCCTCGAACTCATAGGCGATCCGGCAGGCTGTGCCGGCCGATTTCACGAACGGCGCATCCGACGGCGCGGCGGCGTCGCGTTCGAAAACCAAGGCCTGCAGCGTCAACACTTCGGTCGTCGCGCTGGACACATCCGGCTTGCCCGGTTCGTTCGCTATTTCCCCACGCGAAAACACCAGCTTGGTCCTCGGTCGCGCCTCCCTGGTCTCCAGCACCAGCACGGGCCTCTCCGCCCACGAGCGGTCCAGGTCCACGTCACCGCTCCCCATCGTCAGCCGCACGTTGCCAACCGATGGATTGTCCCTGGCAAAATCGATCGCGCGAAGGTGCACGCTCGACCGCGACGCCTCGAGGCTCAGGAATCGCAGATCGTCCACCTTGCGCGTGACCGGCATCATCGGATCGAAGCGATCGTCGATGTTGAACCGGACGATCTTCTTCAGCTTGGCCGAAAGAGGTCCTTTGGCGGCGAGCGGCGGCGCAACGTCGATCACAAGCAAGGCACCGTCGGGCGAAAAGCTGTTGCCGAAGGCGCGCTGCCAAACCTCTGTCAGCGGCGAGTCCGTCCGCTGATCGAGGTCCCGCGCGAAGTAGATCTGCTGTCCGGCGCGAACCAGCGGAAAGTTCTGAAATGCACCGAGCGCCGCACCCTTGCGAACCTCCGGTTCGGGGAAGGTGACGCATTTGGACTGATCGTCGTCGTCGGACTCCTCGACCTTCCTGGAGGCAGAGCGGGAGCAGAAGCTTAGATGCTGTTCCCTTGTCTTCTGCGCGCTGATCGACGTCGCGTAGATCGGATCCGGACTTCCGGGCACCTCCATCGGAAGCGGAGAGGTCGCGAACATGTCGACCTCCACCCTGCTGAGCGAGGGACCTGCGTCGACCGAGCAGAGATCCCGGGCCGGCAGCGTGTTGGTGAGGAGGTGCGCCGCATCGGCGCCGACGATGCAGGACATGCTGTCCTGCGGATTATTCCGGCTCATCCAGACCAGATGGTCCTTGCCCGCGCCATCGACCAGGAGATGCGGCGCCGCGTGCCGGCGGCGCGGCGGCAACCAGACCGGCATGGTCTCGGACAGCATGGGCACGCGCTTGAGCAGCACTTCCGGCAACCGCGTCACGCCGACCGAGCGCAATTCCGCGCTGACGGCATTGGGATCGGTGGTCCAGTCGAGAACGGGAACATCCGCGCATGTGATGCAGGTCACCGCGAGATTGGAGCGCAGGTTCTCGAACATGAGAATGACCTGATCTGGGTCGTTGCCGTATTTGGCCGGCGCGATCGCCTTGAACGGATGATCGACCACGCGGCTGACCAGAAATCCATTTGACCGCGACGGGTCGGAGTCGAATTCGAAATAGGTCGATCGATCCCAACCGCGAAAGGCGCCGTATCCTCCGAGACTCACGCCTGCCAGAACCATCTTGGAGTCGGTCTGGCAGCGCGTCGCGCTGCTCTCGTGATTTCCGTTCCGGATGTAGAGGCAGAGTCGAAATGCCGCGTTCTGGAGAATGCGATCGCAGTCGTTCTGGTTATAGCCATAGGTCGCAAGGCCATGGCGATAGCACAGATCATGAAAGACGCAGGCCTGCCTGAAGCGTTGCAGGACGAGATGGCGCTTTTGGTTGGAATCCCTGCCGCCGTCGAAGAATACGTTGGCCCAGCGCGGCAAGCTGCAGTTCAACCCTTCGCCGCTGCCACCGATGGTGCTGACGACGTCCGGCCCCGATTGAAAGGTCGTGACGGTGGCGGGCATCTCCCCGTCGGTGATGTCGTCGACGTTCTTGTAGATGGAATCGGCGATGAAGGAAGGCAGATAAGCAAAGACCAGCACCGCGAGAACGATCAGCGCAACCGAGCAGCGGATCAATTTCCTGAACATGGCTTACCCCCGCTAAAGCTTTTCCGGCAATGACGTCGGTCGCAATGGCAGACGAGCACTGGGCCTCGCGGGCCAATTCAAAGGCTCGCGCGGAACGTCCAGACGCTGAAAATCGCAGCGGTGTCGTCCTGATGACGATCAGCTTGAGGTTGTCTTGCTGTCAAGCCGGGATCTCACACATGACAGCCAGTTTTGATATCCGGCGGACCGCCGCACAACGCATCAAAGCGTCGTGGGCGGTTCCAACGCGCTGCGGATATCAGGCCAGATGGCGAGCCTCGGTTGCGGCCACAGCCACGGCCGGACTCGGGATTTGGTCGTCCAGCGCCGCCAGCCGCTCGTCGATGGCGGCGATGACCTTGCGGGAGAACGGTCCGAGATGGGCATAGGCGGCGATCATCTGGACCGCAATGCGGGCCGATGACGTGTCGCGCTTGGCGCAGTTCATGAACGTCTGCCACAGCGGCCCGCGCGCCTCGGGAAGCGCGGAGACCACACGATGCACGGTCTCCATCGCACCGAGCTTGGCGCGGATATCCCCTTCCGCAAGTTCGTGGCGCTGCCGCGAACGGTCGAGCAGCGTCATCAAGCGGTCGACGCGTCCTGCATAGGCGGCCGGGCTGTAGACGTGCTCCAGCACGCGCTTGTAGTCCGTCAGGATGTCGCGCAGCGGGCGCACCGGATCGAAATTGATGCCGGCCGTGCACTGATCCGCGCCGATCGTCGGCGCCACATCGTGGCCGGTGTGGAGCCGGCCCTCGCGCTCCAGGCGGCGCGTCAGCTGCGTGTTCGGCAAGGCATAGAGCAGTCCGACCATGCTGACGGGAATAGCCGCCTCCTCGATGAAGTCGATCATGGCGTCCGCCATGGAGACCTTCTCGTTGTCGAAGCCGACGATGAACCCCGCGGTGACGAGCATGCCCGCGGCATAGATCTTGTGGATGCTCTCGGCGATGTTGCGCCGCGTGTTCTGCTTCTTCCGCATCGCGACCAGCGTCGCCGGATCCGGACTTTCGATGCCGACGAAGATGGCGAAGAAGTTTGCGGCTCCCATCAGCTCGAGCAATTCAGGGTCGTCGGCGAGATTGACCGAGGCCTCGGTTGACAATTCGAAGGGATAGCCGTGCGCGCGCTGCCATTCGGCAAGCTGCGGCAGGAATTGCCGCAGCGACTTCTTGTTGCCGATGAAATTGTCGTCGACGAAGTCGAGGTGGCCGCGATAGCCCATCTGATAGAGCCTCTCGAGCTCGACGAACATCTGCTCGATCGTCTTGGTTCGCGGCACGCGGCCATAGAGCTCGATGATGTCGCAGAACTCGCAGGTGAAGGGACAGCCGCGCGAATATTGCACACCGAGATAGAGATAGTCCTCGAACTTGAGCAGGTCGAAACGCGGCACCGGCGTCTTGGTCACGTCCGCTTGGAATTTCGGTGCGGTGAAGGTCCCGGACCGCGCGCCGCCTTCCCAGGCCGCGATGAAATCGTCGATGACGCTCTCGGCCTCGCCGAGCACCCTGAAGTCGGCCCGTTCATAGATGTGCGGGCTCGAGGTCGGATCCGGTCCACCCACGACCACCGGCTTGCCTGCGGCACGGCAGATCTCGATGAGGCGCAGCGTGTCGGCCTGCTGCGGCATCATTCCGCCGGTGAAGACGACGTCGGCCCAGGCCAGATCCTCGTCGCTGAACGGCGCCGTGTTGCAATCGATCAGCCGGACCGTCCAGCTTTCGGGCAGCATCGCCGCAACGGTGATCAGGCCCAAGGGAGCGGCCGGGCGCTTTACGCCCAGCACCTTGCAGGATTCGCCAAAGGTCCAGAAGGATTCCGCCGAGAACAGCGGGTACAGCATCAAAACGTTAGGACTTGGCAATTCATGGAACTCCTTCTGGCGTCGGCACAGTGTAGCAAACCGCGAGCGTCTTGCATCCCGGCAAAAGGGACAAACTGTCGCCGTGGCCTAACCGGGCTGGAACCCTGGTCCACAGCTGCGTGTCGCCCCAGACCAGTGGGTCGGCGCCCGCGGAAGGCCGATCGGATCGCCCATGACGGGGGTGAGGCAAACACCGCCCTCCCCACAATCTTCCCCCGGCGGCGCAATTCTTCGCGTACCATCCCTCGCAGTATTGATTTGAACAGTTCCAATTTGCCGGACACATTGCGCCTCTGCGTTCAATCGGTGGATTGGGCCAATCAGGGGACTGCGATGGCAAACCTAACAATCAACGGAAAAACCTTCACACTAGACGTCGAGCCGGATACGCCGCTGCTCTGGGCGATCCGCGAGAATGCCGGCCTGACCGGCACCAAATATGGCTGCGGCATTGCACAATGCGGCGCCTGCACCGTGCACATCGACGGCATCGCGACCCGCTCCTGCGGCGTCTCGGTCAGCGAAGCCGAGGGCAAGAAGATCACAACCATCGAGGGACTCGGCTCGCGCGATGCCTTGCACAAGGTGCAGGAGGCCTGGGTCGCCCAAGATGTGCCGCAATGCGGCTATTGCCAGAGTGGCATGATCATGGCCGTGGCGGCGCTGCTGAGCGAGAAGCCGAAGCCGACCGACGCCGATATCGACGAGGCCATCACCAATATCTGCCGCTGCGGCACCTTCCAGCAGGTGCGCGAAGCGATCCACACGATCGCTAGCGCTTAAGGAGCCGCCCCATGAACAAGCATGTTTCTCCCAAGATGAACCGCCGTGCCTTCGTCATCGGCAGCGCCACGCTCGGCGCGGGCCTCGCGATCGGCCTCGATATCCCCTTCGGCGGACCGGCCGTGGTCCGCGCCGCCGACGGCTCGCCCGAGATCGGAGCCTGGGTCGTGGTCAGGCCCGACGACACCGTCGTGATTCGCATCGCCCGCTCCGAGATGGGTCAGGGCTCGCTGACGGGCCTCGCCCAGCTCGTCGCCGAGGAACTCGAATGCGACTGGATTAAGGTCACGACCGAATATCCGACACCGGGCCAGAGCGTCGCCCGCAAGCGCGTCTGGGGCGATTTCTCGACCGGCGGCAGCCGCGGCATCCGCTCCTCGCAGGACTATGTCCGAAAGGGCGGCGCCACCGCCCGCGTGATGCTGATCCAGGCCGCGGCCGACGGGTGGAAGGTACCGGTTTCCGAATGCACGGCCGCGAACAGCGTGATCACCCATACGCCGTCGGGCCGGACCACAACCTATGGCAAGGTCGCCGAGGCCGCCGCGAAGCTGACACCGCCCGCCGAAGTCAAGCTGAAGGATCCAAAGGACTGGAAACTGATCGGCAAGGGCGTGAAGCGGCTCGACACCGTCGACAAGACCAACGGCGCCATGATCTACGGCGTCGACGTCAAGCTGCCGGGCATGCTGAACGCTGCGATCAAGGACTGCCCGGTCTTCGGCGGCAAGCTGAAGAGCTTTGACGACACCAAGATCGCCGGCATGAAAGGCGTCAAGAAGGTCGTCAAGGTCGGCGATACCGCAGTCGCGGTCGTTGCGGACACATGGTGGCACGCCAAGACCGCGCTGGATGCGCTGCCGATCGTCTGGGACGAGGGCGACAACGCAAAGGTCTCCAGCGAGTCGATTGCGAAGTGGTTGGCCGAAGGCCTCAACAACGAACAGCCGGCCTATGTCGGCAACAAGAACGGCGACGCCAAGGCGGCGATCGCGAGTGCGGCCAAGAAGGTCGAGGCCGTCTACTCCTATCCTTACCAGAACCATGCCACGATGGAGCCGATGAACGCCACCGCGCTCTACACCGCGGACAAATGCGAGGTCTGGTGCGGCACGCAGAATGGCGAGGCCGCGTTCGCAGCGGTGCTGGAAGCCTCCGGCCTGCCGGCGGACAAATGCGATGTGCACAAGGTCATGCCCGGCGGCGGCTTCGGCCGTCGCGGCCAGACCGACTATGTCCGCCAGGCCGTGATCATCGCCAAAGAAATGCCCGGCACGCCGGTCAAGCTGATCTGGTCGCGCGAAGAGGACATGGCGCACGGCCGATATCACCCGATCACCCAGTGCAAGATGACCGGCGCGTTCGATGCCGACAACAATCTCGTCGCGCTGCACTACCGCCTGTCCGGGCAGTCGATCCTGTTCTCGCTGCGCCCTGAAGCGCTCCAGAACGGCATGGATCCCGCCGCCTTCCAGGGCGTCGCCCAATCCGGCGAAGCTGCGTTCGGCTATTCGGTGCCGAACCTGCTGGTCGAGCACGCCATGCGCAACCCGCACGTCCCGCCCGGCTTCTGGCGCGGCGTCAACGTCAATCACAACGCGATCTACATGGAGTGCTTCATGGACGAGCTGGCCCAGGCCGCAGGCCAGGACCCGCTCGAATTCCGCCGCAAGCTGATGGGCAGTCACCCCAAGCACCTCGCGGTGCTCAATGCGGTCGCCGAGAAGATCGGTTGGACCACGCCGGCACCCAAGGGCGTCTATCGCGGCATTGCCCAGGTGATGGGCTATGGCAGCTATGTCGCCGGCGCCGCCGAAATCTCGGTGACCGACGGCAACAAGATCAAGGTGCATCGCATCGTCGCCTCCACCGATCCCGGCTACGTCGTCAATCCGGCCCAGGTGGAGCGGCAGATCGCGGGTTCCTTCGTCTACGGCCTCTCTGCGCTGTTCTACGGCGGCTGCACCGTCAAGGGCGGCAAGATCGAGCAAACCAACTTCGACACCTACAATTCGATGCGCATCAACGAGATGCCGAAGGTGGAATCGGTGATGGTGCCGAGCGGCGGGTTCTGGGGCGGCGTCGGCGAGCCGACCATCGGCGTCGCAGCGCCGGCGGTGCTCAACGCCTACTTCGCCGCGACCGGCAAGCGCATCCGCTCGGTGCCGCTGAAGGACCAGAATATCACCTTCGCCTGACAGACGCCGCGGCGGCCACGACAGGCCGCCGCGGCATCTTTGCCTGGAATGATCCCGATGACGAGGCGCCCGATGACACGGCGAAACGCCGTGCTCGGCATTATAGCGGCAGCCGCAACGCTGGCGCGACCGTCGATCCTGCGGGCGCAGTCCGCAGGACGCATCGTCGTGGTCGGCGGCGGATTCGGCGGCGCGGCTTGCGCCCGCGCGCTGAAGGGCGCGCAGAAAAATACGCAAGTGATCCTGATCGAGCCCAACGCGGTCTACACGTCCTGCCCCTGCAGCAATGCGGTGATTGCGGGCCTTCGCGACATCGAGGCGCAGCAGTTCGGCTACGACAAGATTGCCGCCGATGGCGTCACAGTGATCGGTCAGGCCGTGACCACGATCGACCCGGAACGGCGCAGCGTCGTGACGAAGGATGGCGTCGCGCTGCCCTATGACCGCCTCGTGCTTTCGCCCGGCATCGACTTCCATTTCGAAGCCCTGCCAGGCTATGACGAGGCCGCATCGGAGAAAATGCCGCACGCCTGGAAAGCCGGCGCGCAAACGCTGTTGCTGCGCCGGCAGTTGGAGGCAATGACTGATGGCGGCACGGTCGCGATCGCCATTCCGGCCAATCCCTCGCGCTGCCCGCCGGCGCCATACGAGCGCGCCAGCCTGATCGCGCATTATCTGAAGGCGAACAAGCCTCGGTCAAAGGTCCTGGTGCTCGACGCCAAGGACAGTTTCTCCCAACAGCGGCTGTTCGAGAAGGCGTGGAAGGAGCTCTACGGCGACATGATCGAGCGGATCGGCTTGTCGCAAGGGGGCCGCGTCACCTCGGTCGATCCTTCGACCAAAACCATCGTCACCGAGTTCGGCAACTACACACCCGATGTCGCAAATGTCATCCCGCCGCAGCGCGCGGGCCACGTTGCCGAATTGGCGGGCGCGGCGGATGCGACCGGCTGGTGTCCGATCGATCCTGTTACGTTTGAATCGAAGCTCGTCAGGAACGTCCATGTCATCGGCGACGCCTGCCTTGGCGGCGGCGTCCCCAAATCGGCATCAGCCGCAAGCACGCAAGGCAAGGCCTGCGCTGCCGCGATCGAGGCTTTGCTCGCCGGCCGCACGCCGGAGCCGCCGCGGCTGACCGGCGTCTGCTACAACACCGTCGCCCCTGGCTACGGCTTCTCACTCGCGGGAAATTACCAGCCGAGGGGCGATATCTTCGCCGAGGTCGAGGGCGGCGCGACGAGCCCGGTCGATGCTCCGCGCGAGCTGCGGGCCCGCGAGGCGGCGGAGGCCGAACATTGGTTTCAAACCATCACGACGGACACTTTTGGCTAG